>Ga0272446_1000749_pt1 | contig 49506 bp, 33 predicted proteins | sample YNPCB0061_FD_194587 | JGI IMG/M metagenome (GOLD analysis project Ga0272446, IMG submission 194587) | Hot spring microbial mat communities from Yellowstone National Park, WY, United States - YNP-CB-006-1 | ecosystem: Environmental > Aquatic > Thermal springs > Hot (42-90C) > Sediment | place...
GCCTGTCCCGCCGACTGCGACGAATACGCCGGTTCCCACCAACACGCCGACGCCTGTCCCGCCGACCGCGACGAATACGCCGGTTCCCACCAACACGCCGACGCCCGTCCCGCCGACCGCGACGAATACGCCGGTTCCCACCAGTACGCCGCTGCCAACGCGCACGCCAACACCGACGCCCGTCCCGCCGACCAGCACGCCGCTCCCGACAGCTACAAATACGCTGGCGCCGACGAGCACGCCGCTGCCTGCGCCAGTAACTGTGGAAGCAACTGAAGCAGCGACAGAGGCGACCACCGTAGCCGCAGAGGCGACCGCTGAAGCCACAGCCGCGCCAACCGAGGAAGCCACAGCCGCGCCAGCCGAGGAAGCCACAGCGACGCCAGCTGAGGAAGCCACAGCCGCGCCAGCCGAGGAAGCCACAGCCGCGCCAGCCGAGGAAGCCACAGCCGCGCCAGCCGAGGAAGCCACAGCCGCGCCAGCTGAGGAAGCCACAGCCGCGCCAGCCGAGGAAGCCACAGCCGCGCCAGCCGAGGAAGCCACAGCCGCGCCAGCCGAGGAAGCTGTCGCTACCGAGACGCCGGGCGAGATGCCGGGCACGGGTCTTGACCTGACTTCGGGAGGCGCGACGCTGCCAGTCGTCGCCGTAGTGCTGGCAGCGCTCGTCATCGGTGGCTTCGTGACGCGTCGCCGCGAAGCGTAACACTGTGCGCAAACAGGCATGATCGGTGTTGCTTCCCGCCACCGATCATGCCATACTCTTAGCTGTGAATGCCGATGCTTGCACCCCAGATTCTTCACAGGCAGAGCCGCTCAGGCCGGGGCCTCCGGCCAAAAGCGCGTAGTTTCACGTCCAACTTTCAAGTCAACTGAAGGAGGTTTTATGACCAAACAACGCATATGGGCTGTGTTGAGCGTTTTTGTGATCGCGGCCCTGATCTTCGGCGGTTGTGTCGCCAGCCAACCGGCAGCGCCAGCAGGCGACACGGCGGCAAGTGCGCCAGCAGCGGGCGGTGAGGCTGCCGCACCAGCAGAAGGCAGCGCGGCGCAGATTCCGGATATCGAAGAAGGCAAGTACAACGTTGCCTTCGTCTACGTCGGTCCGCATGATGATGGTGGTTGGTCGCAGGCGCACGATGTCGGACGCCAGTATGTCGAGGCGAATCTGGAAAATGTGCACACGGCGTATATCGAGAATGTCGCCGAGGGCGCCGACGCGGAGCAGGTGATCCGCTCGCTGGCGCGCAAGGGCTTCGACGTGATCTTCACAACCTCCTTTGGCTTCATGGACGCCTCGGAGATGGTGGCGGAGGAATTCCCTGACGTTGACATCATCCACATCAGCGGCTTCAAGTCCAATGGCGCCAACTTTGGCAACCTGATGGGCGCCATGGAGGACATGAAGTATCTGGCCGGCATGTTGGCGGGCAGCCGCGCCAAAGTCGATGGCAATCCCAGGCTCGGCTACATCGCCACCTTCCCGATCCCGGAAGAACTGCGCCTGGGCAACGCCTTTGCGCTGGGCGTCCAGAAGACTTGCCCGGAATGCAAGATCGATGTGCGCTGGATCTACACCTGGCATGACCCAATCCTGGAAAAGGAAGCCGCCGCCTCGCTCTTCGATTCTGGCGTGCAGGTTGTGATGACAGGCGCCGACACCCCGGCCCCAGCCGAAGCTGCGCCCGCTGGCAAGTGGGGCATCACATATGACTATTCCGGCAACTGCAAAGTCGATGCCTGTCTGACCTCCATGTACTGGAATTGGGGGCCGGTCTACGCCGACATCGTTGAGCGCTCACGCAATGGCGAGTATGTCGGCGGCTCCGAGTACTTCGACGCCGACAGCGGGGCGCTGGGATTGTACGGCTTCATGGAAGGCGAGACTCCGCAACCTGGCGTGGAAGGTTTGCCCGAAGAAGACTTGCAGTTGATCCGCGACACCCTTGCCAAGATGCTGGCGGGCGAATTCACCCGCTTCGATGTCTTCAAGGGGCCGATCAAGGACAACCAGGGGAACCTTGTGCTGGCGGAGGGCGTCAGCCTGGAGCAGGCCGATCTCGATGGCTTCGCCCAATTTGGCAGCCCCTGCAAGACCTGCATGTACTGGTGGAATGAGAACATCACGGCGGAGCTGCCCGCCCTCGAGTAATGCATCCGTGGTGATGTTCACCACAGCGTAGCGGTTGTCTGCGAGGCGGGCATATGCCGCCCGCCTCGCAGCAAAGGCGCAGGGGCGCAGCGATGGGCAGAGAAATCACAACACGAAATGGGCGTGTTTCCCGGTAGCGCTGCCCTGCGTCACGTCAACGTCACAGCAAGTGATCTACCGACCGTTTCCAGGTGCACAGTCGTGAAGCAATGGCGTCGTGGCTCCCGCCTCACGACGCCATTGCTTCACGCCAGACCCAACGACACACAACAAGAATCCACATGAGCGACTCACCCTACGCCGTCGAGATGTACGACATCGTCATCCGCTTTCCCGGCGTGCTGGCGAATGACCATGTCAATTTTACGCTCAAACGGGGCGAGATTCACGCGCTGCTCGGCGAGAATGGCGCTGGCAAAAGCACGTTGATGAATGTGCTCTCCGGCCTCTATCGTCCGAACAGCGGGGTGATCAAGGTCAATGGCGAAATCGTCAACTTCAACTCGCCGCGTGACGCCATCGCCAGGGGGATCGGCATGGTGCATCAGCATTTCATGCTGGTGCCGACCCAAACCGTTACAGAAAACATTCTGCTAGGGTTGAAAGAACCCCGCTTCTTTATGAACCTGCCGCGTTACGAACGCAAGGTGCAGGAACTCCAGGAACAGTTCGGATTACACGTTGACCCCAAAGCCAAAATCTGGCAGATCTCGGTGGGAGAGCAGCAGCGCGTCGAAATTCTCAAGACGCTCTATCGCGGGGCGAATGTGTTGATCTTCGACGAGCCAACCGCCGTACTGGCGCCGCAGGAGATCAACGACCTGATCGGCACGATGCGCGCGTTGGTGGCGCAGGGGAAGTCGATCATCTTCATCAGCCATAAACTCCACGAAGTGGAAGCCGTCGCCGACCGCATCACCGTGCTGCGCAAGGGACGCGTCACTGCTGAAGGCTTACCCATGGCAGGGCGCACCAGGCGCGAGCTGGCGCAGTTGATGGTCGGGCGCGACGTAGTCTTCACCCTGGAAAAGGAGCCGCACACGCCGGGTGAAGTGGTGCTCCAGGTGCGCGATCTCAAGGCGACCAACAACAAAGGCGCGCCAGCATTGCGCGGCTTATCGCTCGAAGTGCGCGCAGGCGAGATTCTCGGCATTGCCGGCGTCGCTGGCAATGGGCAGAGCGAACTGGCCGAGTGCATCACCGGTCTGCGCGTCTGTGACGCCGGTGCGATCACGGTTTCAGGCATCGACCTGACCAACCAGCCTCCACTGGCGGCAATCCTGGCAGGTGTGGCGCATATCCCGGAGGATCGCACCCGCGTCGGCTCTTCGCCCAACCTGACGATCACCGACAATGTCATCATGAAGACCTATCGCCACGACCCGATCGGCAACGGCGCCACGATCGATGAGAACCGGGCTGCAGAGTACGCCCGCAGCCTGAAACAGAGCTACGACATCCTGGCGCCAAGTGTACAGACGCTGGCGCGCAAGCTATCGGGCGGCAACCTGCAAAAGGTGATCCTGGCGCGCGAGATCACGACGAATCCCAAAGTCATCGTCGCCGTGCAGCCGACGCGTGGGCTGGATGTCGGCGCGGTGGAGGCAATCCAGCGTCATCTACTCCAACAGCGGCTGGCAGGCGTCGCCATCCTGCTGATCTCGGAAGAACTCGAAGAGTTGCTCACATTGAGCGACCGCATTGCCGTCATCTACGATGGGCAGATCATGGGGATTGTCGACGCCGATCAGGCCACCATCAACGAAATTGGCCTGATGATGACCGGCACCCGCCAGGAAGCCTTGCACACCAGCTAACTTGCACACCAGCTAACTTGCACACCAGCTAAATCAGCGCCTGCCGCACAGAAAGGCGAACATCATGGCTCTACCGATTTCCGTCTCTGTCGAGAAACGCACCGAGGATGTCCCCCGTTGGATGCCAGCGGCGACATCAATCGGCGCGGTGATTCTGGCATTCACGATCAGCGGCGTCGTGCTCTGGCTGATCGGCGTCAACCCGTTCCAGGTGTATAGCTTCTTCTTGCGCGCCACCTTTGGCAGTTGGGCCGCCTTCTCCGACACGATGGTCAAGGCGACGCCGCTGATCCTGGTCGGTCTGGCATGTACGGTCGCCTTCAAGATGAAGTTGTGGAACATCGGCGCCGAGGGGCAATTCTACATGGGCGCCTTCTTTGCCAGCCTGGTCGTGCTGGCGCCGCTGCTGCCGAAAGACAGCCCGCCTGCCATCGTCATCCCGGCGATGATGATCTTGGGCATGGTGGGAGGCGCAGTGTGGGGCTTTTTCCCTGGACTGTTGAAGGCGAGATTCGGCGTGAACGAGATCATCACAACGCTGATGCTCAACTACGTAGCAGTCTTGTGGAATAATTTCTGGATTTTCGACCGCTGGAGCGACGCCGGTTTTCAGATGACGCCCACATTTGCGCGCAACGCCTGGCTGCCGCGCCTTTCCGACTACGCGCGCGAATACCCCATCTTTGCGGGCATCACGTTGCATCTGGGCGTTGTCTTCGGGTTGCTGGCCGCTGTGTTGATGTGGTGGGTGTTGCAGCGCAGTCGCTGGGGCTACGAAATTCGGCTCATCGGTGACAATCCACAGGCGGCGCGCTACGCTGGCATCAATATCGCCCGCAACATCATTCTGGTGATGATGTTCTCCGGCGCGCTGGCGGGGCTGGCAGGCATGTCGGAGATCAGCGGCGTCGTGCATCGACTACAGGAGCGCATCTCACCCGGCTATGGCTTCACAGGCATCATCGTGGCGTGGCTGGCGAAGCTAAATCCGTTCGGCGTCATTCTGGTGTCGATCCTCTTTGGCGCCTTGATCGTCGCCGGGCGCGAGGTGCAACCCTCCGGCATTGCCCAAATGATCCAGGGCTTTGTGCTCTTCGCCGTCATCAGCAGCGACGTGCTTTTGCGCTACAAAATCCGGCTGGTCCGTCACGCTGATCGCCCTGCCACTGCTGGAGAAACCGCATGAACCTGGAGATCATTTTGCACGCCGGGCTGGCGACCGGCACGATCCTGCTGTTTGCCGCCATCGGCGAAATCATGGCCGAACGCTCAGGCGTGCTCAACCTGGGTGTGGAGGGTATGATGCTGCTCGGCGCCATGACTGGCTTCAGCGTCTCGCTGGCGACGGGCAATCCCTGGTTCGGCGTGGCAATGGCGATGCTGGCAGGGGGCGTCCTGAGCCTGGCGCATGCAGTCGTCACCGTCAGTTTTCAGGCCGATCAGGTGGTCAGCGGCCTCTCGCTCACCTTTCTTGGCACCGGGCTGGCGCTGGTGCTGGGCAACGGGCTGACGGGGCAAAATGCGGCGTTGATCCCTAATTACGACATTGCAGGGTTGGCGGCGATCCCGTTTATCGGCGCTGTCTTCTTCAAGGATCACAGCCCGCTCGTGTACATTGGCTACATCTTTGCGCCGCTGGTCTGGTGGTACATCGAAAAGACGCGCCCAGGCTTGCACCTGCGAGCGGTCGGTGAGAAGCCGGTGGCGGCGGATACGATGGGCGTCAACGTCTATGCGCTGCGCTACCTCTACGTCTTCATTGGCGGCTGTCTGGCCGGGCTGGCCGGCGCCACCATCAGCCTGTCGGTGTCACCGGGCTGGTACAGTGCGCAGACGACTTCAGGGCAGGGCTGGATCGCCATTGGTCTGGTCATCTTTGCGCAGTGGAACCCGTTGCGGGCGGCGCTCGGCGGCTATCTTTTCGGCGCGCTGCGCCGCGCCATCCTTGATCTGCAAGGACCGCCGACGCTGCTCGGTTTCACCAATCCGCTTTTCATCAACTCGAACTTTGGATTCTTCCTCCAAATGACGCCCTATCTGTTGACGATCCTGGCGTTGGTGATCGGCTCACGACAGGCGATGCGCAAACGCCTGGGCGCGCCGGCGGCATTGGGTGAACCCTACATCCGCGGCGAGCGCGGCCTGTAGGCGGCGGGTTGGCAAACTGCAAACCATAGGACTTACGCATTTAGCTCAGCAACCTTCCCGGAAGCTGAGAGCTTCCGGGAAGGTGACACACTAGAATCTGCGCAAGCCCAAAACCATCTTCAACGAGGAATCGAGCGTGCTTCCACCTTCTCACATTGCGTACACCTGGCTGGCCCTCGATCTGGCGCAGGAGCATCTTGACGTCGCCGCCACGGCCGACTATCGGCTGATCGCCCTGGCAGCGACCGGGCCGGATTGGGTCGATAAGCCGCTGGCCGGCGCCTATTTCTATCGCCGCTACAAGTCGGCGGTGCTCTTTGCCCACACGCTGCTGGCGAACCTGGCTGTGCTCTGGCTGGCGGTGGGACGCTTTCCGCATCTGGGCATCTACGCCGCGGCGTGGCTCGGCCACGCGCTGCTCGACCGGCTCTGGCTCTTTCCCGACACCTTCTACTGGCCGCTACGCGGCTGGCGCTTCCATGTCTGGGGCAAGCGCGGCTCGGAGCAAAGTGAGATCGGCAAGGCGTACTGGGTGGCTTTCACGCGGCGGCCAGAATTGTGGGGATGGGAGTTGGGCGGGCTGCTGGCGCTGATCCTCTTCGTGTGGCGGCGGCGGCTCTATCGATGGCCAGCGCTGCGCACCTTCCTCCTGACCGGGCGGCCACCAACGCGGCGCAGCAACGCACACCAGGAAGTGCGTTGATACGTGCGTTGAGAGGGCGCGGCATTCCTTCCCCTTCCCCCGTCGATGCTACAATCGGCGCATGACATCTTCCGCTTCACCAGCGCCGCCGGATGCTGGCGCTGTCCACACCGGGCGGCGCGTGCTGATCAACACCGGCGCGCTGACCGGCGCCAGCCTGTGGCGAATCGCCATCAGCTTCATTCTCCAGGTCTTGATTGCGCGGCGGCTCGGCGTCGAGGGGCTCGGCCATTACACAATCGCAATGGCGTACCTGAATGTGAGCCAGGTGCTTGTTGAACTCGGCTTGCCGACGTTGCTTGTGCGCGACCTGGCGCAAACGCCGACGCACCGACGCATCTATTTTCGCTGGTCGCTCGGCATCCAACTTGTCACCAGCCTGCTGACCTGGGGCGGGCTGATCCTGCTGAGCTTTGTGCTGCCCTACGGCCCGGTGACGGCGGCGTCGCTGTGGCTGGTGGGCGCGTCGCTTCCCCTCTACGCTATCACAACCACCGCCGAGACGATCTTCCAGGCTGGCGAACGCATGGAGCTGGTGATGGGCGTCGAGGTGGTGATCAATACGCTCATCCTCCTCCTGAGCCTGGGCGTGCTCGGGCTGGGCGGCGAAGAGCTGGCGCTGATCGCCGTGATCATTGCGACACAGGCGATCTCGGCTGTGGGCTGTTTGCTGCTGCTGATGCGCAGCCGGTTGCTGGCAGCGCCGCAGGAAGCCCCCCCCGTTGCGCTCGCCTCACTGCTGCGCCGGACGGCGCCGTTTTGGGGGTTGGCGCTCTCCGATGTGCTGCTGCAGCGGCTGGACATCCTGCTGTTGAGCTTCATCGCCGGGCCAGCGGTGACAGGCATCTACAGCGCGGCTTACAACGTCGTGCGCGTGTTGATGAAGCTGATCCAGAGCTTCTGGCGTGCGCTCTACCCGACCTTGAGCCGATTGCAGCGTCACGCCACGGATCGCTACGTGCGGCTGCAGGCGTTGAGCCTGCGCGTGGGTCTGCTCGCGGTGCTGCCGATGGCGGCGATCAGCTCTGGCGTAGCGCCTGACCTGATGCGGCTCTTCTTTGGCGGCGACTACGCTGCATCGGCGGAGGTCTACCGTATTTTAATCTGGTCGGCGCCGCTCTTTCTGATCGAAGTGTATGCGATCACGCTGCTCATGATTGAGCATCATCTGCGCGCCAGCCTATGGGTGAGTGCGCTGCACATTGCCAGCATTGTGATCTGCGTGCCGCTGTTGACGCCGCTGGTGGGGGCGAACGGAGCAGCGGCGGCGGTGGTGATCAGCGGACTCGTGGGAGGCGGCGTAAGCGTCGGGCTGGTGCGCGGCCGGGGCATTCCCTTGCGCGTCGCCGGGGTCGGCAAGATGGCGGCGGCGGCGGTGGCGGCGGGCGCGTTGGCGTGGTTGCTGCCAGCGCCCTGGCTGGTGAATAGCCTACTGGCAGCCGGTGTTTTTGGTGCGCTCAGTTGGATGACTGGTGTGCTAACAGCAGACGACTTTCGCACGTTGCGCCGAATCCTCTTGACTTCGCGCCCAGAATGATTTGGAATGGTGCAGACGCGTGGACTACAATCGCGCGCTGGGCAACAGTGCGAACTGTAAAGACAGGCAAGCGTCGACGAGTAGAATCATGGAACTTCAGCAAGAAAATTCAATTGGCGACCGCCACTATCGCGTGCTGATGATCGCACCGACGAGCTTCTTCTCGGATTACGGCTGCCATGTGCGCATTCTGGAAGAGGCGCGTTCGTTGCAACAATTGGGGCACAGCGTCACTATTGTGACCTACCGCAATGGGCGCGATGTTCCCGATCTGGACATTCGGCGCACGCTGCCGATCCCGTGGCGTCAGCACTACGAAGTTGGCTCCAGCCGCCACAAAGTCGTCTTCGATGCGTTGCTGGGGCTCAAGACGTTGCAACTGATGGCGACCCAGCGCTTCGATGTCATCCATGCGCATCTGCACGAAGGCGCGCTGATCGGGCTTGTCCTGGGGCGACTCTTCGGCCTGCCCGTCGTCTTCGATTTCCAGGGCAGCCTGACCGAGGAGATGATCGACCACAACTTCCTGCGCCGCACGAGCGTTGTTTACCCACCGTTGCGCAGATTGGAGGAGTGGATCGACCAGGCTTCCCCTCTGGTGTTGACCAGCTCTAGCAACGCTGAACGTATCCTGGTGGAGGACTTCCGCTGCAACCCGAACCGAATTCGCCCTTTGCCGGACTGCGTCGATACATCAACATTCGCACCGATCACCGCAGAAACAATGGCGCAGCGCAACGCCGACCGCCAGCGGCTGGGCATTCCGGCGGAGGCTCAGGTCATTGCGTATCTTGGGCTGCTGGCTGAATATCAGGGCACCGACCTGTTGCTCCAGGCAATGCAGCGCATCCGTCAAACCCACCCGAACGCGTATCTGTTGCTGATGGGTTTTCCACGCGTTGATTACTATCAGAGCGTGGCGCAACAGTTGGGTGTCGCCGATCGCGTCGTGTTCACCGGGCGCGTGCCTTATGCCGAAGCGCCTGCCTACCTCCGGCTGGGTGACATCGCCGCTGCGCCCAAACTGAGCCTGACGGAGGGAGCGGGCAAGTTGCTGAACTACATGGCGCTGGGGTTGCCGACGGTCGCGTTCGACACCTCCGTTGCGCGTGAGTACCTGGGCGCATACGGCGTCTATGCGGAGCGCGGCAGCGGCGAGAGCCTGGCGGCAAAGTTGACGCACCTGCTTGACGACGTCGACGGGCGCCAGACGCTGGGTAAGCAACTTCGCCAGCGTGCGATCGATCTGTACAACTGGCAGCGCGCCGCGTATAAGATCGTCGATGTCTATGCCGAAGCAACCGGGGCAACGTCGCCGCACCGGGCGTCAACGCCCCAGGTTTCGCCAGTTGATCGCGGATAGGGCGCCAGCAAAACAATGAGCAGCCAATACGCAACATTGCCCAATGACACATCTGGCTTACAGCGGCTCTGGCTGCGCGGCAAACGCCGTTTTGGTGCGCTGTATCGCTATCGGATGTTGATCTACAACCTGGTTCTGCGCGATCTGAAGTCGCGGTATCGCAACAGCGTACTCGGTTTTGTCTGGAGCTTGCTCAATCCGCTGGCGATGATGGTCGTCTTTACAATTGTCTTTAGCGTGCTGATGCCCAACAATCAGATCGACAACTACCCGATATTTCTGCTTTGTGGCCTGTTGCCATGGAACTTTTTCACTGCGACCATCATGACCGGCACCAACAGCATTGTTGCGAACGGCAACCTGGTGAAGAAGGTCTTCTTCCCACGTGAGGTGCTACCGCTGGCGACGGTGCTCGCTAATCTGGTGAACTTTTTGCTGGCGCTGGTTGTGCTGTTTGCGGTACTCCTGATCTTTCGGATGCCGTGGAGTCCGTGGCTCTTCCTGTTGCCGGTCGTGATCATTATCCAGACAGCATTTTCGCTGGGGATAGTGTTTTTGCTCAGCACGATGCAGGTCTACTATCGCGATACGCTCATCGTGCTGGATGTGGTGCTGTTGGCCTGGTTTTTCTTGACGCCGGTCTTCTATTCCACCAACATTCTGCCCGCCACCTACACCGTAGCAGGCATCGAGCTTCCCGTGAGTCGGCTCATGTATACGCTGAACCCGATGGCGTCGTTGATCAACATGTATCGCGACATACTCTACTGGGGATATCGCACTGACCCAGACTTTTTTTGGCGAACGTCCATCACCGCATTTGGCATCCTCGCTATTGGCTACTGGGTATTCACCCGCCATAGCGGCGACTTTGGCGAGGAGATTTAAGAGGGGGTTTACCAATGTCAAAACGAACTTTCCCACTAGTTGCGCTGCTCGTGCTCATGAGCCTGTGCTTTGTCCATCAGTCTGCGGCGGCGCAGGATAGCAACGCACCTGCCGCCGAAACCGCAACTGCGGCGGCGCCGGTTCCCATTTCGCAGTTTCTGCTGCAATTCGACCTACCCGGCGCCCCGACCAGCCTGGCAGTCGAAGCACCCGGACGCGTGTGGGCCACGCTACCGGGGATCGATGCCATCGGCGTCATCTCGGTGACCGAGGCGACCAGCCAGACCGTGACAGCGTATATCACGCAAACCTATCCGTTGGCGGCGGGCAGCCAACCCTACAACCTGACCACCTACGGCGGCTTCGTCTGGTTCACTGCGTACGCTGGCAACTGGATCGGGCGGTTGACGCCTGCCACCGGTGTGATCGACACCTACCCGATTCCGCAAGCAAACAGTGGCCCCACCGGGATTGCAGTGGCGCCAGACGGGGTGGTGTGGTTTGCACAACGCACCGCCAATCGCCTGGGCAGACTCTACCCGGTGACGAGCACAATCGAGTCGTTTACATACACCTTGCCGGCGGGCGGGCTGGAAGAGGTCGCCACTGTCAGCCCGGGGTCAATTTGGGTGACAGCGCCCAATGTAGACCGGCTGGTTAACTTCGACCCCGTGATGAGCGAGTTCATCAACACACCGACGCTGCCTTACACGCGTCCCGTCGGGCTGGTGGTGGAGAATGGCGACATTCCCTGGGTCAGCATCCAGGGCAGCAACTTCATTGGGCGTTACGCTCCCGGCACGCTGACGCTATGGCGGTGGACGCAACTGCCAACCGACAGCGGCGTCACCAGCGAGCCTCAGCAAATCGCACTGACGCAGGGCGCTGGCCCTCGTCAGCTCTTCTACGCCAATGCCGCCGCACAAAGTGCGGGATACGCTGCCGTGGCGAGCGACTCTGCCGTCGGCGCCATACGCCCACTCCACCTGGGCAACCTCTGCGCAACGCAGGACGTTGCCGCCGAAAACAACGGACGTGGCTGGGTCTCCTGTGGGAGCAACAACACAGTGCTCTTATGGCTGCCACCCTACGCCCTGGATGCGTTTCTGCCCCTGGTCACGCGGTGAAAAATGAGGAACAAAATGCACAAGATACACGCAACAACTCAGAGTGGGCAACCACGCAGGACGATATCCAGATGGGGTGGCTTCATCGTCGCCCTGGGTCTGGCGATGCTGGCGTTGCTGATCGGCAATGCATATGCACAGGCGCTGCCCTCGGCTCCCGTCGCACGCTTATCCAACCAGATGACGGCAAGTGACACTTTGACGAACACAGTCATGCTGCCCTATGTCCCCAACTATCATTGCAGCTACGACCTGAAGTACGCCAAGAATCACTTTGGCGTCCAGATGTATGGCGCTCACGACGTAAGTAGCCCCTACTTCTGCGATCTCGTGGCAAGCGGAGCAACCTGGGTGCGCAACGAAATCTCCTGGGGGTCTGTCGAGCCCGTGGATACATCACCGCCGGTGTACCAATGGGATGGCCTCGACGCATTGTTCGCGCCAGCCCGGCAAAGTCGTTTCAACATGATTGCCACCATCAACGGCAACCCCAGTTGGGCAGCCACGCGTGCGCGTGGGCCGATCGATAAGGCGCCGATCTCACGCTTTGCTGATTTTGCGGGCGCGCTGGCGGAACGCTACGACGGCGACGGCATCGACGACGCCCCTGGCTCCCCGATCGTCGAGCACTTCGAGTTCTACAACGAACCCGACGCCGGCAACCTCGGCAGGGACAAGCGGTGGGGCAACTACGGCAAGGAATATGCCGAGATGTTGGCTGCCGTCTACCCGGCGATCAAGAGCGCCAACCCCAACGCCAAAGTCCTGTTCGGCGGCATTGCTTACGACTGGTTCGAAGAAGACAATGGGCCGTTTGTGCGCACATTCCTGGACACAGTTCTCGCCAATGGAGGCGGCAACTTCTTCGACATCATGAACTTTCACCAGTACCCGCCCTTTGCTGCAAGCTGGGGAGCGCCCAACGGGCCAGGGTTACTGGAGAAAACCAATGCTGTGCGCGCCAAGCTGGCTGAATTTGGCTACAGCAACAAACCGCTGGTAATCACCGAGTCCGGCGCGCACAGCAATGACGCCGTTGGCTTACCGATGACGCCGGAGCTGCAAGCACGCTATGTCACAATGCTCTACACCCAGGTGATGGCCAGCAACGTTGATTTCATGGTCTGGTTTATGTTCTATGATCCGGAGGCCGCGTATCCTTACAAGAACGGCCTGCTCACCGAAGCGACCAGCAACGCACGCCCCACCCGCAAACTTTCCTTCAACGCCTACCGCACAGCGGTCGACTTGTTGACGGATGCCACTTTTGTGAAGCGGTGGACGGCGGCCGAGACCGGCAACGCCGACTTGCTGGCCTATCAGTTCACAGCCAAAGATGGCGCGCCGTTTCATGTCGCCTGGTTCGGGCCCATTACGCGCACCGACACTGCGCCGCTGCGTGTGACTGGGGGCTCGGCCACCGTACGCGACATCTATGGGGCGACACGGTACGTCGCTGACGCCGACGACGGCGCCGCAGATGGCAAGATTACTCTGCGAATCGGCGCACAGCCAGTCTATATTTACCCACAACCATGATCATGCACCAACAAGACCGCTTCCTCCGTCAAGTCCTGTGTAAATGGCAATGGCGTATTGCGCGCCTCGTCGCGATCTTTAGTTTTTGCTGGCTGGCGCTCCTGACAGCGGGATATGTGTTGGCCGCCGAACCCGCGCCAACAGCACCAGCCAGCGCAGTTACGGACGCTGCGCCACTCTGCCGCTTTGGGGTGAATGGCGTCGCCAATGACCCCATCGCCGACGGCAGCCTGGGGCAATTACGCGTGGGTTGGTACCAACGCTACACCACCGTGATGACGCCGACCCCACCCGCCGACGTCCACTTTGCGCAAACGATCCGGCTGAAACAGACAGGCGCTGCGACCTATCAGGCGACGCCGTCGGCGGCGCAGATTGCACAGGTGGCCGCTGCCAACCCTGGCAGCATGTGGCTGATTGGCAACGAGCCTGACCGCCGCTATTATCAGGATGACATGGAGCCGCACGTCTACGCCACGGCCTATCACGATCTGTACACATTGCTCAAAAACACCGATCCTACGGCGCGCATCCTTGCCGGTTCGATCGTGCAGGCGACTGAGGTTCGATTGCGCTACCTGGACAAGGTGTTGGCCGCCTACAGGTTGGCGTATGGCGAGCCGATGCCGGTCGATGCGTGGAGCATTCACGGTTTTGTCCTGAACGAAGTAAGTTGTGATCGAAACCCCGATCCCGCCCATCTTGGCTGCTCTGGCGCCGAGATTCCACCGGGCATCGACGACGCAGTTGGCCTGGTGCTCGATCCGGCTGATACGCCGCCGCATGACTGGATTGAGCGCAACGACGATTTCAATATCTTTGCCGAGAACATTGTACGCTTCCGGCAATGGATGGCGCGGAACGGTTATCGCCAGACACCGTTGCTGCTGTCCGAGTACGGCGTGCTGATCCCGGGAACCGCCTTCCCAACCTTCACAACGGCGCGCGTCAACGCCTTCATGAATCGCACCTTCGACTATTTGCTGACGGCGCGCGACGCCGCTATCGGCCTGCCCGCGGACGACAATCGGTTGGTGCAGCGCCTGTCGTGGTTCAGCACCACCGATCAGACATACAACGGATTCCTGTTCTGGCCCAACGGCCAACTCACAGACATGGGGCACAATTACCAGAACTACACGGCGGCTGTGCCCCAGGAAGTCGACTTCACTGCGGTGTCCTTGCGCACAACTCCCGCCACGCTGCTGGCCGATCATGGCGCCGTCACCGTAACATTGACCGCCACGATCGGTAATGCCGGCAACCTGGCGGCGCGCACGGCGGCGGTCGTCCGTTTCTACAACGGCGATCCGACGGCAGGCAGCCAGCAGATCGGCGCTGACGTGCCGGTTGAATTGGGCGGCTGCGGCGAAACTCAAACGGTGACGTTCGATTGGCCGGCAGTGGCGCCAGACAACTACACACTCTACGCCGTTGTTACTTCGAGCGCACAGGAAACCAGCAACGCCAACAACACTACGTCGCAACATCTGATCCGGGTGACCGATCAAGTGATGTTGCCATTTGTGGGTCGTTGATCGCACGATGATGCAATCCGACACCTTGCTGCGGCGAACCTGGCGTGCGCGGCTCTACGCTACATCAGCATCGACCTGGCTGGCTGGCGTGGCTATCGCCAGCCTCGTGGCCTTGACCGCAGTGATGATGGCGCCGCTCATAGAGAAGCAGTCATTGATCGGCGACTCAATTGGTTATCTATACGCTGCGCAGCGGATCGCCGCCGGCTTTGGACCGACCTACGCCGACCCCAACAACGCGCTCGCCGGGCCCCATTTCTCGCTCTATGCATTTCAGGTGCGTCGCCCCGACTCAGAGCTGATGTTCCTGGGTTTCCCTCCTGGCCTATCCTACATGCTGGCAATCCCGCTCCTGATCGAACCGCTCGCCGGGTTGGTGCACTGGGTAATTCCTGCAACGGCGCTGCTGTGTCTGGTGCTTTCCGGCGCACTCGCCTGGAAGCTGACCGGACTCCCCTGGACGGCGTTTTGGGCGGTGCTGCTCTTCGCGGCGACGCCCGAATTGTGGCATTTTGGGACTGCCATCTGGTCTGAGTTTCCCAGTGCGTTGTTGATCACGGCGGCGCTGACGCTCTATCTGGCAGCGGAGAACCGCACCTGGGCGCGCTGGATGGAGGCTGTGCTGCTCGCACTCACGGGCTTGTTGCTGGGCTACAGCGTCTTTGTCCGCTACTCCAATCTGGTTGTCCTGCCGGTTTTCTTGTTGGCGGACGCCTTGCTCATACACAAACAACCGCAACGTTTGGCGAGGCGCTGGCCGCTGTGGCTGCTGTCCGGCGTCACAGTCATCTTGATTCCTGTATTCAACCATTTCTACTATGGCGGCTGGAACCTGACCAGCTATAGCCCGGCGCATGGCTGGTATCCCTACCCGGCGTTTGCATTGCAGTATGCGCTGGGGCCGTCGTTCATCGATGGCTACAGCTTACGGGAAGCCGGCGTGACACTCTGGCGCAACTTCGGCATCTTTCTGTTCCTGGCGCCACTGGGATGGTTCCACCTGGGACGCGCCGGTGCAATGATGGCTGGGGTTTCGTTGATGATCCTGGGCATTTACGCCGTCTATGCGTTTGCCCCAACCGGCCTGAACGCCCGTTTCCTGATCCCAACGTTGCCAATGTTGGCGATTGGAATTGGCGCTGCGCTTATCAACATTGGCGAACGCCTTCCGCACACGCTGCGCGTGACGTTGGCGTTGGGCTTGCTGTTCCTGGCCGTGTGGCATACACCCGAACATCTAGACGCTGTGGCCCGGCGTAATCAAGACAATGATCGGCAAGTCGCATTGATCACAGCCGTGACCGCCGCCACACCGGAAGACGCCGTCTTTATGTCATATCCCTGGAACGATCTGCTGGCGGTGTATGGCGGTCGTTCCGTCTTTACTTTTCGGCGTGCGCCTGCCACCGCTGCGGCCATACCGACCATCATTTCCGTTATCACAACATTACTTGAAGAAGGCAAACCCGTGTACTATGTCTTGACGGGCAGTGACTTCATCGCTGGCCTGCCCGACACGTTGCAAATGCATTTCGCCGCCGACACTGTCACCGTGGAAGGCGTGTCGATGCTGCGTTTGGCGTTGGCGCGATGAGGCAAGCCGTTAGCAAAGGTTATTCAATCCAGTTATGCTGGCGACCCGTATGTCTGATCTGAATCAGCAGTCACCGTTGCTAGAACTGATCTCAGTTTCCAAGCGCTTTCAACTCAAGACCGAACATCACCGCTCGATTCAAGATAGCTTTGTGCGCTTCTGGCGGCGCCAACGCGAACCGGCTGATGAATTCTGGCCGCTGCGCAACGTCTCGCTGGCGCTGCACGCAGGGGAAAGCATCGGCATCTTGGGGCAGAACGGCTCTGGCAAGAGCACTCTGCTCAAAATATTGACCGGCGTCCTGCAGCCGACTTCTGGGCAGGTGCACACGCGCGGGCGTATCGCGGCGCTGCTGGAGCTTGGCGCTGGCTTTCATCCCGAACTGACTGGCCGCGAGAATATCTATCTCAACGGCTCTGTCTACGGCATCGGACGGCGGGAGATGCAGCACCAACTGGAAAACATCATCAACTTTGCTGAATTGGGTGACTTCATTGACATGCCGGTCAAGCACTACTCCTCCGGCATGTATGTGCGCCTCGGCTTTGCAGTGGCAATCCACACTGAGCCGGAGGTATTGGTCGTCGATGAGGTGTTGACCGTTGGCGACCAAATCTTTCAGCAGAAATGTATGCAGCGCATCTGGGAGATGAAGGCCGCCGGCGTTGCCATCGTGCTGGTCTCGCATAATCTGGAGGATATTCGTCGCCTCTGTCAGCGCGCAATCTGGCTGCATGAAGGCGAGGTGCGCGCCGACGGCGCCGCCAGCGACGTTGCTGACGACTATCTGGCATACACCAACGAGCTTTACTACACAAAGCGACGCGCGGAACTGACGGCAGCCGCAGAGGAAACGCAAACGACGACAGAGTCTGACAGGCGGCGTTGGGGCACCCATCGCGCCGAAATCGTACGCGTCGAGCTGTGCGACGACCAGAATCACCCGTCCGATCGCTTTGGTCAGGGAGCGGCCCTGCTGGTGCGCATTCATTATGTCTGCCACGAACCCATCCGACGCCCGCGCTTTGGGCTGGCAATTTACCGGCAAGATGGCACGCACGTCAATGGCCCGAATTCCGTCGATGATGGCTACCCGCTGGAGAGAATCGAAGGCGAAGGGGTCATGGAATATCGGATTGATCATTTGCCACTAAACCCAGGACGTTACGAGCTGACAGTGGCGATTTACAACCAAAATGCAACGATAGCAATTGACCATCACCACCGCATGTACCCTTTTGAGATCAGCCAGCCGCGCGGTCGAAGTGAGGAAGGCGTCGTTCACATTCCTGCAACGTGGCGTCATATGCCCGTCGCCGCGTCGCGTTGCACTGCCGAGCACACATGAGTTCAATTCAGTCATCATGGGGTGAGATCACCTTCTTGGTCATCGTCACCCTCACTTTCTTTATCGCAAACCTGCTGACCATCCCGCGCCTGCTCCACACCGGTGGTCAAGTGGACTGGCCGTTGCGCGCGTTTCTGGCGACCGTCATCACGTTGCTGGCAGTCGGTTGGAGCGCAGTCCTGTTAGCGTTGCCTGGGCATTACTCTCCGGTCAACGCCGCCCTGTTGCTGCTTTTGATTGGCGGCGTGCTCATGCTATGCGCCAGCCGTGCACGCGTCACACCACAGCCGACCCTGCGCGGCGACAGGTATGAGCTAGGGCTGGCAGCGCTGTTGATCGCCGGCGCCGTTCTGTATGCGCGACCTCACGAGTATGTCTTTGGGGGGAGTGACGCCGGCAGCTACATCAATACAGCCGCAACGACAGCGCGCACAGGCGCCTATCTGCAGTCCAACGCGTGGAATCAATTCCTCTCCGAATATGCCGATGTCACCTTGCGCGCGCAGCCACCGCACCTGCGCACCCGCTATCTGCAATTCGTCGGCTGGTATTTCGACGACACCGACGCGGCGCTGGTGCGTCCCCAGTTCTTCCCCTTTCACCCTGTCTTGTTGAGTGTGGCGATGAGCCTGGGCGGGGTGCAGGCGGGCTTTTGGGTGACGCCGCTGATTGGCGTGCTCGACATCGCTGCACTCTATTTTCTGGCGCGCCAGTTGTTTGGCAAGCCAGTGGCGCTGCTTGCGGCGCTGCTGCTCACGGTGACCGCCACGCAGGTCTTCTTTGCCCGCTATCCGACGACAGAGCCGCTGACGTTGCTGCTGCTTTTTACGGGCTTTCTGGCGTTCCAGATCATCTGGGATGAAACCAATGCGGCGCCAGCCTGGGGGGGCTTGGGCGGCGTAGCCCTGGGCGCAGCGATGTTGACGCGAATCGACATGCCGCTGGTCGTCGTCGTGCTTCTGGCGGTGTTGGCGCTGCGCCGTTGGCTGCGTCGCTGGAGCCCAGCCTGGAGCGCCTTCACACTGGTGTTCCTGTTCTTTCTGGTGCAGATGGTGCTGGTTGGCTGGTTGGTTGCCTGGCCCTATGTGTGGAACGTCTACTACGCGCTCTATTCGCTGGCGACACGGACAGTGTGGATGATCGGCGTGGCCGGCATTGCCGTCGTGGTGTTGGCGATTGCGGCCGCATTCATAGGGAGAACGCGAAGCGAGTATCTGCTGCACCGGCTGGAGAGATCGTTCATTCTGCGTTGGGGGCTGGCGCTATCGCTCATCGCCCTGAGCCTCTACGCCTATTTCCTGCGCCCGATCCTGGAGCCGCCTCGTATGGCCGCTTCCTGGCCCAGTGGAATCGAATTTCCCATACTCGATGGACAGAACTGGCCGCGCCTGGGCTGGTATCTGACGCCGCTTGGCCTCGCGCTGGCAACCGCTGGCATTGCTATGATCCTGGTGCGCAAACGGCTTGCACGCCTGGCAGTGGTTGTCGGAATCGGCGTGCTCACCACGATCCAGTATGTCTACAACATCTTCAACACACCCTACCACATCTACGCAATGCGGCGGTACGTGCCAATGGTTATTCCGATGTTGTGGATTTTTGCAGCCTACGCCATCGTCGCCATGCCGCGCCTGCCAGGACGCTGGACGACGGCTCTCGCACGCAGCGCCGTGATCGCGCTCCTGGTAGGTGGGCTCATCTATCAAGATCGCTACGTTGCGCCCGCCCAGGATTACGCCGGGTCGCTGCGTCAACTCAGTGAACTACATCAACAACTTCGACCAAACGCGATTCTGCTGTTCGCCGAACCGGCGGAGGCGCACTTCGCCGACACCTTTGGCGCGCCGTTGCAAGCAATGTTCAACCACCCGATCGCAACGATCCGCACGCAGGCAGAGAGTGAAAACGCCGCGCGCACAGACGACGCCCAGGCAGAGCGCATCGCCGAATTTCTAGCCGCGCTGGCGGCCAACGCCGCCTCCCAGGGTCGCCCGCTGCAATTGCTGGCGGTGGAGCCAATCCCTGCAAGCGTGCGTGAGCACCTGACCCTACAACCCGCCGGTGCGTACGAGTTCACCACGCAGATGCTCATGAACACTTTTGACAGCTTTCCATCCGTCACGCAGCTCGTACAGTATGGCATCGAAATCTACGATGTCGTGCAGGACAAGACAACCCAGCCCAAAGACGACGCTGTCGAAATCGACATTGGCGCTTTCGACACTGCCTATATCGACAGCGGCTTTTACGGCAAAGAATACATTCATGGCGCGCCAAGTATGCGCTGGACACAGGATGTCGCCAGGCTCACCGCGCCGCTGCCCGGCACTGCAGACGATCCTCAGCATTGGGAACTGCACGTTCGCGCCATGGCCTACCGTCCGGCGAATGTAGCGCCGGCGGAAGTGATCGTCAACGCCAATGGGCAAACCATCGGCGCGTTTGTACCCGGGGAGACATGGGAAGCTTACGTCTTTCCATTACCACCGATGGCGGGCGACGCAACCGTGGAAATCGAGTTTGTCACCGACACCTTCGTGCCAGCCGAAGTTGGTCTCAACAGTGACCAACGACGCCTGGGGTTCTTACTCGATTGGCTCAAAATTACAGCGGCGTCACCAACGCCGTCACGTTAGTCAGATTCATTTGGGGAAAGTCGAACATGTTTAACTCAATTCGTAAATTCTTTGCGGGAATGCCGGCGCAAACCAGCCAGGCGACGCAACAGTTCCGGCAGCGTCAGGCCACCCTCGAACGCATCGATGTCACCGCGTTCGCCGGTGACTTTGACCTGAACTGGCTGGCGTCTGTCAAAAATTCACCAGTGTGGATGACGCGCGCCGAGCGGTTGATGGTCTTCAGCCTCGCCTTCTGCCTCCGTCCGCAGCGTTATCTTGAGATCGGCACCTTTCAGGGAGGTTCAGCGCTGCTCGTTGGCAGCGCGCTGGATGCGCTAAAAAGCGACGGGCGCATGTATCTCGTCGATCCTGAACCGAAGATTTCCGCAGAGAACTGGCAACGGATCGCCCATCGCGCCGAAATCTTCAAAGGCTATTCGCCCGAAATCTTGCAAGCCGTGGCCGCCAAAGCTGGACAAGCGTTTGATCTAGTGTTGATCGACGGCGATCACACCTACAAGGGGGCGAAACGCGATGCAACGGGCGTATTGCCCTATATTGCACCCGGAGGTTACATCCTCTTCCACGACAGCTTTTTCCCCGAGGTGCGCCGCGCCATCGATGAGTTCGTCGATGAGCACAGCGAGCGGATGATTGACTTTGGACTGCTGACACGCGAGATCACAGTGCAAACAAGCGAGGAAAACGCGCGGGTGGAATGGGGCGGCCTGCGCATGCTGTACGTTGCGGGTTGAGCGCACGCCAGCGCAGCGTATCAATTTTCCTGGCAAGCAGTACAGTTGATCCGCACAACCATGTGCGAAATAGTACGTGGAAATCAATAAAACTCCGTATCATCTGCTGCAGAAATCCATCATGCGGCTGTAGAACAGAACATCACATCTCACTATAATTAACAACAAAGAAAGGTTTTTGGCCAAATAACTAAAATAAACTTACGAATTTCTCACCTGCTTTCTGACTCAATCCTCGAATTGCCGGGCATTGAGGATTGAAGCACAGCAGGACAATGCTGAGGTTGCAAGTCCATCCTCAACGGATGGCTTTAGTGTAACTGATGGAGGGTAACATGACGCACCGTGCACGCTGGTTCATCGCAATTCTCTTATGTCTCCTTGCGGCAGGCGCCAGATTTATAGCCTCCCCCCTACACGCAGAATCGCTCGGCGCCACCCGCTATGTGAATGCAACAACCGGCAGCGACACTGACAACAACTGTCTGAATCCTGATGCGCCTTGTCGCACAATTCAGCGAGCCATCAATCAGGCAACGAGCGGCGACACAATTTTAGTGGCCTCCGCACGCTACACCTATGCGGGAACAGATAATCCTTGCGATCGATATCTGGGCGGTCTGAAGGCGGTCGTTTGCATTGTCAACAAGGAATTGACGCTGCGCGGGGGGTATCCCTCTGGCAATTGGAACGGGTCATACCCGGCTGCCTATCCTACGATCATCGACGGCGAAAATCGACTGCGCGGCGTCTATGTGTTGAGCTCGGACCCCAATAGACCTTCACAGGCGCGCATCGAGATGGAGGGGTTCACCATCCGCCATGGCATGACGCAAGGTGCAGCCTCCGGTGCGGATGCTCAAACATTTGCATTCGGCGGCGGCATGCTGACGGACTATGCCGCGGTGGTGCTGCGCAACATGCGCTTCGAGGAGAACACAGCCATTGGGGGCGGCAGCCAGAACATATACGGCGGCAGCGCTTCGGGCGGCGGCGCGGCGATTCGGCGTGCACCCTGGCGCGCCACGCTTGAGAACCTGGTGTTCGTCGGCAATCGCGTTGAAGGTGGGTCGGGACGCACTCGCGGCGGCTACGGCATCGGCGCAGGCCTCTTCCTGTTGATGTCAGAGGTTGACGGCTTCAATCTGGAATTCTACTCCAACACTTCACAAGGAGGCAGCACACAGGGCAACGGGCAAACGTCGGACCTGCAGAGAGGCGACGCCTTTGGCGCCGGCGTCACAGTAATGGGCTATGCCGACGTGAACCTCTACAATGTCGTCGCACGCGAGAATCGCACCATTGGCGGCAACGCAACGACGAATGCCGGCGGTGCGTTTGGCGGCGCAATCAAGGCCGAAGGGTTACCCACGATCGACAGCAATGGCGACGGTGTGAACGAAGCCGCCACGCTCAGAATCTTTGGCTGCGACTTGACCGACAACCTCGCCCAGGGTGGCGACGCTGCGGTTGGCGGCATCTCGGCTGGCGGTGCGCTTGAGACAATTCATGCCACACTGTATGTAGAGCGGTGCAACATTCAAAACAACACATCTCAGGGTGGAAATGGTTCTACGGCGCAGGGGCCGGCTGGCGGCGGCGGCATGTATCTGCAAAATATCTTCTATGCGGACCCAACCGCCACCGTGAAAAATTCCATCGTTGCCTTCAACAACGTGAGCGCTGGCAGCGGGCCAGCAGTCGGTGGGGGTGGCGGCGGCATCTGGCTGCAAGGCATCGAGGCTACAATTGTACATAACACAATCGCAGGCAACCGCATGTTGAGCCGTCCGTTGCAGGGCGCCGCCATCATTGTCCTGAGCGACGGCGTGACACACGCGCCCAAGCCAGCTTACATTCGCTACAACATCATTGCCAATCACACAGATGCAGGCAATGCGGCGTTGCACGTCAAACCATCGAACACCGCCAATCTTGCCTACAACCTATTTTTTGGCAACGCCAGCAACGTCAACTCCTCCCAGGTGGGCGTCATCAACGGGATGAACACTTCGGTCTTGGGTGACCCGCGCTTCACAGAAGGCGCCGCAACTGGCAGCGCCGAGAATTTTCGGATTTCTTCGTCATCAGCTGCGGTCAATCAGGCAACTGGCAGCAATGAAGTGCAAGACTTTGGCGGCGCTTCCCGCAATGGCGTTCCTGATGTCGGCGCGTACGAGTCTGCGCCATTCCAGGTCTCGGTCGCCCAGGTTGCCTCCGAAACCCTGCGCGCGTACTGGGGGCCACAGACAGGCATTGACCACTATCAGCTCACCGTCATCTGTCCGGCAGGCGCCCGGCGCCCAGCGGAAGTTGACTGCAATGTCCCAACCACCTACCCCGGCAACGCCGATGGCGCGTGGTTGACGCGACTGACAAATTACGCCAATTATGACATTGCCGTCACCGCTTACGGACCTGATGGCGCCGCATTGCTGGCTGATGAAAGCGAAGCCATGCCCACCGACATTTTCGTGTACACGCCACTAGTCGCGCGCTGAGCGTCTGTTGGTAAAGTAATGCACGTTGACGCCACTGATTTTCATACATCAATCGCTGATGGTATAGTCTTTGCACATGAAAATCAGTGTGATCGTCCCTCTCTGGAATGGGGCAGCGGTGGCGTCTGCGTGCCTGGACGCAGTGAAACGCTGTTCAGACCCAGAACGAACGCAGATCATCTGCGTTGACAATGCTTCGACCGATGAAAGCGCGGCGCTGATACATAGTGAGCACCCGGACGTCCGGGTGCTCACTCAGCCTGTCAATCTTGGTTTTGCAGGCGGCGTCAATGCCGGGATGTCAATCGCACAGGGCGAACTTCTTGTCCTGCTCAATCAAGATTGCATCGTCACGCCAGGATGGTTAGACAGCCTGGCTTCCACCATCGCAGCAAACCCCACCTGCGGCATCGTAGGCGCTGTGATCGAAGACGAGAGCGGTGCGATCAATCATGCTGGCGCCACAATCACCCACCCGCTCGGCTACGGTCAGCACATTCAACAGATTCCTGTGCACGACACAGCGGTCGATTATGTCACAGGAGCGATCTTTGCCATTCACCGCTCCGTCTGGGAAAAGATCGGCGGCATGGATGAGGACTTCTACCCTGCCTATTACGAGGAAAGCGATTATTGCTACCGCGCCCGCCGGCATGGCATCGAAACGTTTCTGTCCGTTGGCGCACGTGGTCGTCATCTGTTCAGTAGCCGCGCCTGGCAACGCGACCCCATCCGTCATACTGCGAATCAGCACCAATCGCGCTATCGCTTCATCTGCAAACAATTCGACACCCTTGCTCTCGTGGAATTTGTCAAAGCCGAAGCAGGCGCTGCCGGAAATGAAGGCTCGTTTCACGAAGCGTTTGGCCGGGTGTTGGCTGCGTCGCATACGCTTCACCACCTGGACGAAATCCTCCAACGTCGCCGCGCAGATGGCAACGATGCGCTGCCGTCCGCGTTCAGACGTGTGCTCACCGTCGGCTTCGCAGAGATTTATCAGGCAGCGCTACGCCGCAGCATGCAGCTCGCACTGCCACAGGCAACTGATGGAACACCTGCACTTGACTTCAAAGCATGGCAGGCGCAGTCAGGGAAGGTGCATCAGCAGATAGAGCAGATTCACGCCAGAATCGCAGACCAATGGCAGGTGCTCGATCACACCTATGCACGAATTACAGGTCACGGGATCGGCGCCAATCCACAACCATCATTGCAACGTTCACTAAAGCAGGCATATCATATTGCTACAGGCCAACACATCACATTGCTTGCCACCGTCGTGCATCAACTGTCGCAGCATCAAGAGCTGCTACAGATGTTGGAGCACCGCATGAACTTGTTGGAAACACAGTTGACCTTGCAGGAATATCATCGCCAGCTACTCGATCAGCTAGACATCTATGCACATCGCTGAGCACACCTTTTCCGTGGTTGTCAACACCACCGATCGCGCTGCGTCGCTGCGAACGCTGTTGCGGTCGCTGGAGCACCAGGCGTATCCGCACTTCGAAGTAATCGCGGTTGTCGGCCCAACGCATGACAACACGCTCGAAGTGCTGGCGGAATATGGCGACCGGGTCCATGTCCATCGCTGCCCGGTCGCCAACTTGAGCGTCTCGCGCAACATCGGGTTGCTGGCTGCGAAGGGCGATATTGTGGCCTACATCGACGACGATGCAGTGCCGGCGCGCAACTGGCTGTTGCAACTGAATCGGCTGTTTGCCGATCCCGGCGTGACCGCCACCGGCGGCATCGTCTACCTTGTCCACCCCGAACATGCAGTCGTCCAGCATCGCCTCGGCATCATCTCGGCGCTTGCCGAACAACATGATGTGCGCAAAGGGCTGCTCGACCAGCTCCCGCCGGACGGGGTGGGGCGCTTCTGGACAATGCGCATGATGGGCACCAACATGGCCTATCGCCGGCAAGCGCTGTTGGACGTCGGCGGCTTCGACGAATTCTACGAGTGGGTCTACGATGACGGCGATCTTGCTGTACGGCTCGCCGCTGCCGGGTATTTCATCCAACCGGGCGCCGAAGCGTGCGTCTACCATGCGCCCGCATCAAGCCGCAACCGCGTTGTCTACACCTATCAGGGGCGGTGGTGGATTCAGACAAAGGCCGCAGTCTATTTCTCGATTCGCAATGGTCGTGCAGTTGGCGTCCCCTGGCGCGACATCTTGCTGCGCATCGGCTACTTCGTTCACGGTCACATGCTCTGGCAGAGCCGCCTCTATCGAGATGGCGCCATTTCGCTTGGCCAGATGCTTAAGCTACAGACACAAGAGTTCAAAGCCGCCGCTATCGGGGCAGCTTCGGCGCTCTTTACACCTGCCAGGCTGCTGCCGCCATCATCCGGCCAGGAAAGCAATAGACAATCACCAATGCACTACTTTCAAAATGCAGCATCCCCATTGCAACCGCCGGTCGATCCGGTTCATGGACATCAACCAGCGGTGACGCTCGTTGAGCCACCCTTGCGCATTGCCCTACTGAGTCATCATTATCCGCCGCAACGCTACGAAGGGATTGGCAGACATACGCACTTGATGGCAAAGGGGCTGTTCGAGCTCGGCCACACCGTGCACGTGCTCACACATGGCGCCAGGGAAGACGTACGTTTCTACGACGGCGCCTATGTTCATCACGTTCCCTATCGTCTGAACCGTTACATGCACTTGCGGCATCTGCACAAAGTGCATCACCTGCTCAACTACAGCCACGCCGTGTTCGAGCGCGTGCAGCGGTTGATCCTCAATGACGGCATTCAACTTGTGGATTCGCCCATCTGGCTAGCTGATGGTTTCGTGTGCGCCGTCTCCGGCATTCTCCCAGTGGTGGTTCGCCCGACAACCGCGCAACGGCAGATCGGCCAGATTCAACACAACCGCGATGACGACACCCGCCTGACGGGCGAAATTGAAGAGTTGCTGTTGCGGCGGGCGTCATATATAGCCGCTAACTCCGCCGCAACGGTGAAAGCCCTGACAGAAGTGTACAGGCTCACAGGCACTGATCTGCCGATCCAGATCACTCCTCTCGGCATTCAGCCGGTGGATGCCGAGGCAGTGAGTCCATTCCCTGTCGACAAACCACCGGCGCAGCTAACTGTCCTGTATGTAGGCAGGCTGGAAAAACGCAAAGGCATTCGGGAACTCTTCGCCGCTATTGACAAAGTGCACGCGCGGCTGCCCAATGTCCGCTTTATCATGGCTGGCGCTGACAACAGCGAGTCCGACGGCTTCAAACATAAGACCGGGTTGAGCTATCCCGCCTACTTCCAGAAGCATTATCCGCAATGTACAGCGGCCGTCACTTTTCTGGGAGAGGTGTCCGAGGAGAAGTTGCACTCGCTTTACCAGAGCTGCGATCTGTTTGTTGCGCCCTCACTCTACGAGTCCTTCGGGTTGATCTATCTGGAAGCGATGAACTACGCCAAGCCCGTGGTGGGTTGCCGGGCCGGCGGCATCCCCGAAGTGGTGGAAGATGGCGTCACCGGGCGGTTGGTTGATCCGGAGAGCGCCGATCAGTTGGCGGCCGCGCTCTACGACTTGCTGCGTGCGCCGCATCTGTTGTATGAATATGGCATTGCTGGCCGTCAGCGCCTGCTCGATCGATTCACCTATCTTCACATGGCGCGTAGATTCGAGCAGGTCTATCGCCAGGTGCTGCAGCGAACCGCACAATTCGTGCAGAAATAGAGCAACGGATTCACTATGAAAAGACCATTGACCGTCGCTGATATTCTTAACTCTGTCGAGTTCGAACTGATGCAACACACCCTCCTGCAGGATGATGTAGGGGATGGGATTCAGCGGTTACGCGCCTATCTAGCCAATATCCGCAGCGAGGTGCTCGGCGACGGGAAAAGCCCATCGGTCAACGCAGCCATCGATCTGCAGCTCAACACCGCCGCAATGTTGCTGACGTTGCTGCAGGTCATCGATCAGCGCTTTGCAGCGTTGCAGCAAGACTTCCGTCGTGCAGCCTTTGCGCAACAACACACATCCCCTGCGTCAGGCGCGGCGCAGACGGAAAGCGCACAGGTCGACAATGACCAGAGCAGCCATCCGTGGCGCAACGTTGCGGCGGCGCTTTCGTTGCCAGCCGCACACACCGCCATGGACTTCGATGATGCTGCGCGCTCGACTGACGCCCTCAATGAGTTCATCACGGATGAACCGCCTCTGCTCGAAATGGATGTGCGCCAGAGTCAAACGCCGCTGCTCGGCGGCGTGATCAATCGCGCCCGCAGGGAGCTGCATGAACTCGTCTTGTTCTATGTCAACAAAGTGGTGAGGCAGCAAGCCGACGTGAATCGCACCTACGGCAGCTTGCTGCAAGAACTCATTGCCGCAAACCAGGCGCAAGCGCAGGAAGTTCAGGAATTGCGCAGACAGGTGCTCCAATTGACGGCGCAACAACTAACTACTACAGCGCAGTCGCACAGCAATCTCGCACCCGAATCATGAGCCGCTGGTCCTGTGCGTTGGATAAGCGCCCTTAGGTCTTCATGCGCATCCTTCATGTAACCCAGCGGTATCTGCCCGCCATTGGTGGCTCCGAGCTTCACTTCGCCGAGCTTTCGTCGCGCCTGGCTGCCGATGGGCACGCGGTCACCGTCGTCACCACCGATGCGCTGGATTTCGAGCTGTTCTGGAACCGGCGCGCACGTCGTGTGGCCGAGCCTGAGTCCATCATTGACGGCGTGCGCGTGCTACGTTTCCCGGTGCGTCATCTGCCTGCACCGCAGCTTAGCTATCCGGCAATGCGTCGCCTGCTCTGGCTGCTGACGCGCGCAACAGTGACGCCGCTCTCCTGGGTCAACTGGCTTGCACAGTTCACGCCCTGGACGCCCGCGTTGCTTGGCTGGTTGGCGAACACGCCCGAAGAATTCGACCTGGTGGCAGGCATGACCATCGTCTTCGAACCGCTGCTTGCCGCCGCACAACACTACGCACGCCTGCATCACCGCCCGTTTGTGGTTTACCCGCTTACCCATCTCGGCGTCGGCCCCGGCCCAGGACGCGATGCTATCAGCCGTTTTTACACCATGCGTCACCAGGTGGATATCGTCACCCACAGCGATTTTCTGATCGCCAACAGCGCGGATGAGGCTGATTTCTATCGCGCTCGGGGCCTGGCTCCCGCACGCATTGCTGTCGTCGGCCCAGGCGTGGAGCTTACTCACCTGGTGGGTGGCAACGGCGCCCGCTTGCGCGCACACTATGGACTCACTGGCGTTGTCGTGGGCGTTCTTTCGGCGCTGACCTATGACAAAGGCGTGATGCACGTTGTGGAAGCAGTGCGCGCACTTTGGCGCGCAGGCTGTACCGTACAGCTAGTGCTGGCAGGCGCAGTCTTGATGCAGTTTCAGAACTATCTGAACGCGCTGCCAGCCGCCGACCGCGACCGCATCCTGGTGCTCGGCGCCATTGATCATCAGACCAAGCTCGACCTGCTCGACGCCATCGACATCCTGGCGCTGCCCTCACGCACCGACTCCTTCGGCATCGTCTACCTGGAGGCCTGGACCTACGGCAAACCCGTGATCGGTGCGCAGGCCTGGGGCGTCAAGACTGTGATCGACGCCGGCAAGGATGGCTTGCTCGTCCCATTTGGCGATATCGACGCCCTGGCTGACGCAATCCGCACACTTGCCGAAGACCCTGAGCTGCGTCAACGCCTCGGTGAAGCCGGGCGCCGCAAGGTGCACAGCCAACACACGTGGGACCACAAGTACCCGCTTATCCGGCAGATTTACACGCAGCTCTGCCAGGAAGCGAGCCGTCCGGCATGAAGGTGCTCCATCTTGTCCATCAATATCCGCCCGAATTTGTCGGCGGCGTTGAGTATTACACCCAATCCCTGACGCAGGCATTGGCGCAGCGAGGCTGGGAGGTCGCCGTGTTTCATCGCACCGATTGCGGCGGGCGGCGCCTGACGACCCGTCGCAATGATGCAGTTACGACCTTCGCCGCTGGCGCCGGGGCGCTGACGCCAACCCGCCGCTTCCTGACCACCTGGCGCCAGCCGACATTGCACGCACAGTGGCGTCAGGCGTTGGCGCACTTCCAGCCCGACCTGGTGCATGTGCAACACCTGATGGGACTGCCGACCTCTTTGCTACATGAGCTGCGGACACGGCGCATCCCCTACCTGATCACGCTGCACGATTACTGGTGGCAGTGCGCCAACGCCAACCTGCTCACCAACTACGCTGAGACAGCATGCAACGGCCCGCGCGCCTACCTGAACTGCACACACTGCGCCATCGCCCGCACCGGGTCGCCGTTGGCGTGGGGAGCGGCGCCGGTGGTGTGGCCCCTCATGGCAGATCGCACCCGGCGTCTTCGCCCGCTGCTTGCAGGCGCCGCCGCCCTGTTAACGCCCTCGGAGTTCGTGCGCCGCTGGTATGCCGATCATGGCGCCCCGACGCAGGCATTGCGCGCCGCGCCGCTCGGCGTTGCGCCGCCAGCCGCATCTGCGCCACGCGCGCCAGGACGCGGTGACGGCCTTCGTCTGCTCTACGTCGGCGGGTTGGCGCCCAACAAGGGCGTACACGTCGTGTTGGAGGCGCTGCGCGGGGTGACAGGAGCGTTGCACTTCGCCATCGTCGGCGACGCCAGCGCACAGCCTGCCTATGTCGCCCGTCTGCGCCAACTGGCTGATCCGCGCGTCACCTGGCGCGGCCGCCTGACTCGCCAACAGGTCTGGGAGGCGTTGGCGGAAGCCGACCTCGTTGTCGTCCCCAGCCTCTGGCACGAGACTTATTGCTTTGCCGCGCATGAGGCGCTGGCGGCTGGCGTCCCCGTATTGGCTTCCGCTATGGGTGCGCTGACCGATGTAATCACCGACGGCGTGAATGGCCGCCTGCTGCCGCCGGGTGACATGTTGGCCTGGCAGCGCGCCATCCAGGAATATGTCGCAGCGCCGGAGCGGCTCGCCGACCTGCAACGCGGCATCGCGCCGGTGTTGCACTTCGACGAACACGTCGCCGTCATTGAGTCCACCTATCGCACTATCCTGATGCAGGCGACCTCATGAATTACCTCATTGCCGGCTTTACGCTCGGTTTTGCTGCTGGCGTCAGCCCTGGCCCACTGCTGACGCTGGTCATCACCAGAACGCTGGCGCGCGGACTGGGTGCAGGCGTACGCGTGGCAATTGCGCCGCTGCTCACCGATCTGCCGATCGTTCTGGTGGCAGTGACGTTTTTCGCCGTGCTGCCGCCCCTGCTGGAAAACATCCTCACCGTCGTCGGTGGAATCTTCGTGCTCTACCTGGCGGGGGAGACGCTGCGCAGCGCGCGCACCGCCCATCTCACCACTGCTGCGGCTGATGCCAGCGCCGCCTCCGCCGACCTCTGGCGCGGCATGCTGGTCAACTTTCTCAGTCCACATCCCTGGCTCTTCTGGATCGGCGTGGCGGCGCCGCTCCTCACCAGCGCCTGGCAGAGCAGTGTGTGGGCGGCGATAGGCTTTCTGGCTGGCTTTTACGGACTGTTGGTCGGGAGCAAGGTGCTGGTGGCCTTCGCCGTCGCCGGTGGGCGTCGCTTTCTCAACGACGCCTGGTATCGACGCCTGCTCGTCGCCAGCGCCCTGCTGCTGGCATTCTTCGGTGCAACATTACTATGGCAGGCGGGCAAATAGTATAAAATATGGGACTTACGCATTTAGCTCAGCAACCTTCCTGGAAGTTGAGAGCTTCCAGGAAGGTGATCCACTTAGAATCTGCGTAAGCCCAAAAATAGACTATTCATCACGCCAAACGCTTGACGAGTGACAACACCATGATGCCTGATCCAACAAGAACCACCTATCGACCAACAGGTCAATACGGATTGCTCACAGCGTTTGGAGCTGCGGCGGCGCTCTTCTGCGCGTGGGCGCTGTGGCGACAGTTCGACTGGATCACCCTGATTTTCATGGTTGGCTGTCTGTATGCGGCGTTGGTGTTTGCCGATCGGTGGGCGGCGCGCGTGGAGATCGACGGCCAGGGACTCCAGCTATGCACCCCTCTCCGCCGTCGGCGCGTTGAATTTCGTCAGATCGACAGCGCAACGGAGGCCGGACGCATCGCGCGCGGCATTGTTGTGACCTATCATCCGCTGGCGCCCAACGGCCTGCTCGACCTGGATACACTGCACAGCGTTGCGCTGCCCGCCGTTGGAGACCAGGCGACGCTCCTGGAAGCCTTGCGGGCCAGACGCCCGCGCATTTCATAGCTCACCATCATCATGCTGCCCTTTGCGCCCACGCTCTTCGTCCGGCCATTGACGCCCGCTGACAGCGAAGCCGCTGCACCCATCGTGAACCGTTTGCTGACAAGCAGCATCTACAGCCGCACGCTGACCCCGGCGGAAGTGCAGGCGCTCTTTTTTGACACCGCCGCGCCTGGCCTGTATCCCGTACGCTGGCAGCAACGCACCACGCTGGCGCTGCTGCGGGTCGGCGAGTTGATCGGGCTGCTCGACGCCGCCGTTGGCCTGGACAGCGACTCTCTCGACCAGCCCGACTATCAGCCGCTGGGGTTGTTGCGCTGGCTGGCGTTGCCAGAGGAGGCGGAGATCGCACACGCGGCGATGACGCACTTGCTGACAGCAGCAGAGGCATTCTGGCGCCAGCATCGCGTCGGGCGGATCAAGGCCTTCCATCCCAGCACTGGGTATCCAGTGTGGCAGGCTGGCAGCGGACTGTTGCCCGCCGATTGGACAATGTTGGTGCAGTTGCTGGCTGCGCACGAATTCCGCTACACAGAGCGCTACTACTGCTTTGCCCGCCCCTTGCACGATGAGCTGTTCGACGAGGAGGCGCCGCACGCCGCCCTGACGCTTGCCCTGCGCGGCGCCAGCCACGATCGCCGCTACCAGCTCTTTTTCCGGCGCACCGAACTGATCGCCGAGGCACGCGTTGTGCGCTGCGTCGTCGAACAGGAGGCGCACACATTTCCCATTGCGCACATCGTGCACTGGGAGGTGGAGGAGCGTTGGCGCAATCAGAACATCGGGCGCTGGCTGCTGCGGCGCATGGTCAACGACGCTGTGCAGCAAGGGCTTGGACAGATCATCGTCTTTGTGCGCATGCACCAGGCCGCCGCCATCAATCTCCTGGCGCAACATGGCTTCGTTGAGCAGGCGTTTCGGGGCTACGTAATGGAAAAGGAACTGCGAGCATAGTCGATGCACATTCTCTTCGTGACCGGTGAATACCCACCGATGCAGGGTGGAGTCGGCGCCTACACGCGTGAGCTGGCGCACGCGCTGCATGACCTGAACGTGCGCATCACCGTGTTGACCAGCCAGCGCGCCGCCCAACCGAACTGCGCCGAATTCGGCGGCTGCATCCGCGTGTTGCCTGCCATCCAACACTGGGACTGGCAAATTTTCCAGACTGTGCCTGCGCTGGCTGCGGAGTTGGGCGTCGATTGGGTGCATGTCCAGTATCAGACCGCCGCCTTCCACATGCACCCCGCCATCAACTTTGCGCCCTGGCAGTGGCGGCGTAAAGGCATCCGCACCGCCTGGACCTATCACGACCTGCTGCCAATGTACCTCTTTCCCAAAGCTGGCTGGCTGCGCACCTGGGTGACGGAGCGCCCCGCCCACTATGCCGCGCGCGTCATCACTACGACGGAGGCTGACCGCCAGCGCCTGAGCCGCCACGGCATCAACGCTGTCAGCATCCCGATCGGCAGCAATATCGTCGGCCACATCCTGAGCCCGGAGGAGCGCCGCGCGCGGCGCGCGCAACGCGGCTACAGCGACCAGGACTTTGTCCTGGCGTACTTCGGCTTTCTCAACCAGAGCAAGGGCATCGTCGAATTGCTCAAGGCACTGCATCAATTTACCCAAACCCGCCCCACGGCGCGCCTGCTCATGATCGGCGAACGCGTCGGCGCCAGCGACGCCACCAATCGCGCCTACGCACAGAAGGTGGAAGCGCTCATCCGCAAGCATCACCTGGAAACGCGCGTGCAGTGGACCGGCAACGAACCCGACGCCGAAGTCGCCGCCGACCTGAATGCGTGTGATGTGCTGGCGCTGCCCTTCCTCGATGGCGCCAGCCTGCGGCGTGGCACGCTGATGGCCGGCCTCGCCAATGGTTGCGCCATCGTCACCACAACGCCGCAGGATCCGCTGCCCGAACTTGTGGACGGACGGGACGCACTCTTTGCGCCGGCTGGCAATATCGGCGCGCTGGTCGCCGCCCTTGAGCGCATCGCCGACGACCCAGCGCTGGCAGCGTCGCTGCGCCAGCATGCGCGTGAGCGTAGCCGCCTCTTCACCTGGCCGGAGATTGCCCGCGCCCACCTTGCATGTTATGAATAAGCCGCGTACGCATCGCCTGCTGCGCTCCGTAAAACCTTCCCGGAAGCTGATGGCTTCCGGGAAGGTCTCGACAACAGGCTACCGCCACCTCTGGCTTTTCCTGCTGCCGCTGCTCGCTGCGCCGGCATTGGCGCCACTGTATATGAATGGGCTGCCGCGCTCCTACGATGGCGGCTATCACTTGCTGCGGCTGGGTGTGCTAGACCGCGCCGTCGCCGCTGGGACTTTCCTCCCGCGTTGGGCGCCTGACATGTTGCTTGGCTTTGGCTACCCGGCCTTCAACTTCTACGGCCCTGGCTCCTACTGGCTGGCGGAGCTGCTGCATTGGAGTGGCCTGGGATTGCAAGCGGCTTTCACCCTCGGCTTCGTCGTCGCCGTGATAGCGGCTGGCTATGGCGCTGGCTTGCTCGCCCGCGACATCTTCGCCGTTGATCCTCCCTGGCCCGCGCTCACAGTCGCCGTGGCATACATGTACGCGCCTTACGTCATGGACAATGTCTACATTCGCGGCGGGTTGGCCGAGACGATGGCGTTGGCTGCGTTGCCCTGGATTTTATTCGGCTTCCGGCGCCTGTGCTACGTTGCAGACAAGCGCCCGACCTTCTTCCTGGCGACCTTTGCATTGGCGCTGCTGGCGATCACTCACAACATCACGTTGCTCTTTACACCGCCCCTATTGATCGGCTTCCTGCTGGTGCACTGGCGACGCACTGGCGGCAACCTGACAACGCTGACCTGGCCGCTTGCCGCCGTGCTGGCCGCCATGGGTGTCAGCGCCTTCTTCTGGCTGCCGCTGATCGCCGAACGCACCTATCTCTCAGACCAGGCCTACACGATTGCGCGCCAGGTCTGGCTGCCGATCAGTGTGTGGACGTGGCAGAACTTCCTCGACACGGGTTTCACCTTCACCCACACCTTTATCCGCCCCAACCGGTTAGGGGTCGTGCAAGTCGTGGTGGCGGCGGGCGGCTTCCTGGCGGCGCGGCGGCGCGATGTCGAATGGCTCTATCTGGGCGCAGTGGCGCTCATCGCCAGCGCGTTGATCGGCGCCTGGGCGCTGCCGCTCTGGCAAAGCAACGACATCCTCGCTATTGCGCAATTCCCCTGGCGGCTACTGAGCATGATTTCCCTGCCGCTGGCGATCTTCAGCGGCGGCTGGTTGCTTCATCTCCGAGCCGGCTGGCGACAAATCGCCGCCGCCTGCCTGATAACGCTCATCATCGTCGCCCAACGCCCGCGCCTCGACTGGATCGATATCTTTGCACCCCAGGAGCCCGATCTCTCAGCCAGCGTGATGGCGCAGATCGAACTGGAAAAAGGCGTGTTGGCTGGCGGCGAAGGCAACAGCTCGATTCAAGAGTTTCGCCCGCGCTGGGTCGATGAAACGCTGGCGCTGAAGGAACAGCCGCCAGCGGTGAACCCCGCACCAACATTCACTGTGTCGCGCGCAAATGCATTCGACCTGGAGGCGACGGCGCAGGTCACAGTGACGACGCCGCTGCGCTTCACCGATTTCTACTTCCCCGGCTGGCAAGTCACACTCGACGGTGCGCCTGCCGCGACTTACCCCTCGACCTCGTTGGGCTTGCTCACGGTCGATCTCCCGCCGGGCGAACATGTCATCCGCAAGACGTGGACGCACACACCGGCGCAACTGGCGGGAACATGGCTCAGTCTGACGACGCTGGCCGTGCTGATGGGCGTCGGCTGGCGTCCACGGCGCACGCGTTGGCTGGCGGCGCTGCCGGCGCTCCTGCTCGCTGGCGGACTGATCGGCTGGCTAACCCCGCGCGCTGTTGCGCCGATCCAGCCGCCCGCCGCGTCGGTGCAGCGCACCGGCGTGAACCTGCTGGGTTTCCAGACCGACACGACCGACGCGCGGCAACCGATTGTGCGCTCGTTCTGGGCGGTGACTGCGCCCCCCGGAGACTTGCGGCTTCGCTGGCAAGTGCTGACGCCCGACGGCGACGTTGTCGGCGACGTGACCACGCGCCCCTTTTACAACGCCAGTTCCACAACGCTCTGGCCGGTTGGCGCCATTGTGGACGACGCCGTCGTGGCGCCTGCGCCCGCCGGCTTGCCTGCGGGCGCCTATCGCCTGGCAGTGGCGCTCATCGATGCTGACGCACTCACCGCAGCAACACCAACTGTCATTGGCGCCTTCACCTTGCCGACGTCGCCGCTCGATCCTGCCCCTGCCACGGCCACGACAGCGCGTTTCGCCGACGCCATCCACCTGACCGGCTACGATTATGCTGGCGTGACAACGGACAACAACGCGCGGTTGCCCCACATCGCGGCTGGTGAGTCTCTGTGGGTGACGCTGCACTGGACGACCGAACAGGCGCTTGCAGAAAATTATCACGCCTTCGTGCACCTGGTCGATAGCAGCGGGCGTCCCCTTGCGCAAGAAGATCACATTCCAGGGCCGCTCTTTGCGCCGCCCGCAGGCTGGACGCCTGGACGCAGCTACGCCGACGCCTACCTGCTGCGCATTCCAGCCGATGCGCCAGGCGGCGTCTACTGGCCGACGGTGGGCATGTACACCTACGGCGACCAGGAGCGTTTGCCAGCTTACGCAGACGCTGCCAGCAAGCAAGCCGACAGCCGCGCCGATGCCGTGCGCCTGCCTCCGATCAAAGTTGTCGGGAGGTCACGCCAACCGTCGCCCCAACAGCCGTTGCAGGCGCGCGTGGGCAGTGCATTCGAGGTGCTGGGTTACGACATCTCCGTTCCCGATCTGCGCGTACAGCCTGGCGACACCGTGACGCTGACGCTCTACTATCGCAGCATTGCGCCCACCAGCGCCGACCTGACGCGTTTCGTGCATCTCTACGCGCCAGCGCAAGGCATGGCGGCGCAACACGACAGCCCGCCCACCGACGGACTCAATCCGACCTCGACATGGCGCCCCGGCGAGATCATCGCCGATGCGGTGACGTTGACGGTCAGTGCGGACGCAGCGCCCGGGGCCGCCCACCTGCTGCTAGGCTTTTACGATGCCGCCGCCAGCGCTGAACGCATCCCCGTCTTCGATGCCAGGGGCGCGCCATTGCCGGATGCTGCGATCCCTCTCGGTGTCATTCAAGTTGGGGACAGCCAGTGACTTCGCCCCGCGCCGGGAATGGGCCCGCCGCCTTGCGCACCGAAGTAGAGATCGCGCCGTGACGTGGTACAATCCCTGATCTGTATGAGCATATCATCAACACCACCATCCCCGGCGGCGCCTCTCGCCTGTGATCTGCGTCGCCTGGGAATGCTTGCGATTCTGCTACTGGCTTTTGGAGTGCGCGCCTACCACCTCGACTTCCAGAGCCTGTGGAGCGACGAAGGCATCAGCTTGCAGCGTGCAGCGCTGCCCCTCTCACAGATGATGGCGGAGATGCCGGTGGAGCACCTGCCTGGCTACTTTCTGCTGCTGCACCTCTGGCTGCCCTGGGCAGGCGACCACGACTTCGCCCTACGCTTCCTCTCCTTATGGCCCAGCGTGGCAAGCGTGGCGTTGATTTACCGGCTCGGCGGCGACCTGGGCTTGCGCCCCGCTGGCATGATGGCGGCGCTGTTGCTGGCGACCAGCGGCTTCCAGCTCTGGTACGCGCAGGAGGCGCGCATGTACGCCTGGTTGTTGGCGACCTCGCTGTTGGCGACGATCGCATTCTGGCGAGTGCTGGAGCTGGACGGCCAGGCGCGCAGGCGGGGAGAGCGATGGCGTTGGGGCGTCACCTATGCGTTGACCACAGCCGCGACCGTCTACCTGCATCTGTTTGGGGCGCTGGTTCCACTGGCGCAGACGGTCTTCGTGAGCGGCTGGCTGATGATCAGCCGCAACTGGCGGGGCCTCGGCCGTTGGCTGGCTGCGGCGGCGGGCGCGCTGCTCCTCTTTCTCCCCTGGCTACCGCGTACGTCGGGCATCTTCAGCTTTGGCGGCTGGCGCGCGCCGGGCGATCCGGCGGAAATTCCCTGGCGCTATCTGGCTGCGTTCACCGTGAGCGACGCCATGCCCGATCCCTGGCGCACGCCGCTGGTCTGGCTCTATGCACTGCTGGCGGTGGGCGGGTTGATCGTTTGGTGGCGCACGCGCCGCGCCGCCGCACTGTTGCTGGCGACGAGCGTGCTGGGACCGATGGCGGCCGTGATGGCGCTGGCGCTGCGCAACCCCGACTATCACGAACGCTACGCCATCACGGTGACGGCGCCGCTGCTCTTGCTGGCGGCAGGCGGCGTGGGCTGGCTGGATTGGCGCGCATGGCGCCGTGCGCCCACAGCCCCAGCGTGCGCAGGAAGCGGGGCGGCGCTGCCACTGCTTGCCGTGCTCGTGCTCGCAGGCGCCAATCTGATCGCCGTGCAACGCCTTTACAACGACACGACCCTGCATAAGCCAGACTTCCGCAGCGCGGCGCAGACGATTATGGACGGTTTGCAGCCGGGCGATGTGGTGCTGGTGGATGGCCCCGACCCCAGCAAAGTCTTTCTCCACTACTACACGGGCGCCGCCCCCGTGATCGCCGTCGCCGACCTGGAAAATGCGACGCTGGCGGAGGCTGACGTCCGGCTGCGTGAAGTGACCGCCGGTGCGCCGCACGTCTGGGAACTGCTCTATTTCCATGCGCCGGCGACTGTGCAGGTCTGGCTGGCGACACAGGGCTGGGCGACTGACCCGACCTACCACAACGGCATCCGCGTGACCCGGTACGGCATGGCGACAACCGCACCGATCACCCTGCCGCTGGGCATCGACTTCGGTGACGCGTTGCGTCTGGAGCAGGTTGCGCTCGACACGCTGACGCCGCAAGGAGGCGATCTGCTGCGCGTGACCACCGACTGGTTCACCAACGCCGCTGCGCCCGAATACAAGTTCAGCCTGCGTCTGCAAGACGCCGCTGGAAATGTGGTGCAGAGTGTAGATTACACGCCACAAAACTGGTTTGCGCCGACCAACGTTTGGGTGGTAGGGCAGCCGGCACGCGACCAACGCGGGCTGCTGCTGCCCCGTCCCCTGCCGCCCGGCGACTATCGCCTGACATTGCGGCTGTACGATCCCGCCACCGGGGCGGCGGTGATGACGACGGCGGGCGAGGATGTTGAACTGGCGGTGTTGAGGATTGGGGCGAGGGGCGAAGGGCAGGGGGCGTCATGAGGGCATCATCCAGAGAGGCGCCAGGGGCGGCGCTGGCAGGGAGATTGCTGCTGCTTGGGCTGACGTTGCTGGCCTATGCGCGTGGGGTGGTGTGGCTTGATCGCAAGCCGCTGTGGTGGGACGAGAGCCTGAGCGTGCAGCGGGTTGAACAGCCGCTGGCTGACCTGGTGCGCGGCGTGCTGTGGATCAGCGATCGTATGAGCAGTGTGCTGACCATCGACCAGCACCCATTTTTTTACTTTCTGATGCAGGGCGCCATCATGGCGGGCGCCGGCGCCAGTGAGTTCGCGGTGCGCTATGCGTCGGTGCTGGCGGCGACGCTCTTCGTCCCGGCGATCTGGGTGCTGGCGCGCTGGTGCGTACGGCAGGGCCTTGCGCCGCCAGCAACGCCCTGGTTTGCCGCGTTGTTAGCGGCGACCAATCCCTTTCTGCTCTGGTTCGGCCAGGAAGCGCGCCCCTACGCGTTGTGGGCGACGATGACGGCAATCGGGGTCTATCTGCTGCTGCGCGCCACTGCGGGGCCAGAAGTTCAGCGCCCGGCTGCGATCGGCTTCGTGATCGTCACGTTGTTGACGCTGGCGACGCACTACTTCGCCGTCTTTCTGCTGCCCTTCCAGGCGCTGGTCATCATTGTGTGGGCGTGGCGCGGACGGCGTTTGTGGGTAATCGGGGCAACGCTGGGGCTGTTGGGGGCGGGTGCGCTGGTTGCCCTGTATGCGGCGTGGCTGCTGATTGGCCAGGGCGGCGGCGGCAATTTTTCGGAGATTACGCTGACGCTGCTGATCCCCGACCTGGTGAACGCCTTCAGCCTGGGGCTGAGCGTCGACTATGGCGTGGTCTGGTGGATCGACCTGATCTTCGGCGCGCTGGCGCTGCTGGGTCTGGCCTGGGGGCTGCTGGATCGGCGTCGGCTGGCTGGGGGCGGCTGGCTCTTGCCCGCCTTTTTCATCCTGGCGCTGGCGCTGCTGCTGGCGATCAACCTCTATCGCCCGCTCTACATGACGGCGCGGCATCTCAGTCAGTTGCTGAGTGGCTTTCTGCTGGCTGTCGCCATCGGGTTGAGCGTGATCTGGACTCGTCAGCGCATTGTCGCGGCGGTGCTCACGCTCTTCCTGCTGGCAGCGGTCGGCTACAGCACCTTCAACTATTTCACCGACGAACGCTATGCGAAAGACGACTACCGGCGGCTGGGCGAGTACATGGCCGTGCGCATGATGCCGGGTGACCTGATCCTCTACGACGAACCAGCCACCAGGCGCATTTTCGAGTACTACGCGCCTCTGGCTGGCGTCTACGCCGCGATCGACGACGGCGCCACCATGGCGGTTTTCGGCGCGCCTTTGCTCGATCGCAGTGTGGACGACACGATCCGCTGGCTGCAGGAGCAGGCGCCGCGCTATCAGCGCATCTGGCTGTTGCGCTCCGGCAACCATGTCACCATCGACCCCGAAGGCAAGATGGAACGCTGGATGGACGAGCATTTCATCCTGATGCGCGATGTGAAGTTTTTCAGCCAGTCGTCGCTGCACGTCAAGCTCTATCTGCCGACGCTGCCCGTCTTCACCGAGGCGCCGCCCCCCATCGCGCAGCCGGTGCTGGCGCAATTTGGCGAGCAGATTCGGCTGGTGGGCTACGCTGCCGACCCGCCGCAGGCAGATGATTTGCCTGCCCAGACGCGGCTCTATTGGGAGGTCACAGCCAGACCCGACCGCCGCTATCGCTACATCTGGCGGCGGCTGGTGCGAGGCGCAGACGGCGCAATACAGACGCTGGGTGCGGTCGAACGCGAACCCTACGAGGGGGACGCCGCCACGCTTTACTGGGACCCGGACAGGATCATCATGGAGTATGTCGAGATGCCGCCGCTCGCCGCAGCAGCGGTGACGGGCCAACACTTCTACGCGCTGGAGGTCTACGACGCCGAAACGCAGCAAAAGCTGCCGGTCACGGCCATCGAGGGCGGTGAGATCGGCGCCGACGGGGTGACTGCGCTCTTCCCGGTGGAGGCGCCATGACAGCCGCACGCGCTGCCGTCGCCCTCGCCACGCCAGCAGAGAGGCGCCAGCCACCGCGCTGGGGATGGCTGATCATCGGCCTTTTTCTGCTGGGCGGCCTTGCCTACAGCCTGATCACACCGCCTTTCGAGACCCCCGACGAGCCTTTCCACTACGGCTTCGCACGGCACATCGCCCAGGGGAATGGCCTGCCGGTGCAAGACCCAGAAAACACGGGCCCCTGGGCGCAGGAAGGCAGCCAGGCGCCGCTCTATTATTTGCTGACCGGGCTGGCGACCTCCTTCATCGATCAGAGCGACTTTGCCGAGCTGGCCGTGCGCAACCCGCGCGCCAATATCGGCGACCCGCTCTACCCAGGCAACAAGAATTTCATGCTCTACGCCGGGCGCTGGCAGCCTTTGCAGGGTAGCAATCTGGCGCTGCACGTGGGGCGCTGGCTTTCGCTGTTGCTTGGCGCGGTGACGCTATGGGCGACCTGGCGACTGGCGCGGTGCGCGTTTCCACATGACGAAACACTGCCGTTGCTGAGCATGGCGCTGGTGGCGGCGATCCCGCAGTTCCTCTTTCTCAGCGCCTCCTTCTCCAACGACAACGCCGTGATTGCAGCGAGTGCGTTCACACTGTTCTGGCTGGCGCGTCTGCTGGCGAAGGCAGACAACGCCGCCATCCGCCGATGGGAATGGGGCGTGCTTGGGGTGGCATTGGGCGTCGCGGCCTTGAGCAAGCTCCAGGGGCTGGGGCTGATCCCGCTGAGCGGGCTGGTTGTGCTCTGGCTGGCGTGGCGACGCCACGCGTGGCGCATGTTGCTGGACGCAGTGCTTTACGCAGGGATGCCTGCAATTATCATTGCCGGCTGGTGGTATTGGCGCAACGTTGTTCTCTATGGCGACTGGAGCGGGCTGGCGCATTTGATGGAGATCAACGGGCGCCGCGAGGGGGGGATGGAGTGGCGGGACTTCTGGCCGGAGTTTGCCGGGCTGCGCTTTTCGATGTGGGGCGTCTTTGGTTGGTTCAATATCCTGCTGCCAGAGTGGTTCTACCGGGTGATGGACGGCGTGACTGTGATCGGGCTGGTGGGTGCGGCGCTGGCGACGGGCAGCGCGGTCAGGCGCAGGGCGAGAAGCGAGGGGCGACAGGCGGCAGGCGGCGCCGGTCACCCGGCATCTGGTGTGCACTCCCTGCCCGCCGCACAGCCCTCGTCCCGCGCCCCGCGCATTCTGATCATGCTGTGGGTCTGGCTGGCGATGATGGCGGCGCTGCTGCTTTATTGGACGGCGCAGGCGACGGGCAGCCAGGGGCGCTTGTTTTTTCCGGCGCTGCCTGCTTTTGCGGTGCTGTTGATAGCGGGGGGCGACTTCTGGCTGCGCTGGCTGCCCAGGCTGACGCGCAGCGCGGTGTGGATGGGATTGTTGGCGCTGCTGGTGGGGATGTCGATCTATACGACTGGCTGGCTGCTGCCCGATGCGTACCGTGCGCCGTCGCCGGTGGCGGCGATGCCAGCGAGCGCCCGCCCTGTTGATCTGCGCTACGGGGACGGGCAGATCATCCGGCTGGTGGGGGTGGAGATTGGGCAGGAACGCGTGAAGGCGGGCGCAACTGTGCCCGTTACGCTTTATTTCCAGGCAACCGAAAAGCTCAAGCACGATTATCAACTGTTCGTGCAATTGCTCGACGAGGAGGGCGTGGAGGTTGCCAATGTGACTACCCACCCTGGCTGGGGGCGCAACCCGACCACCTTTTGGGAGGCAGGGGCAATTTACGCCGACCGCTATCTGCTGCCGGTGACAGGGGCGATAGCGGAGTGGTCGCCCCTGGCGGCGCGGCTCTACGTCGGCTTCATCGACCCGGCCAGCGAGGGCGCGCCCGGTCAGCGCGGGGAGTTTCTGCCGCTGCCCGCCTACGATGCGGCCGGGGTTGTCGTGACGCCTTTTGCCGGGACGGTGGTGGTGACGCCGCGTGATGCGCCTGTGCTGGACGCGCCCAACGCGATCACGGCGGGCAGCGAGTTCGGCGGGGTGATCCGGCTGGCGCAGGCGGCAGTCAACGCAGATGCAGGGGGGTGGCGCGTCCGGCTGCTGTGGGAGGCATTGGGCACGCCCGCAACCGACTACACGGCGTTTGTGCACGTGATGGACGCAGCGGGACGACAGGTGGCGGGTTTCGACCAGGCGCCAGCCAGGGAGCGTTTTCCCACGCGGCTGTGGCGCGCCGGCGACCGTGTGTTGAGCGATTTCGAGATTGTGCGGGAGCAGCCCTTGCCCGCTGGAAGATACGAGCTTTGGGTGGGGCTGTACGAATCTGCCAGTGGGGGGGCGTTGCGGCTGCCGGTGACGAGGGCAGGCGCGCTGCGCAGCGGGGATGGACAGGTGCAGGTCGGAGAGGTGGAGATCGCCGGGGAGGGGTGAGGGAAAAAACTTCCGCCTGTTTGATGTGCGATGTGCTCGAATGCCCTGATTGCGCGGAGCAGGTCGGTAGTGCGCCAACAAGTGGCGTGCGGGCGAGAGCCCCATCCATTCCACGCCCCTGACAGCGAATCCCCTGGGCGCGAGCGAAGCGCACAATGTCCCGCACCACCAGGAAATACAGCGACTTGGAAACTGCACTGTTGTCCCTCTGCAAACCTCGGCGTTCCTGCGGCTCTGCGTCAAAAGCGACCTTACCAAACAGCCTCTCAGGCTGGGCGCTGCTTGGACGGCGCGTCATCGGGCTGGGCGGCGACGACGATCACGGTGATGTTGTCGTGGCCGCCGGCAGCTTTTGCCAGTTCGACCAACTGGATGCAGGCAGCCTGTGGCGAGGGTGCGGTGGTGACAACGCGGTGCAAGTCGTCGTCGTCGACCAGTCCACACAGGCCGTCGGTGCAGAGCAGCAGTGTGTCGCCGGGCGCCAGCGACTCTTCGAAGGTGTCGATTTCGACATTGGCGCGCTCGCCCAGCGTACGGTAGATCAGGTTGGCATTGGGATGATGACGCGCCTCGGCTGGCGTCAGTTGGCCGCTGTCGATCAGTCGCTGCACCAGCGAGTGATCCTTAGTGACTTGCCGAATCGTCGCCGCGTTGAGCTTGTAAAGGCGACTGTCGCCAACGTTGATAGCGTAGAGTTTGCGTTGCGTGCTGTCTACAAGCGCAGCAACCAGCGTCGTGCCCATGTCCGAGCGCGTGCGTTGCGCCTCGGCATGCACTGCGCGTGCGGCGTCCTGTCCGGCCTGTTTGAGCATCGCCAGCGGGCCAGCAGGTGATGCGCTGGCGGACTCCTGCGCCAGGAGCGACTGACGCAGATGCTTGAGCGCAAGCTGGCTGGCGACTTCCCCCGCCGCATGGCCGCCCATACCATCCGCCACTGCATAGAGATGAAATGTCGACGGAACCGAGTTGTAGACCTGCGCCAAAGTCAACGTGGTCAGGCTGTCCTCGTTGATTTCCCGCACCAATCCCAGATCGGAAAGGTAGCCGATTGTCAGGTGTAGCGAGGGCGTTGCCGTCGTCTGGGCAGTAGTCAACGCCGAGTGCAGGCGATCCACCAGCGCAGTTGTCGTCCCACCGGAGGCGGTTTGCAGCTCCGCCAGCGCTGCCGTCACCGACGCAGGAAGCGTCTGCCCATCCGTCAGCGCCTGAAATAGCTGGAGGAGATTACGCCAGTGCCGGGCGGCGATCTCTGGCTGATGGGCAGCGTCCAACGATTCAATATGCTCGACAGCATCGACCAGAAGCTCGTTATCGCACAGCAGCAGATCGGCTGGCGTCAGCGTACGCAAGAGCATCCCCTGCGACATGGCGGCATCCAGTAGCGCGGCGACAGCGCGCAGCCAGGCGATCACCTGCGACACCGTGACGTTGGGCAAATCCAGCACTCGCTGCGCGGATCGAATGCCCGACTGGCGGGCGTGAACGAGCACTGGGTCCTTGAGCAGATAGGTGCGCATGCCACTGCCGGGCGCCGATGCTTGAAAAGCTCCGCGCAGATTGACAAGATGACGATGTGTGAAGCTGCGCTGTGCGAGGGTCACCACACCGGCGGGTGGGGCGCTGTCGTAGATTTCATGCAGCAGATAGCAGGTCTCGCCCTTTAGTTGCGCGCCACACAATTCACAGTAGTCATCACCGCGCGGCTGCTCATGATCACACTGTGGACAGCGGCGAAAGGCGCGATCTTGCACAAGATAACGATGGCCCGTGGCTGTTGTTTCCAGGTGCGCCACGACCAGATAGCGATCCTGTGCGAGAAGATCATTGTGCGCCAGCGGCTTGCCTGATGCGTCGGCGACGCCCAGCCGCTGCGTCCTGGCGCCAATCCTCCCTTTTGCTGGCGGCAATGGCGCCGTTGTCGCCTCCGCCACCATGGGCAGCGGCCTGGTCGCCGTGTTGTCGGCGCGTGCAGTTGTCAAGTCGCAACCACACTGAACACAGAAACGTGCGTCACTCTTGTTAGAGAAGTGGCATTGCGGACATGGGATCGTCATGGTTGGCTCCTGAGGTGTGCGGCGTTATGGCTGGTGTGAAAGGTGAAGGAAACCGCCTGCGCCAACGAGATCACAGCGCCGTCGCGTAGCAGGTTGCGCCCGATGCGCTCACCGTTGACAAAGACGCCATTCTCAGAGCCGAGGTCAGTGAGAATGTAATCGTCGCCGTTGCATTCGATCTGAGCATGACGACGCGACACGGCGGTCAATCCTTCCGCCACCGGGATCGTACAGGTTGGGTCGCGGCCGATGGTGACAACGGGGCTGGTCAGCGGAAAACGTTGCGGCGTCTGCCCGGCGATAATCGCCAATTGCAGGTAGGCGCCAGTGGGAAGTGCGCTGGCGATTGGCGGGGCAGGACTCGGCGTAACCGGCGACGCAGCCTGGGCAGCAGGCAAGCGTGGCGCCACTTCCACTGCGTCAACCGGGTGCGGTCGACGTTTGCGACGCAATTCCTTCCGCACCAGGATCACTACCAGCACCAGAATTACGACCACCAGCACTGTCGCCAGGATCGCAGGCAACGCCGCAAGTGTGATAGGCGTCATCGAACTCTCCTTTGCGTCCATCGTAAGCGCCTCGCCGACGCCATCTCCTCAAGGCGTGCTGAAGCCGCGCGTGCGTTGCAGCGCTGCTTCCCGCACGAGATCACCCAGAAACCAGCCGGCTGCTCCCAACGCAAAGACGCCCGGCCAAATCCAGAAACTGGTGCTCAGATTCTGGCCGTACCAGGGTGCGTAGAAGCAGATTGCCGCCACCATGCCGGTGGCGCCAAACCAGATCACCTCGCGCTGCCAGACATCCGGCTGCGTCCGCCACAGCATCTGCTGATAGAGCAGGTGGAAGCTGACCTCGTACACCAGCGCCGAGAGCAGCAGCCCCAGCAAAAAGCCAGTGAACATCGTTTGACCCGGCCATGCGCCAAAACGCAGCCAGATTGTCGCCCACACCACCAGAGTGGTGACGCTCTGCACGACAAAGGCTGCCCCCATTCGCCGCGCCGCTGCGTACGCCACTGGCCCGGCGATGAGAAAAGCAGGCAGCTCGTACCAGAGCAGCGGCAGGTTAGTCTGCAGCCACGGCCCCAACAGCAGGATGCCGAGCACCGTCGCCACCAGGGCGGCGCCGACGCCGATAGCAATCTGCCGTGTGCTCAATTGGGCGGCAGCGTGCACCAGTCGCGTGGTTGGGCGTTTGGCAACCTGCACCGCAGGTGCGCCGAACGTCGCCGGTTGGGGCGCCGCCCGCGTTAGTCGCCCGGCCACGACCTGTTGCACCATCGCCACGTGTTGCGGACGGGCGTTGGCGTCGATCTGTACACACTGTTCGATCAGGGTTGAAATCTCGGGTGAGACCTGTGGATTGAGGCGGTGCACTGGCGGCAACTGAAAAGGCGTCAACGACGGATCGTAACCTGTCAGCAATCGGTGCGCAGTCACACCGAGCGCATAGATATCCGAGCGCGCATCGGTCTGTCCCTTGCCGTGCTGTTCGGGCGGAGCATAACCAGGCGTGCCCAGGTGCGTCGTGTCGGTGCGCTGACCTGGGCGAAAGCGCCGCGCGATGCCAAAGTCGATCAGCCTGACGGCGCCCGCCTGATCGACCATGATGTTGCCCGGTTTCAAGTCACGAAAGATAATCGGCGGCGTACGGCTGTGGAGATAGGCGAGGGCGTCGCACAACTGTGCAAGCCAGGTGAGCACCTGCTGCTCACCGAAAGCCTGGCCGCGCTGCGTGAGCAAATCCTCCAGTGAGGCGCCGTCCACGTAATCCATCACCAGATAGTGCTTGTTGCCGGCCGGAAAGAAATCGAAGACGCGCACAATATGCGGATGATTCAGGTTGACCAGCAACTGCGCCTCTTGCTGAAAAGCCGCAATTGCCTGTTGACGTTCGGCAGGGTCAGCCAGCGCCGCGTCGGACATTTCCTTGATGGCTACGCTACGGTTGAGATTGATGTCCTGCGCCTGATAAACGGCTGCCATGCCGCCCTGCCCAATGCGTCGCACGATCTGGTAACGCCCTGCCAACAGCATCGAGGCGGGCAGCATCCCTGTTGGTGTAAGGACACCTCCGGCGAGGCGATTGCCGCACCGCTTACAAAATTTCGCAGCCGGCTGATTGACATCACCGCAGACAGAACACGTGCTCATGAGCGAAGCCTGTCGATGGAGTTCAGGGCTGATCCGGCGCGTTCAGTCGCACCGTTTTGCCGCTGCCAAAGCGGATAGTCTTTTGCGCCTCAGAACTCATCTTGTTCTGCTTCTCCAACTCGTCGGCGGCCAGGCGCACAGTTTTGGCGAGCTCGGCGTCTCCTTGATTCAGCAGGATCGTGTGCGCTGCACGCAGTTGCTGGGTGGCGTTGGCGATGTTGCCGGCTTCGACTTCTTGCAGGGCGCGCGTCTGCAGCTTGAAGGCTGTCACCTTTTCGACGATGTTCATCACGCGCGGGTTGACCTGCTGCGCCTGGAACGCGTCCTGCGTAAAGCTCATCATAATGTCAGCGCGCACCTTCTCCTGCGCCAGACCCAGCAACGGGACGTCGTAGGCGACTTCGGCCTGGGCGATGCGATAAACGCCAGCCTGACGCGGGGGCAACATCAACTCGACAAGCAGCGCCTGACCCTGCCCCTTTTCTAACTCGCCCAGCGCTGCGGCCACAATGCGGTCACTTAGTGGCCGATAGCCCAGGTCGGCGATTACGGGCACGACACGCCAGATCTTGCGCGGGTTGATGCCTGCCACCAATCGCAGCACCAGCTCGGCATTTTGCACCACAGCCGCCTGCATTGCCTGCACGCTGGATTGAAAGTAGGGCACAATATCGTGTGGACCGGCGATATAGTCAGCCTGACCGCCCGTAGTCGTCGCCAGGTCGAGCAACAACTGCTCGTTCCAGTCCGCGCCGATGCCCAGCGCCAGCATCGGGATGCCCATGCCTGCCTGCTTTTGCGCCTGCTTGCGGCAGCGATCCTCATGTTCGCTTTGCCCATCGGTGAGCAACACCAGGCGGTTGATGCGATTGGCGGCGTGGGCGCGCTGAAGTTCGCTCAACCCGGCCTCGATGGCAGGGGCGATCTCTGTACCGCCGCCAGCGCTCAGGCGATCCACCTGACGCTTGAGGTTCTGCCTGTCATTGGCGCCGGCTGCCTGCTGACTCTTGACCAGCGTCTTCGGGCTGCTGTCGAAAGCGATCACCGAGATAAAATCGTCTGGCCCCAGCAGGTCAATCACGCGCTTGACGGCATCCTTGAGGCAAGTCATCTTGGCGCCGTCCATCGATCCACTTTTGTCGAGCACCAGGCTGAGATTGAGGGGCATTTGCACCGGCGCCAGCGCCTGCGTCGGCATCATCTCCATCAGGACGTAGGCAAGCTGTGGCTGGCCGGTGGCGGGCAGATTTTCTTTGTTGAGTGTGCAGATGAGACTGACTTCATTGGACATGGAGATTCGACTCCTCTGGCGATGTATCCATGCATGCGAAACGCTACAATAGTAGTAATGAGCAAAACAGCGCTCCGCTTTCATCGCGTTCGCCAGGTCGTCATGTTGCTGCCGCAGACGAGGCAGCCCCAAACTGCGCCCTTTGCCGCACCCGGCTTGTCACCAGAGTGGGAGCCTGCGCTGGCGGCGGCGTAGCGTCTCAACTACGTGCACCAACAGGTAATGTGGTTTCAACGGCAGGTCGTGGGCGTGCATGTACGTGACCTCGCGGCCACCGAAGCCGCGCTTGAAGGTGGAAAACCCGGCCCATGGGTGGTCGGGCGCTGTTGCCGGCGCAATGCCCCACAAGTCATACTGCTTGCAGCCACGCGCCTGCGCCGCTTCAATGATGCGCCACTGCACAAGATGGGGGGCACAGGTGCGCGGCGCTGCGCGCGACGACGCGCCAAAGTGCGCATAGACTGTATTGCCAAAGAAAATCACCATCACAGCCGCC
>Ga0272446_1000750_pt1 | contig 49498 bp, 46 predicted proteins | sample YNPCB0061_FD_194587 | JGI IMG/M metagenome (GOLD analysis project Ga0272446, IMG submission 194587) | Hot spring microbial mat communities from Yellowstone National Park, WY, United States - YNP-CB-006-1 | ecosystem: Environmental > Aquatic > Thermal springs > Hot (42-90C) > Sediment | place...
TCCGGATCGAACACCTTCCTTAAATTTACCATAGAACTCAGGCTGGTTGGTGCACGGAGCTACCTCGGTAAAAAAATTTTTTCCAATCACATCTTCCGGTTTTCTTCCAGTGATGGCTCCTTCAGCCTTGTTGTAGGATAGAATGTTTCCGTCCTTGTCTAATTTAATTGCTCCAAAAGCAAGTTCATCCACATCCTTGTCACCCAATTTTGCAATGATGTTTGCAGCATCGTTCGCACCAAAACTAAACTGTTCCACTTTTCCCTCCTGTGTTATCTTTCTTTGATAAGTTGTTATAATTTAATAAACCAAGTGAGGAAAGGCAAATTGGGCATTGAACTAGGTTCTAGGGTAATCACCATCGAAGAGTTTTTAAAGCTTCTGAAAAACCCACCCTTGGTGGAGTGGAGTCAAGACGCTCAGCACCAAAGTAGGGCCTCGTATGAACTCCTCATTCAAAAGCTACAAGAAGGAAAAATAATCTACGGCGTCAACACAGGTTTCGGAGAAGAGGGACGCTTTGTGTTAAACTCGCAGGGCCTGAATGCCCTTCAAGCCGAACTGGTGTCTTATCATGGCTGTGGAACTGGTCCCTTGCTTAGCCCTTTTGAATCACGTGCCTTGTATTTAAGCAGGCTCATCACACTCTCTCAAGGATATTCCGGGGTGAGGCCTGAACTAATCGAGCGGATGGTGGCCTTGTTTCGGTTGGGTCTTGCTCCTGCCATTCCCAGCCAGGGAAGCATCGGGGCAAGCGGAGACCTGACTCCGCTTAGCTACCTTGCGGCTTTTATGATGGGAAAACGCCGGTGTTGGTACAACGACCAGCTCCACGTCACTGCCACGGTTTTTCAGCAACTCCAAATTCCCACCTTTCACCTCGAGGGTCGTGAGGCTTTAGCCATCATGAACGGCACGGCCTTCATGACGGCTTTAGCAATTTTGGGTTGGAAAGGGGTACATCGAATTTTGAACTATGCCACGCTTTTGACCGCCTGGGCTGCTCAAGCCCTCAATTTAGAGGATGAATTTTTTGGAGAAGTTCCCAATCGGCTAAAAGGGCATCCCGGAATTCTGCAGTCGGCAAATGCGATTCGTCAAGCTTCTCATCTCTCTCCCCAACCAGTGGGGAGCCAACCCATTTCACAAAACATTCAGCCGCGCTATAGCTTCCGGTGCGCGCCTCAGGTGCTTGGCTTAGTTCAAGATACCCTAACGTGGACCAAAGACTGGCTTGAGCGCGAGTTGAATGGCATCGACGACAACCCTATCGTCGACCCTATTACCAAGCGGATCTATCATAACGGGAACTTCTCGGGTTTTCAGGTGAGTTTTGCGGGCGATGCTTTGCGCCAAGTCTTGAGCGTTCTAATCTCTCTCCTCGATCGACAAGCTCAACTACTTCTTGATGCCTCTCAAAACCGGGGTTTGGGTCCCAACCTGGTGGATTGGAATCCAGAAAAGCCTAATTTTGGACTTAAAGCAGTGGGAATAGCTTTGAGTGCCCTTGCGGCAGAGGTGCAGCAACTAGCCAACAGCGTGGTCGTATTGACACGGCCGAGTGAGAGTGGGAACCAAGACATTGTGAGTCTTGGCGCAACGAGTGCACGTCTATTTCGGCAAGCCGAACAACTTGGTTTTTGGGCTTTGGCTCACCACGCCCGAATTGTGGTGCACGCGCTGGCACGCTCATCACGAACCAAGTTGCCGAACCAACCCCTCTTTGACTCACTCTATCAACTCATCCTAAAAGATCGTGGTCTCGAGGAAGAGCTAGGGTCCTTCTTACAATTATTAATAAATGATGAGTCATTTGGTAAAAATATATTTTGATTTCCGATGTAATTTTTAGAAATTCATGAATTGTACTAAAAGTCTGTTAAATGTGCTCAAACCTTATTGAGCAAATTCCCCCAGATTTGATAAGTAGAGTATGTCCAAAAATAAAAGGAGGATAACGATGAGAAAGTATCTAATTGCCTTCATGGCACTCATAATGGGATTGAGCCTCAGTGCTCAAGAAGCACAAGCTCCTCAGTCTGGTGAAACCTTCAAACCTGATCCAGAGGTTCGACTCATCACCATCGAAGAACAACTCGAACATTATGATAGTCGGATTAGGACCTTAGAGGGACGCATTCGGATGAGCGGTTACCTTGCGGTTTCGAGTATTTTCAATCTTGACAAGTTTCAGCTGGATACCTACGATCAGACCCCTGAAAATACCCGCTTCCGCTTCAACTTTGACTATACCAGTGGAGACTTTGGGTTGCGGGCACGACTTCAGTACCGTTTGGCTCAAGGTTCTGTCAATCCACAACTCAATGGTGGTTTGATTGATCTTGAATACGCCAGTGCGTTTGCGAACCTCTGGAAGGGTGCCCTTCGCTTAACGGCGGGACGTGTACGCATCACGGGGGACTACAACATCTTCTTTTACAGCCTGAACGACAACGCTGGTCCGGGTTACTACGCCAGTGGTGCAGCGGTTGAGGGCTTTGAGTTCCAAATCCGTCCCTTACAAATGCTCACCAACGCTGCCCTTCTTTCTGGTCTTCCGGTTCAAGTCGGCTTGGGTGTGTTTGTCCCCTGGAAGTTTACTCCCACAACCGGTGTTGATGGCGCTTGGTTGAATAGCGGTGATGCCCTTGACTTCAATGGATTTGTCACAGCGCCTGACCTTGGGCTTCAAATTGTCTTCGGTTACCTCTTGGCTAATAACACCGCTTTAAGCTTCTTAAATCCCACTGGTTATGGTAACTACCTCAACAACGTTGAAACTCCAGCGAGCGCTCGATTTAATCTAATCCACGTTGGAGCCAACATCACCAAGGACTTCTTTGGGTTGGTGAAGGGGCTTAAGTTGGGGTTACAATATGTTGCTAACCTTCGGGATGACAATAACTCGATTCGTAACCACGACATCAACGGAACCTTGGGCTTTACTTGGGAAGGGCTCAACCTTGGTCTTGACGTCTTCAGCAAAATTTTCAATACGGCCTATGAGCTACCCGACGGGACAAAACCCCAACAATCATATGACGATAACGCCATTCAAGTTGACCTGAATGTGAGCTACCTCTTCAAGTTCCTCGCCCTTGGTTACGATCTCAGACCTGGGTTAAACCTTCGCTACGAGACCGCCAAGGATGCATCTCCTCAGACTGTCCCTGCTGACAAGTTCCGCATCTATCCTTCTCTTCGCTTAGTTCAAGGTCGCAATGAGTTCCGCGTGGGTTACATCGCCGACTACAACATTTCTAAATACGCTGGCGTGGATCCTGACTGGGACGGTGCCATCACCATGGGGATGACCATCAACTACTAAACTGTGTTCGACAAAGTTTTTGTCCGCCCTTCGTTGGGCGGATTTTTTTTGTCAAGCCGTCGATAATTGGAGGGCTCTTGACAACAGTTTGGAGCTTTGCCAGCATGGGGGCATCGTGATTACAGTCAATAACCTATCACTTGCGTTCGGCAAGCGCTTCCTGTTCAAGGATGTCAACATCCAATTCAACCCTGGAAATTGCTATGGGCTAATTGGCGCCAACGGGGCAGGAAAGTCCACCTTCTTGAAAATTTTAGCGGGTGAAATCGAGCCAAGCAGTGGGGGGGTCTCCATCCCTAAGGGGCTGCGCATGGCAGTACTTCAGCAAAACCAGTTTGCTTTTGATGAATACACGGTGATGGATACCGTCATCATGGGTCACAAGCGGCTCTACCAAATCATGAAAGAAAAAGAAGCCCTCTACGCCAAGGAGCACCTTACCGACGAAGAGGGACTTCGCATCAGTGAGCTTGAGGGTGAATTTGCGGAGTTGAACGGTTGGGAAGCTGAAAGCGAGGCTAGCATCCTCTTAGATGGCCTTGGCATCGATGAGACCTATCATCAGCGCCTTATGCGTGAACTTGATGGGGGAGAAAAAGTACGGGTATTACTGGCCCAGGCGCTTTTTGGTAATCCCGACATCTTGCTATTGGACGAGCCCACCAACAACTTGGACATGGAGTCCATTGCGTGGCTTGAGGACTTTTTATTTGATTTTAAAAACACGGTCATCGTTGTCAGCCACGACCGCCACTTTTTGAACCAGGTGTGTACCCACATTGCCGACATCGACTACGGCACCATCCAACTCTATGTCGGAAACTACGATTTTTGGTACGAGAGTAGCCAGATTCTTGCCCGCCAAAAGCGTGATGAAAAACGTCGTGCGGAAGAAAAGGCTGCAGAGCTCAAATCTTTTATCATGCGCTTTGCCCACAACGCCGCAAAAAGTCGCCAAGCCACTAGTCGGCAGAAGATGCTTGAAAAGTTGGACCTAGAAAGTCTTAAGCCCTCCAACCGCAAGTATCCCTACATTGCTTTCAAGCCCGAACGTCCCTGCGGTAAAAGTGTGCTCCGTGTTACAGGTTTGAACAAAAGCATTGAGGGGGTGGTTCCCTTGAAAGACTTTGAGCTGACGGTAGAACAAGGGGATAAAATTGCCCTCCTCGGGGATGCTGGTTTGAAGACCCTGGTTTTGCAGCTCTTGGCGGGGGAAATCAAGTTCGATTCGGGCAGTATTGAATGGGGACAGACCATCCAGGTGGGGTACTTTCCCAAAGACAACACTCACCTATTTAAGGGGTCGGAGAACTTAGTGGATTGGCTTCGTTCGTACAGCAAGGAAGATGACGATACCTTCATTCGGGGGTTTTTAGGTCGGATGCTCTTTAGTGGTGATGAAACCCTCAAGCCAGTGAATGTGCTTTCCGGAGGAGAACGGGTACGCTGTTTATTGGCAAAACTCATGCTGCAAGGTCCCAACGTTCTTTTGATGGATGAACCCACAAACCACCTTGACCTCGAAGCCATCACTAGCTTGAACAAGGCCTTGGAAGAGTACGATCAGGTTTTGATTTTTACCTCCCACGACCATCAGCTCGTGGCGAGCACGGCAAACCGCATCATCGAGCTAACTCCCTTTGGTTTTCTTGATCGAAAGACTGATTTTGAAACCTACTTGCGTTCACCCGAAATAAAGCTCTTACGTGATAAAATCTACCACGGGCACAAGAGGCTGGAGCTGTAACGTTTTAAGTAAGCAGGGTCAAAGAAGTCAAGGTGAGGAGGAGGGCAGCACCCATTTGAACGAGGGCCGCCAAGGTCTCAAGGGAACCCTGTTTGATGAGTTTCTTTCCTTGTCGTTGTGCCAAAATGGTGAATAAGCTAATCAAGCCCAACACCAAGCCCACCCCCAAGCTAATACCCAAGGCGGCCAAAATCCCTAGCGCGTGAGCCTGTAGCGAAAAGGAAAAAACCAAAACTAAGAGAGTACCAGGACAGGGTACGACTGAGGCAAGAAATAAAATGCCCATGAGGTTTTTTTGCGATTGCCTATTCCAGTGTTCATCTTCTTGATGAGGGATGTTCATCAGTTGAGCCACTTCCATGAGTCCTTTTTGTCGGAGCCGTTGAAGGATGGATTCCCAACTTTCTTTAATGAGGAAGAGTGCCAAGACCAGTACTCCAACCAGCGAAAGGGTTTGAAAAACCCGGGCAACCACTTCGGAGGCCTCGTTGAGGCTCGTGAAATTTTCCGAGAGGGTACGAACCAACCACATTCCCAAATAAAGACCCAGGCTTGACATCAGGTGCGCAAAGGCCATAAGGAGGCCGGTCCACAAGGCTTGCCTGAGGGGAGCTTGTCGGCTCAAAAAGTAGGCAACCACTAAGGCCTTTTGATGTCCTGGCAAGAGGCTATGGAACACCCCATAGATGATGGTGATGATAAAAAACGCGAACAACAAGGCAGAATTTTCCTGGGAATCACGCAGAAAATCCACCATCGTCTGGTGCAGGCTTCGTTGAAATTCGCGAAATTCAGGGGGAAGGGGTAGCAAGGGAAGGGGAGTGCTTGGGATTTCCGAAGAGGGTGTACCGGTGAAGGGATTACCCTGGGCTTCTAAGAAGACGGGACTAAGGCACAACAGAAGAATGAAAAAAATTTTTTTAACCAACAAGGAGATTCAGTTCCTCCTTAATTTGGGTTGAATCCAATTCTTGTCCAATCACTAATAGGCGAGTTTGTTTCTTTTGTAACCAAGGCCAAGATCGTGCTGAGAGCAGGGAAAGGGCGAAGGCGTGATTCAAAATGTAGCGACTGAATTGAGAAGATGGGTGCTTGAGATAAAGCTGCCCCTTGATGCGCAAAATTTTCGGATTCAAGTTTTTTTAAGTAAAGCCCCAGTTTATGCGGATCGAGCGGTTGGTGTAGACTATATTCCAGGTAATTGAGGTGGGAGTGGTCGTGTGACTCGGATCTAGTGAACTCTAGGTTCAAGGGGGCACGAGATTCAAGTAAGAGCTTCCAGGGAATCTGCTCTACACTCCTAAAAATTGGTTGGGAGGATTTTACCGCTTGAATTTCTTGAATTAGGCTATTCAATTTTTCTGATGAAATTAAATGGGATTTTGAGAGATAGGTAAGCGAGCTAAAGCGCAATTGTTCTTCAACTTCACAGAATTGTTTGCGATAACCTTGCCAATTAAGACTATCAATCACATTGATGACAGCTAGCACTTGAATTCGATTTTGTAAGGTATTCGATTGAAGAAGTTGGATCAACGTTGCGGGATGGCTGAGTCCCGAAGCTTCAATAAAAAGGAGTGTGGGTTTAACTCTTTTCAGGAGCCGGGATAATTTTTGATGCAACTCACTAGCGGGTAGGCAGGAGATGCAGTGAGTTCGAAGTTGGTCCAGGCGAAACTCTTCAATCAAGAAATTGTGCGCCTCGTAGTTGTCATGGGTGCCTAACTCATTGGTCAGGATGCCCACACGGGTCTGGGGGTAGAGCTGGAGGAAGCGGTTAATTAAGGTAGTTTTCCCCGAGCCTAGGAAGCCTGAAACGATGAACACAGGTATCATTCGAAAAGTTTAGCTGTTCCAGTTTTTTCGATCAAGATGAACTAGACAAGCCGAGCTTTTGGTAGAATACTATTAAGGGGGATTTATGTTAGAAGAGGATTTAGCGGATGATTTGAGCGAAGATGAGAACATCCAGTTGAACAAATACTTGTTGTTTCCTCTTGGGAATGAGCTTTATGGGATACCGATTGATACGGTGATCAACATCGTTGAACTTCAAAAAATCACTGCCGTTCCCGATGTTCCGAACTACATCAAGGGGCTGATCAACCTAAGGGGTAATGTGCTTCCTGTTATTGATTTGCGCCTGCGCTTTCACATGCCCCCTCGAGATTACGATGATAGGACCTGCATCATCATCGCCAAAGCCAAGGAGCAAACCTTTGGCATGATAGTTGACACCGTGGCGGAGGTTCAGGATATTCCACCGGAAAACATCGAGCCACCTGTCCAAGTGATGAGCAAGCAGCTTAACACTAACTACCTTCAGGGTATTGGGAAGGTAGGAGATTCCATCCGACTTCTCTTAAATGTCGAAAAACTCCTGGATGAGGATGATCTTCCTCAAAACATCAAAAATTCTTAGTCACTATGCCTGAGATCCTGCTTCTTTCGACAGATGACCAATTGAACTCCCAAATTAGAAGCATCGTTTCTGAATTTGAGCACTTTGACCTTACCGTGCTCAAAACCCGGACAATGGGGGTTCAGTATCTTAATTATGAGTTACCTGAAATCAACATCATCAACTGGAGCGATCCCGTTCTTCAGGTCAACACCATTGTGGAAGAAATGATGAACGATCCATGGCTTCACTTCGGAGCCTGTATCTTCATTTACGAGAAATCCTCGGATGCAGAAAAAATCCGACGGGTGAGAGGGCTTAATCTTTTAACCTACATTGAACGCGACCGAGTGGGTCATTACCTGAACCGCGTCTTGGCGATTCTTGATAAGAACCCGAACCTACTAAACCAATGGAATTTTAGCACCCTGATCAAATCACATTTGCAAGGTTCACTAAAAATCGAGCGCGATGCCTTTGATCTACTAACCCACGCGAACCTTCTAGTTAATTTTCTGGCTAATGCGAACCTGATTGGGGTTCTAGAAAAGGATCAACTATTCACCTTCCTCCTTGAAAAACTCATGAACATTGTGGAACACTCGCATGGACGCGGACAGGGTAAAATTTTACTTGAATTTCATTTCAATGAAGCAGAATCGCTGTTTAAAATCTCCACTGAGGATTACAGCTTTTCCTGGGACAAGACGTCCATCCAAAATCCTCACGACTTTATTTCGGTTGCCCTCGAAGGTGGGCAGCGAAGCTTGATAATTCGAGTTCAACACCAAAAAGCGCAAGGGGGACTTGTTCCAAACATCTTTGACAACCAGACCCGAGAAGATTTTAAGCCCGGTGAAACCGTGTTCAACCAAGGTGAAGAGTCCAGCCATCTCTATTTCATCGTAACGGGTGAATACGAGGTCATTGCCAATGGCAAACGAATCAGTACTCTAGGCCCAAGCGATGTCTTTTTGGGAGAAATGAGCTTTTTACTCAAAAACAAACGCACCGCAACAGTCAAAGCCCTCACTCACGGAACCTTGGTCAAAATTAGCAAACAACAATACATCCAAACCCTAAAAGAAAAACCGCATTACGCCTTCTTCTTGGCGCGGATGCTCGCTGAACGCCTTGCCAAGATTCACCAAACCAAACTTTAATAGCGAATCATGGCAGGGTGAGCGGCCTCGAGTTGTTTGCGGAAGAGTAGAAAAAAGAGGGGACCTAACAGGGGCGTGAAAAAGACGGTGAGTTGCGCGGGGTGATAGTTAGAGTCCTTATCCCGAATGTCACGCCAAATCAGTCGGATGGCAATCACATGAAAGAGGAAAAAGTCCACCAACATGATTCGAACAAAATTTGATTCGTTCAGAAGCTCAAGGTATTCCCTGAATCCCCCTTCCACTACTGCATAAAGGAGCAACAAGGTAGAAACTGCTAGCAAAAAAAAGGCAAACCACCGAGATAGTCCTAGGCGGAAAAGCCATCGTGGAGGTAGACGCTTGGCTTCAGAAGAGCGAAGCGCCTCGTAGGGAAGCATGATAAAGGCTCCAACTACGTTGGAGAGTAAAAAAACAACCAGCTTCGCCCAAAGACTACCACGAAAGGGAGTTTCTCCGAGCCAATAGGCCAGGATGATCCAGGGCCACACCCCCATGAGACAGAAATGAACAAAGAGGTAGGCATTGACTTGAGTGGGATTGCTGAAGGCCTGAATAAGGCTGTTCACCAAGGTTTCGGTTTGGTGATGGCTAGCTCCCGGAAAGAAAATAGCCCAAACAAGAGTCAAAATCCAAAGCGAGAGTCCTAAAATAACCCGTTGTTGGTAATGGTTCATGTTACTTTTTCCTGTAGATATCAACAATGGCTGTTGCCGTTCCGGGCTGTCCGTTGTGATCAATCACCACGTGGAAGGTTCCTTTGTAAGGGATTTCAAAGTCGGTGGTGGGCTTATCGCAATAGCCACCTTCTCCTTTGTAGTGGCGACCATGGCGATAATTTTCAAAATTAAGGACATCAAGGAAGCGGACGAAGGCACTTCCTTTTAACTGAACTCGGACGATGTCTCCCGGTTCGCCTTGAACCTTGTAATGTAAAAAATTCACATTGATGAATATATCTTGCCTTACTTTTCTAGGTCAAGTCTCTATTGACAAATCAACCTGACGTTAAAAAATTGTGGTATGCGAAAGTACTTGATTCTCTTGGCTTCGTTGCTCATCCAATCCATCCTAGGGGGTGTTTATGCTTGGAGTACCTTGGCAAAGCCCCTTCGTGACGTTTACCAATTCACCACCTTCCAAACTGAATTGATTTATGGCTTAAGTATCGGACTTTTTGCCATCAGTATGATTTTCACCGGTAAATTTATTCACCGCGTTGGACCGCGATTTTTAGCCCTCTTGAGTAGCTTGCTTTATTTCAGTGCCTTTTTCCTGGCGGGGCAAAGCGGCGGTAATTTTCTTGCAGTCTTCATTGGCTTGGGTGTTCTTTCCGGTTTTGCCATTGGTTCGGGCTATGTCACCCCGCTCACAACAGCAGTTCGTTGGTTTCCCAAGCATAAGGGTTTGGTCACGGGAATTGCGGTTTTTGGTTTTGGCGGCGGGTCGATTCTCAATGCAAGCCTAGTGCAGTACTTGCTTGGACAAGGCTGGGATATTCTCAACATTTTTACCTTACTCAGTTTTTTAGGCAGCATCATCATCTTTTTTTCGGGCTTGGTGATGAGTTTTCCTCCCGTTGACCAAGAACACCCAGCACCCAAATCCTATCCTGCATCGACGGTGTTCCAAAACACCAAATTTTGGATCCTGGCGTTTGGGATGTTCAGTGGAACCCTCGGTGGCTTGATTGTAATTGGTAAGGTAGCAAATATGATTTCCAACCTAGGACTGCCCGAGCTCGGGGCTGTGGCCGTTGCGGTTGTCGCTGTCGGAAACAGTTTGGGGCGTTTATTTTGGGGTTGGCTTGAAGACAAGTGGCCTAGGTGGGTTGTCCCTGCTTCCCTATTGGTCATCATCCTAAGTCAATTAACGTTAGCCTTTCTGATGGCCAATCCCGTTATCTTTTTTATTTCCATTTTTTTACTAGGTTTTGGTTTTGGCGGGTCGCTGGTTCTCTATGCCGTGAAAACTGAAAAGCATTTTGGTACGGGCTCGATTTCTTCCATCTATCCCCTTATCTTTTTGGGTTACGGGATTGCCGCCGTGGTTGGGCCACCCCTGGGCGGTTGGATCTATGATCTTACTCAAACTTATACCTACGTCCTGTTTTTAGGAACTGCAATCAGCCTTGCTGGGTTTGTGGTGGTCAGTCTTGACAGGCAAAAATGAACAAAGTACCATCCCTGTAATTCCCGGGTGGTGTAATGGTAGCACTACAGACTCTGGATCTGTTTGTGAGGGTTCAAATCCTTCCCCGGGAATGAGCTCGAAGTTCACGTTCTAAGGGAGAATTCATGTCTAAAGCCTGCTTGATTCTCAAGGATGGTACCTTTCAAGTAGGTGAACCCTTTGGTTATCCCGCTCCCTACGCCCGTGAACTCGATCCTGGTTTGATCCTCCAAAAATCAGTGGGTGAACTCGTCTTTAACACAGGGATGTGTGGTTATCACGAAATTTTAACCGACCCCAGCTACACCGGCCAAATTGTGATGATGACCTATCCCCATGGGGGCAATTACGGCGATTTGGATGATTGGTCGGAAATTGGTCCTGAGGGGGGAGTGAAGCGCCCAGGTGTGAAGTGCGCTGGCTTTGTGTTGCGTGATTTGTATCAAGGACCGGTTCCGGCTCATCGACTAAGTTTGGATGAATTTTTGAAGCGTCATCAGACTCCTGGAATTTCAGAAATAGACACGCGATTTTGGACCTTGCATCTTCGCGATCACGGAAGTCAAAATGCTATTATCATTCAGCTCGAGCAGGAAAGTCCTTCGAAAGAGGAATTACGTTTAGCCCAGGCTTATTTAGATGCTTACCCCTCCATGGAGGGGTGTGACCTCACCCCCTATGTGGGAACAGAAGAGTCCGTTGAAATCAATCCCCAAGGCAGCCCCCACCTGGTCCTTGTGGACTCGGGCATTAAGGCCAACATCATCCGTGAACTCGAGCAACGGGGAGCGCATCTCACCCTAGTGCCTGATACATGGACCGTCGAGCAAATCCTCAGCCTTAAGCCCGATGGGGTATTGTTTTCTAACGGTCCTGGTGACCCTGCCGCCCTTCAAGAAATTGTCCGTAAAATTCAAAGGCTGATTGGTCAGACGGCTGTTTTAGGAATTTGCTTAGGGCACCAGATGATTGCCCAGGCCTTGGGTGCCAAGACTTATAAAATGAAATTCGGCCACCACGGAGTCAATCACCCCGTTCGGGATGAGTTCACCAAGCGGGTCTTTGTGACTAGCCAAAACCACGGATTCACGGTCGATGAGGCAAGCCTACCTGCTGAGGTACAAGTTTGGTTCCGTAATGCAAATGACGGCACCATCGAAGGTCTTTCCCATCGAAGCCTGCCCATTCTTTGTTCCCAATTTCACCCTGAATCGGCTCCTGGTCCCCATGATTCTTCATGGATTTTCAATGCATTCATCGATAAAGTGAGGGAGTATCAACTTGCCCGCTCGTAAAGATCTCAAAAAAATTCTCATCGTTGGATCTGGCCCCATCGTGATTGGGCAGGCCTGTGAATTTGATTATTCCGGGAGCCAAGCCGTCAAAGCCCTCAAGGAAGAAGGCTACGCGGTAATCTTGGTCAATCCCAATCCAGCCACCATGCAAACCACCCCCGGTCTGGCAGACAAGGTTTACCTTGAACCCCTCACCCTGCCTTACATGGAAGCCATCCTGGCAAAAGAGCGCCCCTCGGCCATCCTTTCCACCATGGGGGGCCAAACCGCCCTCAACCTTGCCATCAAATTGCATGAAGAGGGCATCCTTCAAAAATACGGCGTTGAGGTGATTGGAGCCAACATCGAGGCCATCCGATTGGCTGAGGACCGCGGCTTATTCAAGCAAAAAATGCTCGAAATTGGCTTGGATGTGCCCCGCTCCAAGCTGGTCAGCTCAATTCATGAAGTTCAGGACTTGATTGAATCAGTGGGCTTTCCCCTGATCATTCGGCCCAGCTTCACCTTGGGGGGCATGGGCGGAGCTGTGACTTATAACCGTGAAGAGTTTGAACGAGCCTTGGAAAAGGCTCTTTTGGACAGTCCCGTCCACACCGCCTTGGTCGAGGAAAGCCTCCTAGGCTGGAAGGAATTTGAAATGGAGGTGATGCGTGATGCCAAGGACAACGCCATCATCGTCTGTTCCATTGAGAATATTGACCCCATGGGGGTGCACACTGGCGACAGCATCACCATCGCCCCCATTCAGACCCTGAGTGACCGCGAATACCAAGCAATGCGAACGGCTAGCATTGAGGTGTTGCGCGCGGTGGGCGTGGACTGTGGCGGTTCGAACGTGCAGTTTGCGGTTCACCCCAAAACAGGCCGAATGGTGGTCATCGAGATGAATCCTCGGGTAAGCCGCTCGAGTGCCCTGGCTTCTAAGGCCACTGGTTTTCCCATCGCCAAGGCAAGTGCGCGCTTAGCCGTGGGCTACACCCTTGACGAGATCATCAACGAGATTACGGGGAAAACGGTGAGCTGTTTTGAACCCGCCTTGGATTATTGTGCGGTCAAGGTGCCACGTTTTGAACTCGAAAAATTTCCCCAAGGCTACAAGACCCTGGGGACCCAAATGAAGAGCGTGGGTGAGAGCCTAGCTTTGGGGCGAACCGCCCTGGAGGCGCTGAACAAGGCCTTGCGCGCTGTGGAAGCGGGTTGGCAGGGTCTCCAGGAGCTGTCCGTCAACGACAAGGAACTCGATCAGATGATTGATACTCTCCACCCCCTGCGTATCTTCGCCTTGTTTACGGCTCTGAAGCGGCGGGGAAGCGGGGTCTTGGAAGAGCTTTCTAAACGAAGTGGCTACGATCCCTGGTTCCTTTACCAGATGACCCGACAAATCGATTTAGAAAACCAGCTCAAGTCTCAGCTTAGCCCAGAACTTTTGTTAAAAGCTAAACGGATGGGGTTGAGCGACAAGCGCATTGCGAGCGTTTCAAACCGAGCCGAAACCGAAATTCGACAGCTACGTGAGAAAAACAACATTCATGCGTGTTTTCACTTTGTGGATACCTGTGCAGGCGAGTTCGAAGCGCAGACCCCCTTCTTTTACTCTACGTGGGGTGAGGTCGATGAGGGCAAGAGCCTAACGGAGAAGGCAGTGGCTATTTTGGGAAGTGGCCCCAACCGTATTGGTCAGGGTTTGGAATTCGACACAGGCTGTACCCTGGCCAGCCTTAGCTTTCGAGGGCTCGGTCGGCCAACTCTCATCATTAACTCCAATCCTGAGACCTTGAGCACCGATTACAATGTTAGTGACCGCCTCTACATCGAACCTCTTTCCCCGGAAAATGTTTTAGAGATTCTTCGTAAAGAAAAGGTGCGCGATGTGGTGGTGCAGCTAGGTGGGCAAACTCCCCTCAACCTAGCCGAGTTTTTGGAAAGCGAGGGCTTCAACATCCTGGGGACCAGTCTGGAAGGCATCAACGACACCGAAGATCGTGGCCGCTTCAGTGCTTTTATCCAGCGGTTGGGTTTACGTCAGCCTGCGAATCGCATGGCTACCACTCCTGATGAGGTGAAAAGCTGTACTCGGGAAATTGGCTACCCAGTCCTACTTCGACCCAGCTTTGTCTTGGGCGGGCGCAGCATGTTCATTGCCTATAACGACGAGGAACTCGAAATCTTCTTGAAGCGCGGGGTTCCGATGAGCCCCGAGCGGCCGGTCTTGGTCGACCAGTTCTTGGAAGACGCCTTCGAATATGACCTGGACGCCCTCTGTGATGGGAAAAATGTTTACATCGGTGGGATCATGGAACACATCGAAGCCGCAGGCATCCATTCAGGAGACTCGGCTTGCGTGTTTCCCGTTTTTATGACCAAGCCCCACATTGTGGATGAGATGATTGCGGCCACCCAAAAAATTGCCCTAGCCATTCCGGTAATTGGATTTTTGAACATTCAGTTTGCGGAAAAAGACGGCCTTTTGTACGTGCTCGAGGTGAATCCGCGTGCCAGCCGTACCGTTCCTTTTTTGAGCAAGGCAAGCGGGGTGAACCTGGTGGATGTGGGGGTAAAAATTTGGAGCGGCATTGACCTCAAGGCTCAGGGACTGGTAGGGCAAGGCGGGCTGGGGGTGGGGCAGTGCCGTGTGGGTTGGGCCGTGAAGGAGGCTGTGTTCAGCTTTGACCGTTTCCAAGACCTTGATCCCTTATTGGGTCCTGAGATGCGAAGCACGGGTGAGGGGATGGGAATTGGGAAGAGCTTTGGCGAGGCCTATGCAAAGGCACAAGCCAGCGTGGGCGGAAGCCTTCCCACTACGGGGACGGTCTTTGTGTCTGTCAATGACGAAGACAAACCGAGCATTTTACCCGTTTGTCAAGAGCTTGCGCAGATGGGGTTCAAGTTCTCAGCCACCCGTGGCACAGCACGGTTTTTGAGTGAACACGGTATTCAGGCCGAGGTCATCAAGAAGATTCAAGACGGCCATCCCAACGTGGTGGACTATCTACGCTCGGGGCAGGTTAGCCTACTTATCAATACGCCAAAGGGGTCGGTGGCCGACGATGCCCAAATCCGCATCGAGGCTGTTCGTCGAAAGGTGCCGTACACCACCACGGTCTCGGCCGCTCGGGCTGCGGTGCAAGGCATACGCTACCTTCAGGAAGGGCGTATTGACGTCGAACCCATTCCTAATTACGCGGAACCGCTCAATTATTAAAATTCGCCGATCAAAAATTGTGATTCATCAGAGGTGAAGCCCCCATTCTTTTAACACTTCAACGGTTTTTAGGGTGGCGGCGAACTCTTCAAAGCGTTTTTGTTCCAACTGTTGCTGAAAACGCCGTTCTTCCTCTTTTTTCAGATCCAAAATCACGCGATGCACCTCGCTGGGGGACTGGAGATCAATCCAGTCCAGCTGCGAACCACCGCCCGCAGAACTCATGCGTAAAACCCCAAAGTCAAACAGAATGGGTAAGAGCCCGTTTTGGACCACTTCAATAGTTTGAAGCGATAGCAAGGGAATTTCGCGCCGAAGACTTCCTAGCCAGAAGGGTTTTTGTTCCACATCCACCAAGTTGGTTCCTTCAAGGGCATAGGTGTCGTTGACCCAGTCCCACCATTCCCAAACCATTAAACCCAAGCCATAAAACCCCAACACCATCCCCACCGCGATCAAAATTAAGGCATTCAAACTCATGCCAAGAGTAGCAAGCACCGCACCGCCTAATACTCCTAGGATTCCCTTGAAGGTTCGCATCACCAAGGTTAAGGGGTGACGGGTAAAATTTCGTAGAACGGACTGTTGGGACAGTGCTTCTTTTTTAGGAGTTGGGTAAAGGAGCTTGAGTGGGGGCTGGTTGGGATGCAATTTTTCCCAGATGGAACCCAGTCCCTCCTGACTTATTTTTACCTGAGGTGTCGTTTGATACATTTCAAAATGGTTTTTTATTTGGCTATTCCAGTGCTTGAGGTGGAGGGGTTGGGCAAAGGCGCGCGTGTTGATGCTGAAATTGACCAAATCGAAAAACTTTTCTAACCAGCCGTCCTGTTTTACTTCTAAGTTTTGAATGTCTTCCCAACGGGCGCTCCACCGACGATGCTGGCGTTTGACTAGGTCGGTTTTGACATAGACCAGACGTTCGGGACCAAGTTCCAGGTATTCGCCAAACCAATGAAAACTTCGTTCCAACAGAACCAGGATAGCAAGCACCATGGCAAGCCAGCCACCTTGAAGCCCAAAACCAAAAAGTACCACCGAAATAAGGCCAAGAAAAAGGGCTAGTCCCAGCCAGCCCAACAAAAAAATCAGCGGTGGGTGAAGGCGTTTTTTGGATTGATGTTGCGCAACTGGCGGCTTGTAGTCCCAATCGGCCAAGGACTCAAGCGCTTGGCCGGGTTGTGTCAATTTAGAAAATAGGTGAGGGTGCTTGAGTTTGAACGTTCCCAAAACATCGCGTCGAAGCCGCCATATCTTGCTTCCCTTGGTGGCCACCACCAAGGTGTTAACGGGACGGTTCGATTTGAGCCAGAAGCTCGGGGTGGGGCTTGAGTGAATTAGGCTCTTGTTTTTGAGAGTTCCTGAGGCGGTCTTTTTTTTGAGTTGGAGTTCTCCCGATTCCAAAATCCAGATGGAGTCAGCTGGTTGGTCAGGCCAGACCAGAACCGTGTTGTCGGTAGCCTCCCAAAGGCTCCATAGCGCTAAGAAGAGACGGGATTCAGCCTTGGTCAACAACCGGGTCCAGGCAGAAAAAAAAGAAGGTACCATCCTCTCCCATTATCGACGCTTGAGGCGGGATGCTAAAAATTCAACGGTACAAACATTCCGCCTATTTTGGGAGGAATTGGTTCTTGAAGTCCTAACTAAGCTAGACTCAAATTGAAAACCCGATCTACTTATTGATTCGTTCGACGTATTCTCCAGTTTCCGTATTGACCAAAACCTTTTCATTAACCTTGATGAAGATGGGGACCTTGAGTTGAAGCCCTGTTTCGGTGACGGCGTTCTTGGTTACCCCTTGAACGGTATTACCACGAACGGCTTCTTCGGCTTCAACAATGGTAAATACCATCTTTGCTGGAATGTTGATTCCGATGTAGCGATTGTTCCATTCGACGATGGAATAGGTTTCACCCTCTTTGAGGTAATAACGCTTATCCTCAAAACCTTGAACGGGTACCTCGTATTGTTCATAGTTCACATTATCCATGAAATGATAACTATGATCGTCTGCGTACATAAACTGAACGCTTTTTTCATCTACCTCACAGGTGTCAACCGACTGCGAGGTGGGGATGGTCTCGCTGAGGGTTTGACCCGTCAATAAGTTCTTTACCTTTAAGCGAACAATGGCAGTTCCCTTTCCCGGCGTATAAAATTCCCGTTCGATGACATAATGGGGGGCGTTCTTCAACAGAAGAAATGAGCCCTTTTCTATTGAACCAGCTTTAATTTCACTCATGGAAGGGAAGTTTATCCATCAGCGGAAAAAAAATCACCTCCCTAATCGATGTTTTTTGAAAAAGAATTTCTAAAAATCGATCAAAACCCAGGGCAGCCCCGCTCACAGTTCCGAGACGTTCACAAAACTGAGTGTATACTTCTGAAAAATTAGGTGGATTGGAACGCTTGCGCACTTTTTCTAGGTTTTTTTGAAAAATGGACTGAAGATAGGTGGGGTCGGTGGCTTCTTTACAGGCGTTGACCAATTCTAAGCCCCCGGCATAAAGCTCCCAACGCCGAGTTTTTAGGTGATTGATTTCGTGAACTTGGGCCTGGGTGGCGTGTTGGATGGGCCAACCGCTTAGGATTACCGGACGGTCCTTGGGAAGTTTGGGTTCAACCTTGTCGATGAAGAGAATGTCCCAGAGCTCTTCCCAACTTGTTGCCCGCTCACTTGCCTTGAAGTGCGCTGTTGCCCTACGCCATTCTTCAAAGCTGGCATATTGGGTGTAGTCAACCCCAACCCAACGGATGAAACAATCTTGAAGGTCCAATACGGTAAAGGGCGGCCTGAGGGCGGGGGGAAGGGGAATCACCGCATCCACTACTCTGAAAAATTCCTCTAAGGTGACAATCAGCTGGTCTTCTTCGCAACCTGGTTCGTACCATTCAAGCATTGAAAATTCTGGGTGGTGATGCGGGCTATAACTTTCGGCATTTCGGTAAACCTTCCCCAAAAAATAGAGCTTGGGAAAACCTTGGGCCAAGAGTTGCTTGAGGTAGCGTTCGGGAGAGGGCAAGAGCCACAAAGGGTAGGTCCTTCCCCAGGGAAGTTCCCACTTGGTGGCGAAGGGACGAATCTCGGCTTCCGGAACCAGGTCGGTCGCCAGAAGGGGCACATCAGCTTCGATAAAACCCTTATCGAAAAAGAAATCCCGCGTAAGCTTCAAGAGGATTGAACGAAGGCGAGCAAGTTCGGGGGTCAAGCACTTATCCTTGCTAGATATTTCATGATATAATGTTTTAGAATGTTTGAGTTTGAAAGTCCATGGGGAACCATTCCTCTTTTTGGACCGAAACCCAACCAAAATGAGCTCAACTTGATGATGGCAGTGTCGGGCATCTCCTTGCTGCCGGGAAGCAAGGTCTTGGTGCTTGGCTTGGGAACGGGGGTCCTGGTGGTTAGTTTGGGTTTACGAAAACTCCACGTCACCGCCGTGAGCGATTTTGCCCACGAACAACGGTACAACCTCCTCACCTGGATTCAGTTAGGGCTTGACGAATCGCAACTTATTTTGGCCGACATCATCAACATTCCCCGGAATGAGTACCAAGCCGTCGTGGTTTTTGAACCCCATCATCCTGATCTTTGGGGTTTTTGGCTCCAGGAAGCGCGACGTTTTGGTACCCCGGGCCGTCCCATTTTGGGCTCAGGGCCCCAAGCGTCGGCCTACGCAGAGTGGAAAAAGTGGTTCGGCCCCCTCCCCAAGGAGCAGGAAGCAAGTTTGGTGTATTCGGGAATGATCTCCGAGGGGATTGCACTTTCGTGGTTTTCACGAAAAATCGAGTTTTCCCCCCTCAGGGCTAAGTTGGTTTTGCATCCTGCGTGTTCGCTTGATCTTCCCTCACAGGCAGAAAACATCATCCTACGACATTATCCCAAACCCGAACAACGCCAGCAGATCCTTATTTATGGCGTTGAAGGTATTCTCACCGCCATTGCGACCGCCCAGGTCCATCGCAAGGCAAAAGTTTGGTTTGTGTCAAACTCTTTCTCGGTAATATGGTCAACGCGTGAAAGCTTTTTGGCAACCGGCATTCAAGATCAAGGCGGTTTTTTGGTTAGCGACCGTTTGGATGATTTTCAAAAACAAAGCATGGACCTCATTTTTTTATTCCTTGAAACTCTTGACTCACTTGAAATTGTCCAGGAAGCTCTGCTAAAAATAAAGCCAGGTAATGAGATTCGAGTGATTTGTTTGAAATCGTGGGCGCACCGCGCCTCGGAATTAGAGGAGTTAGCGGATGTTAAAATTTTGGCAGAAGATCAAGGTTGGGTTGTGTTGCGTCTTATTGGCCGGATGTGAAACAACGCTGGCCACTAAAACGCCTGAACCCGAAGACCCAAGATCGGAACCAGTTTCCGTGCCCGCCCCTCAAAACGGACCATCCACCCAAGAACCACCAACTCAAATATCCCCCACAACCCCAGCGGTTCAAAACAACGCTCCCAAACGAATTCGTTCCATTTACACCATTACGTCGGACCCTCCGGGGGTGGGCGTGTATCGGGAGCTTGGTGAATTGGTTGGTTCAACCCCCTTGACAATTGAATTTCAGTTTGAACGCTTGACACGGCTCACCTTTTTACAACGTGGTTACGTGATTAAGTCCGTAGTGTTCGAACCCAAGGATGGTGAACATCAACTTCACGTGGTCTTGGAACGCGATATTCGAGCTCGACCATGAAACTTTATCCCAATCAGTGGCATCTCCCCTTTTGGAAAGTTGTTCAGCTTCCGTTTGCGGGAGAGGGTAAATATCTTCAAATGGTCATAAAAGGCCCCACAACACCGCCCGAGCACCTCATTCATGTTGAAACGGGAAAACACCTCTTAGTAAAAAACATTGAAACCCAAGATCAAGGGTTTGTGATCACCGCCAAGGGCTTAACCCTCAACCAGTTTCGTCCCGGTGACCGTCTTTTGAGTTATGGGTATCCAGCGCGATGGGAGCTTGAGGGGCTCTTTATACCCCAAGGGGCAATGAATCAACTTTGGCAGGGTCAGCGCGCTACCTTGATGGGAAGCCTGGTCCGTCAAGGCGGGATTCCCGTTGAGGTACAACCCAGGGAGGGGACAAAGGGTAAGTATACCTACCTGCTTAAGTGTAAGGGAGTCTTGCTGTTACCGGGAGCTTTTTATTGGCTTGAGCACGCCAACCAAAGGCTTGATCTCACCCTGCTTGCGCCAGGGCCCTTTCAGGAAAAGGACCTTGCCATTCTTGGTCAAAAGGCCTTTCGCTTTCCGGGACTCTTGAGTATTCGGGGCATCTACTCCATCCTTCTAAGGCAAAAAGGGTGGGTGGTTCTTCCTCCTGAGTTGTATCAAGAGACATTTGAAGATGCCTTGGGCGATAATTCGATTCGAATCATGAAAAGGACCAATGATTTTTGGCAAAACAAGCTTTTGCGACGATGCAAGTTACCCAAGGGGTTAAGCCCTCAGGAATGCGAACGCGAATGGGGGCTTCCCCACCCGGTCACAAATTTTCTACTCGCAGAACTTGTTCAGAAAAATCTCCTTGAAGAAAAGGCAGGTCGTTACCACGCTCGCTTAAACTCTGAAAAGCGGCTTTCCCTTTATGCGCGAACCATCCTAAAACGTTTAGTCGAGCGGGGAGAATTGGGGCTTAAAAAAGAGTCATTGAAGGATGATCTTCAGGTGCGAGGGCTTGAGGAGCTTTGTGAACTAGGCTTAGCCGTTGCCTTAGACGATGGTTGGTTCTTGTCATCAGAGGTAATAGAGGGTATCGTTCAAAAGTTGACAGCAACGAATAAGCGTGTTTGGAAAATTTCTGATTTGCGCGAATACTTGGATGCAAGCCGATCTTACTTGTTGGCTCTTCTGCTTGAATTGGAAAAGCGTGGTGTGTTGAAGCGTGAGGGAAACGAATGCCATTTAAGATGATCAACGTTTTTTGGTTGGTGCTGATTCTCATGACAGCTTGTTCCCCGTCTCGACCTAAGATCATTCAAACCTACAGCCAGCTAAATTACACTTGGGAAACGGGTTGGGAGGCGCCCCAAGAAACCCTTGCCGTTTTTGTCCAGGTAGAGAATGCCGATGGACTTGAAGAACTGGATGGCATTTATATCATTGCCGATACCGAAGACGTGTATTGGAAACTCACCAAGGAAACATGGACCTTGATCACCCGCCCAGGGGAAAACTGGTTAGGATCGAACCAGCTCCTCTTTCCTCAAAAGCAGGTGTTGCCGCGTGGTCTTTATCGGGTATTGGTCACTACCAAGGCGGGCGAGCGGCAGTCCAGCACCTTTAATTTGGATGTGGTCACCTTGACTGAAGCCAAGCCCGTTTGGCCCCAGGTTGCTGTCCTTGGTTCTGATCTCTTGGTTGGCCGCGCTCCCCCCTCTTACGCGCTTTGGTTCTACGGTTTAGAGGGAACCCTGCTTCATCAGATGGTGCTAGACGCTCCCAGCATCCCACTTGAACAGATTCAAACTCACCCCAGCGTTAACCGTCGCGCCACACGAGCCTATCTTTATTGGTACAACGAACGTGAGGGCTATGGGCTCTTTCTAGGCCCCTTCCCCCTGGTGGAGTGATTCAGGGATGATTCGCAACTGTGGCGTGTTGCTCGGGCTTTTAGGAGCCTTGGTGTCCTTGTCGGCAAACCCTGTCAACTCAACCACACCTTCCCTCATGCTTGGTCAGCTTCAGTGGATTGCCCTTAGGCCGCCCCTCCTTCCGCCACGAACCAAGTTGGTCACGCCCCAGGTTCGCGCCTTGATCGAGGAGCTTCGTCCAGGCGGAGTCATCCTCTTCCAAGAGAACCTCGAAAGTCCCAGCCAGCTTCAGCGGTTGATGCTCGAGCTTCAAAATCTGAGCCCCATTCCCTTGCTTTTTGCTATTGATGAAGAGGGGGGAACGGTGAGCCGCTTGGCTCGCGTTGCAGCCTTCCGTTTTGCGCACCGTCCAGCAGCTCCCCAATGGGCACAGCTTTCCCCGTCCGATTTTAGGGCAAAGGCACGAGCCTTGGCTCAAGAGCTACGTCAGTTGGGTTTTAGGGTAAATATAGCTCCTGTGGCTGATCTAAACCTGGCGCCTGGCAATCCAATGCGGTATCGGAGTTTCGGAAGCGATCCTATTCGGGTGGGTCAGCTTTTGACCGAGTGGCTCAGCGCTTTTCAAGCCGAGGGTGTGGCTAGCGTGGTCAAACACTTTCCCGGGCTGGGAACAACCCAAATAGACACCCATCACGACTTTGTCCCCGTGAACCTAACGTTAGAACAATGGAAACAAGCCGAGGGGAAGGTGTTTCACGATGCAATGAACCATAAGGTGGAAATGATCATGTTAGCCCATGTCAGTTGGCCCCAAGTCACTAGCAATCAAGACACCATTGCGTTTAGCTCCTTAGTTCTTCAAAACCTGATTCGACAACAAATGGGATACCAGGGGCTTCTCATCACCGATGCCCTGGACATGGCCGCAATTACCCGTTATCAAACCCAAGCCGAGGCGGCTTATAAGGCAATTCTGGCAGGCGTAGACGTGGTGGCCATGAGCACCCAACCCCGCGAAGTGTCAGCCTACCTCCTAAGGCGTTATCACCAAGATTCAGACTTCCAACGGCGCGTGGTGGAGTCGTATCAGCGGCAGATAGCGCTCAAGCGGCGTCTTGGTTTAATTCAGGATGGTTTTGATGAGCGATGAGGCTCTGAACTGGGCTAGACAACAGCACTGGATCTTGGGGAGCAATTCTCCACGGCGTCACCAATTCTTGAAGCGCTTGGGTTTGACTTTTACCGTGGTTAGCCACGGCTTAGATGAAGAACGCTGTAGTCAAGGAGTAGAGGCGGAGGGTCTAGCCCTGTTTCTCGCACAGGCTAAGCTTCGTCAAATTCGGGAAAAAAACTTGGAAGTTTCGCACCCCATCCTCTGTGCCGACACTGTAGTCATCTTGGATAACCAGGCGCTGGGGCAGCCCCTTGGTGTTGACCAAGCCCGCGAGTTTCTCAGAGAGCTTTCGGGACGGGAGCACCGGGTGGTGACCGCCCTTGCGGTGGGCTTTCAGGATTGGCAGCTGAGCCGGCAGGAAGAGACAAGAGTTCAGTTTGCCAGCTTAGATGAGGCACTCATTCAATCCTATCTTCAGCTAGGCGAGTGGAAGGGGGCTGCGGGAGCCTACCAGCTACAAGAAAATGGGGAGCTTTTAGTTGACCGAATTGTGGGTTCACCGAGTTGTGTGGCGGGCTTGCCACTGCGTGCTTTTTATGAAATAATGCGTGACATTCAAAGGCTCTTACGTGGAGCCTAAACTCCGGCCATATGGCTGAGAAATCTGAGAAGGGTAGTGCGAATAGCACCTAGGGAAAGGAGATAACCATGGCAGTTGTGACCATGAAAAACTTATTAGAGTCGGGTGTGCACTTTGGCCACCAGACCAAGAAATGGGATCCGCGGATGAAGAAATTCATCTACTCAGAAAGGAACGGAATCCACATCATCGATCTTCAAAAAACCATTCAAGCCATCAAAGAAGCCTACGATGTGGTTAGAAAGGTTGTTTTGCAGGGAAAGAGTGTTCTTTTTGTGGGAACAAAGAAGCAAGCCCAGCAAGCAATCGAACAAGAGGCCGTCCGTTGTGGTATGTTCTATGTCAACAACCGCTGGCCAGGTGGGATGTTGACCAATTTTGCCACCATCCGACGCTCCATCCAGCGCTTAAAAAAGATTGAAAAAATGGAAGTGGATGGAACCTTTAATGCCATGACCAAGAAAGAGGTGAGCCAGCTCCAAAAAGAAAAGCAGCGCCTCGAAAAAATTCTTGGCGGGATCAAGGATATGCGGGATTTACCCGGTGTACTCTTTGTGATTGATCCGAAAAAAGAAGCCATCGCCGTTCACGAGGCAAATATCTTGAAAATCCCCGTGATTGCCGTGGTTGATACCAACTGTAGTCCTGAGGGGATTGATTATCCTATCCCAGGCAATGATGACGCCATTCGTGCCATTAGTCTTTTCACCCAGATCATCGCTAATGCGGTTATTGAGGCTGATAATGAAATTGGCTTGACGGTCATTGAGTCCCTACCCGAGGGTGAGGTTGACGTCGAAGAGCCCATCTACAAGGAAAAAATCGAAACCTCGCTGTCTTACGATGAGGACGATGACGATCTATAAACAATCAACGACACGCATTTCATTTCAAGGAGCTAAATATGGATTTACAAGTTGTTAAGCAGTTACGCGATTTAACAGGAGCGGGTTTTGGAGATTGTAAAAAGGCACTTGAGGCAACTAAGGGGGATCTTAATGCAGCCGTTCGCCACCTCAAAGAGATGGGTCTGGCTTCGGCTTCCAAAAGATCAGGGCGCGAAGCGAATGAGGCCCGAATTTTTGGGGTTTGGGGAAACAAGGGGGTCGCCTTTGTGATCCTAAGTTGTGAAACCGACTTCGTGGTTCGAAATGAGACCTTTGCCGAATTTGGTAAAAAACTAGCTAAGAGCATCGCAGATTCAGGGGCCACCGAACTTAATCAAGAACAAAAGGATGAGCTAACCAACCTGGGAGCCATCATCAAGGAAAACATTCAACTAAAAAACTTACTCTTTGTTCCAGTGGCGGCCAATCAATCGGCTTATGTTTACATTCACGGTGAAGATGGTAGAAAAGGCTCTTGGGCTGTGGCCCAGGTTGAAGGCAAGGATCCTAAATCGCCAGAGGTGTTAGAGCAGGTCAAAGAATTCGCCTTGCATGCGGCAGCCCGTGACCCCCTGTACTTCAGTGACAAAGACGTTCCCGAATCCTACCTGAAGGAACAACGCGAAATTTTCACGGTTCAAGCTAAAAACCTTGGTAAGCCTGAGGCAGCTTTGCAAAAAATCATCGACGGAAAGCTCGAAAAACACCTCTCCGAAATTGTCTTTCTCAAGCAGCCCTATGCGAGCGATGGAAAAATGACGGTGAGTCAGGCCATCAGTGAGGTCAGCCGCCAACTCGGTTGCAAGTTTGAGATCGTGTCTGCAGGTGTGATCACCAAGGGGGCTTAACATGAGTTTGAGCCGTCAAGAAGCTGAAAACAAGATGAAAAAGACCATCAAAAACTTGTCTGATGAGTTTGTCACGCTTAGAACTGGTCGTGCCTCCTCAGCCATTGTTGAGCGGGTCATGGTTGATGCTTACGGCACTAAATCTCCCCTTAATCAAGTTGCCAACATTTCGGTACCTGAAGCACGGTTAGTGGTGATTCAGCCTTGGGATAAGGGTCTGCTTGCGGAAATTGAAAAAGCCATCATGGCTTCAGACATTGGGATTACACCAAGCAATGACGGCAAGGTCATTCGGCTGAATTTTCCTCCCCTTACTGAGGAACGACGAAAAGAGCTCGTAAAGCAGGCAAAGGCCATGGCTGAAACGAATCGAGTTGCCATTCGAAACATCCGCCGCGATGCGCTTGAGGCAATCAAAAAAGAGCAAAAGGACGGCAAGCTGACTGAAGACGAGGCGAAGAAGGCAACCGATGATCTTCAGAAACTCACAGATCACTATATCAAGGAGATCGATAAACTTTCTCAAGAAAAAGAGAAAGAAATTATGGAGGTCTAATTGTCATCATTACCCAAGCATATTGGTGTCATCATGGATGGCAATGGACGCTGGGCCAAGGAACACGGTCTGCCAAGAAATGAGGGACACGTGGAAGGCCTAAAACGAGCCAGGGAAATCACCCTGGCTTGTTTAAATCGTACCATCCCTTTTTTATCACTTTATGTTTTTAGTACCGAAAACTGGCGGCGAACCGAAAATGAAGTCAACTTTTTGATGGGTCTAATTCGTCAGAATTTGAAAAAAGAATTAAACTTTTACCACGATAACAAAATTAAAGTCATTCACAGCGGTGACTTATCAGCCCTGCCCGCTGATATCCAACAAGATCTCTTTGAAGTAGAAGAAAAAACACGGAATAACTTAGCCATTACGGTCAATCTTTTGATGAACTACGGCGGTCAAAATGAAATCGAGCGGGCTGCTCAACGTTATTTGGAAGATCAGGGGAAAAAACCTTTTAGCGATTATCTTGATCATCCCGAACTCCCTGATCTCGATTTTATTATTCGAACCGCGGGGGAACAACGCCTCAGCAATTTCATGCTTTTTCGGGCGGCCTATGCAGAACTTTACTTCACGGAAAAGCGATGGCCTGAGTTCGGGGAAGAGCAGTTACAAATTGCCCTCGATGAATTTTCCAAACGAAAGCGAAATTTTGGGAGCATCTCGGAATGAAGCGTTTTTTAATCCGTTTAATTTTATTTGTTACAGTGTTTCCCGCCCTCCTGGTTTTGGTTTTTTGGGATGTATACTTTCACCTACCAGCTGCTCTTTTAGTCATCCTTGTTTCAAGCATTGGTGCCAGTGAAATTAGTTGGATCTTGAATGTCCGTGGTTTCCCTTCTAATCGCTTTTTGGTTCCTGTTTTGGGTGCGATGTTCCCAATTTTGGCCTATCTCGAACTATGGAAGCTCCTTAGTACGAGTCAGGTTTTGATGATCGTTGCTCTGGTGATCATTCTCATTTCCTCACGTTTTATCTTTGCGCAGCGTGATCAATTTGTCCACGACATCCTTTTGCGCGTTGTGGCAAATTTTAGTATCCTAATCTATCCTTCCTTCTTCTCCTATTTCATTATTCACTTGATGAAATTTGAAAACTCCTCTTTTTACCTCATGGTCTTTCTCTTAGCGACCTTCGGTAACGACGCCATGGCTTATGTTTTTGGAAACCTTTTTGGAAAAAGGGGAGCTCTCAAAATTAGTCCCAACAAGAGCATAGCGGGTTTTATGGGAGGATTTTTGGTTTCGCCAATTGTACTTCTTGTGTGTGCCCACCTTTGGCCTCATCTGTTCGGAACCTGGGTCAACGCCCTGAGTTTTGGTTCCCTCGCGGGGCTTGCCACAATTCTCGGAGACCTTTTTGAAAGTGCTCTAAAGCGAAGTGCCTCGGTGAAGGATTCAGGAAACGTCATTCCAGGGCGGGGGGGCATGATGGATTCCATCGATAGCCTTCTGTTTGCTGCTCCGGTGTTTTATTACTATCTTGAGTTTATTGGGGCTAAGTGATGATGACTCTTTTGTTTATTTTTCTTGGTGTTCTTGCCTTAAGTATTCTGGTGATGATCCATGAATTTGGTCATTTTTTGGCAGCTCGGTTTTTGGGTGTCAAGGTAGAAGCGTTTTCAGTGGGATGGGGCCCCGTCTTGTTCAAGTTTCCTGCCTGGCAAACTGAATTTCGATTATCGCTTCTTCCCTTGGGCGGTTACTGCAAAATGCGTGGTGATCAAGACCTTCAAAACGCTTTAGAAAAAAATCAGTGGGTCACCGAGGAAGGAAGTTTTTTTCACGTTCCCGCGTGGCGAAGGCTGGTGATCTCGTTGGCTGGGCCCTTGTTTAACTTTTTTTCGGCCCTTTTGTTGTTGGTGATTTTGAGTTTGACAGGTTACACCACCAGGGACCTACCCGCTCAAATTTACCTGCAAGAAGGAGAGTCCACGCCCGCCCTCGACGCTGGGCTTAAAACAGGGGACATCATTCGGATGATCAACCAGAATGAGGTGTACAAATTCGAGGATGTTCAATCCTTTATCCGAAACTCAGACGGCAAAACTATTGAACTAACAGTTGAACGTGACGGTCAGGTCCTTCCCCTCAACGTAACTCCACGATGGAATCAAGAAACAGGACGCTGGTTCATCGGTATTGCACCTTATTATGAACCGTTGATCGCAAGCGTCGAAGTCGATACCCCTGCCGACCGAGCCGGAATCAAACCAAGAGATCAAATTTGGGAATTCAACGGTGAGCGCGTTTTTAGCTACAACATAGTGATCCAAGAACTCAGCAAAAAACAACCTGAATACCCTCTTACTTTGTTGCGAGAGGGGCAACTCATCCAAACAATCTTAAAACCTGAACTCGACAGACATGACAACCTTGTGGTGGGGTGGCGTCTTGCCTTGCCGTTCATCACTATTCCACCGCGGTCGTTCATCGATGCAATTCAATATGGCTTCAGCCGCTCCGCCGCCGTTTTAAGTGGAACCCTAGAGGCTCTTCGGAACCTTTTTAACGGAAGGAACCTAGGAAGGGCTGTGTCGGGCCCCATTCAGACAACCTACACACTGGGTCAGGCCACCGCCCTTGGATTATCGGAAGAGGGAGCGGGCTATGCCTCAGTCATACAGCTTTTTAGCTTTCTAAGCCTTGTACTTTTTATCATGAACCTTCTTCCCATTCCTGGGTTGGATGGGGGCCACATTATCATTAGCTTATTCGAAATCATCCGGCGGCGCCGTTTATCTCCGCGGTCATTCATGAACTTTCAAAAAGTGGGCTTTGTATTCATCGTTATTGTGCTCATCCTAGCCATCCTCACAGACTTTCTCTTTGTGACGGGTTTGGGATGAGTTACGAATGTCTTTGTGGAGAATTGATCAGCGTTGAATTCCCCAAAGAGATTCACTTTGAAAAAGACGATGAGGTTTTTCAGACCATCTTAGAAGGTGAAATTTTTCGGTTGGAATGTTCCCATTGTGGGGCGGTCTACAAAATCGAAGAACAGGCGTTGTTTATTTCCAAGGCAAGCAATTTTTCCTTGCAATTTTATCCCGAGGAAATGCGAGCCCAGGTGGTGACTGGTGCTGTCACTTTTCCACAAGGGGTGAATCGTGTGGTGGTGGGCTACCACGAACTCGTTGAAAAACTCCTTCTTTGGCGAGATGGCCTTGATGATCGAGTGATTGAGTACCTCAAGTATGATTTCTATCGCACCGCCCCAAGAAAGGCGGCTTTGTTTTTTAGCGGGTGTACCGAAACAAAATTAGAGTTTTGGATTCATGGGCTTGAAGAGAACAAGGTAGGTAAAACAGGCTTAGGACGATCAAATTATAATGAGATTCTAGGAAAACTCGACGTCATCAAGAACTCAGCCAAGTTCACAGATTATCTTAGCCCCCCTAGGGTTTGTATTCGGGATAGTTTATGGCAATCCGACTCCATGGGTTAGGACTTGCCTTATTGATTTGCCTACGCCTGGAAGCCTCACTCCAGGCCCTGCCTGATCAGCTACCTCAGTTTATCTTGTCCTCCGACAGCGAAGTGTTTTGGGGTTATTCGAATGGGGATGTTTTTATTCTCAATCGGAGTGGTCAAGTAATCGAAACCTGGACACTTGCTCTTGGGGCACCCAACATTGTTCATCGAGCCGCCGATGGAAGCTTTATTTTTGGTTTTCACCAGGGCGAAGAGGGGACCCTCCTGGTTCGCTATAATCCTCAACTCCGATTAGAGATCCAGCGTGTTTTACTAAAACACCGCGTGCTTAGGTTCTTGCCTTCACAGCACCTATCCCGCGCACTCGTTCTTGTGGTGGGCACACCTAATCTGATGCTGTGGGATACTGAACAGTCCAGTGTTCAAGCTATTCTTCCTCCTAATGGTGGTCCGGTGATTTTTGGCTATTTGGGAGAAAGGGGCAACACGGTGATGACCCTTAGCAACCTGGGGGTGGTGCACTACCTGGATGTTCAGACAGCTGAAAGCCGCCATCACCTCGTATTGCCCCAAACAGGTGTGGCCCAGCTCATCAGTCCAGGACGAACTCGTTTGGCTGTGGCCTCGGCCCGCCAACTGACCGTGTTTGACCGACTCAGCGCAGCCAAGGTATGGCAAAGAGAGCTCACGGCCCCCCACGAATGGTTTTCTAATGCCCAAGGGGCTTTCTATTCGCGTGAGATTCAAAACCCCAACAAACTTTATATTTGGTTTTGGCAAGATGAGGATGGGCTATTAGCCCAGGAAGTGACCCTCGACATTACAAATCCTAACCTCTTTTTCCTCAATGGGTCTGAATTCTTTGCGGTCGGGCGTAATGCATGCCGATATTTCGATGGGGTTAGATTACAACCTTGGGGACCAGAATCAAGACTGAGTTACATGCCCTTTCCAACTCAAGGCTCGAACTCTGCTTTTAAAATCCTCGATGGGTCTAGCCCAAGGATTTTATCACGATGGGGCGAGCTACTCTTTCAAGCCCGAAGCCCGATCCGGGATCATCGCCTTGAGGAACTTGAATGGATCCAATTTGAGGATCTAACCCTGATCGCGCTTGATCCTGCGGAACAGCGTTTGGTGTGGCGTGGACGGGCCAACCTTTTTGCGCCCCGGGGTCGCACTTCGGTCTTTGTTTGGTCACGAACTGCCCCCCGTCAGCTGACCCAAAACTTTTTTGATCGGCGTGAAAACGAGGTTATTCCCCTACGCGTTGAGGAGGTACGAGCGCTTGAATTTCAAGTGGGGGAGGAAAGTTTATTTCTGCTTGTTTCTCAACGTTCGGCCCCCCAAACGCGCTATGAATTGTGGCGGCTTACCTTGCCCCGATTTGAGCCTCAAATTCTCTGGTCCCGTGAAAGCTTCATTCCCGTGCAGATGGTTCAGGACGTTCAAAGACGCCTCATCCTCTTTCCGATCAACAACGCTTACCTGGTTTACACGGAAGGGAGCATTTTCTTCGTCAATCAACCTCGGCCAATTGAAGCCGTTCGTCCTATCCCGTTGAACCAGGTTTATCAAGCCCAGCTTTGGGTACGCTACAACGATGGAGGTTTGGCCTGGGTAGAGACTTCGACGGGGAGGATATTAAAACTAGAATACCGGTTAACCAACGCCCTTGAGGTATGGTTTGAAGATCGGGGGGAAGGGTTAGAAGTAACGCTGGGGCAACAATTCTTTCGGCCCGCTTCCGTTCTAGCCCTTGGGCCAGAAGTTTCGCATTTCGGGGCCGAGGCTGATATGCCAATCCTCCTACCACCCCACCTCCTGTTCAACGAAATTCGTAAACTCTTCCAGGATGAATCGCAAACCAAGGTACAACCCAAATCAGAGCCAGAATCCCACAATGAATAGATGTTGAACCAGTCGGTGGTTGGGCAAGAAACCCAGCCACTGGTCAAGTCTGCCCCAGCGAGCGAGGCCACTGGAGAGTAACTAAAAACCAGTGGCCTTTCTTAGAACTGATAAGTCACCCGAAGGCGTGCTAGTCGATTTTCGTAGAATTGTGAAAACAGCCCCCTATCATCCTTACCCAGGGCAAAAAAGCCTGAAAGGTTGACTGAAAAGTCGTTCCTTTTCCAGATTACTTCCGGAAGGAGGGCGACGCTGGTGTCTTCTACGCTGAAGAGCGTGCTAAATTTCCAGCCAAAGGTATCTTGAAAGAGGTCCTGCTCCAGTCTCAGCAATACCAAGGTGCTCAGCCAGTCGCTATCCTTTTCAAGGTCTAACGGATGGGTGATCTTGTCATGGAAGAGAATGAAGCGCTGGCGCACCTCGGCAAGAAATTTTAATCCCTCAACGTCACGGTCAAGTCCCAGGTTCCATCCTGCACTGGGGTTGTACATCAGGGGATCATCTCCCTTACTGTCCATTGTCCAATCCAGGGCCGTTTCTAAGCGGAGGGCAAAACCTGCCAAGTTGAAAGCTCCATCTAATCCAACGTGGTGCACACGGTCATACCAAAGCACAATCTGGTTGTTGTTGAGCGGGACCAAGCTGGGATCCGGATTGTAGCTTGGCAGGCGTAAAAAACCGTACCAATACTGGAGACCGACATCACCCAATCCAGTTACCAACGTGGTGCGCACACCTACCTGACTATTTTCCCAACGTAGTTTTTCGGGAAACGCAAAAAGCCGTTCGAGGGCACCTTGGGTTTGCTGGGTTGCTTGAGCTTGAAGAAGGGAAAGCTGACCTGCCACCGAGGCGCTTGCGAGCGAGGCACTCAACGCATGATTACCATTTGTTTGTGCCATGGCCTGGGCATAGGCAGCGGCGTAAGCCTGGGCTTGCAAGGCATTAAGGTACTGACTGTAAAAGATCCCTTGCGCCTGATTGATTTGGTTTCGTAATTTTAGGGGTACCCAAGGACCGGTGTTCGCCAAGCGGTCTCCCTCCAGCCAGCTGGTCCACACCACCTCAGTTTGAAAATAGGCGGTAGGATTCAAGCTCAAGCGTAGCATGGGTTGGGCAATTTTTTGATCCAAGGGGGTCTCGAGCACAAAAAGACGGCGGTCCAGTGGGGTCAGCACATCCAAGAGCCGAAGCGCATCTGCACGACCCCAGACCAGCTTCATCAAGCCCGCCTGAAGGCTCCAAGTTTCGGCCAGGTAACGCACCCAGGCCTCGTTCAATAGACGTTCGGGGTGCTGAGCTAACTCGTTGGAATTAAGCCAGAGCACAAGTTTGCCCTGGGCGTTTTGATAGCTGGCTGATAGTTCCCAGCGCGCCCTTAGGACGCTCTCCAGCCTTTGGTCGTACAAGTCGCTGGGGGCAAAAAAGCCAAAATGATCTAATTGGATTGACCCACGCTGCTGTAGGCTAGGGGAGGCTGGGGCAGCTTCCTCATCGAACCCAAAGGAGGGAAGCTCCTGAGCCCCAAGGCCTCCTAAGCCCAACCAAATCAACATTATCACCATTAAGTTGCGACCCATGGTTCCTCCCTAAGGACGGCCTGTTTCTAAGAAACGGGTGGTGAATACCGACTCAGGAATCGGGGCATCGTAGCGAACTTGTTGGAGGAAGAGCTCGGTGCTGGTTCCACTTTGAAGGTTTTCCATCTTGGCACGTCGGTAGGTCCACACGCCTTGAATTTGCTCGATCTGGCCTGCGGTGAGGCGCTTGAACAGTCGGTTTTGTTTATCAAATAGTTCGATCTTGAGGGGAAGCCACCGATCGGGCAGCACGTAGGTGACGACTCGGGAGTAGCTCGAATCCTGGGGGTTCTTGGGGGTGGATTCCACAACCAGGGTACGTTGACCATCGACCTCTTCTTCACCCTTATAAACATGGGTGTCGCGCTCCACCTCACGGTCACTCAAATCCTCGTACGTGAAATCGGTGCCCACAAAGCTGGAAGAGCCTTCCGAGGCAGCGATTCGTCGAACGTTGCCAAGGTTGGGCAAGAAGATCCACCGTTGTTCGGCTTCCCCCCGCTGGGAAATCGATAGGAAGCGGGTGTTCGCCACGCTTTGAGGACGGTGAAAGATGATGACCAAGCGCCTCACGCCGCCTTTTCGAGTGGCGTACTGATCCAAAATTCGCTCTGTGGTGGAGCCATTTTTCGCCGTCAGCACCATCTGAACGCGCGACTGCATGGTGCGGTCTTCCTCGCGTTCCCGAACCCTACGGATGATGTCTTCGCCATTTTGTGCAAACAAGGTTGCACTGAGAAGCAATAAGACCCAAACGTGTTTCATCATTGTCCTCCTTCAATCGTGATTCCGATTTGCCGTTGTATCCGAAAAACGTGAATTAAGGCGGGCAGGGCGGTTAAGCTTGCCAGACTCGTGGTGGCCATGGTCAGGGCAATCAAGGCACCCAACGAGATGAGGGGTTGGAACTGGCTAAACAACAACACCAGAAAACCCAAACCCACACTTAGGGCATTCACCACGATGGCCTTGCCACTGGTCAAAAGTGCAAGCTGCACAATTCTCTGCCAGTTAGTATGGTGTGCTGCGCTTCGCCGTAATGCATCCAGAAAGTGAATGGTGTAATCAATACCTACCCCAATCGCGATGCTCGAGACCATGGAAGTAGCAATGTTGAGCTTGATGCCCAATAGCCCCATAAGTCCAAAGTTGATAGGCAGGGCAAGGGCAAGGGGGATGAGCCCTAAAAGGCCTAGGCCTAAACTTCGATAGGAAAAACTTAAAATAACAAACACCGCCACCAGGGATTGTAAAATATTCAAAATTTGGGTGCTGACGATGAGGTCGGTGATGGCTTTTTCCACTAGTCCTACTCCCACCGCCTTTACGTGATAACCCTCGGGAAGGCGCTCCTGCGCAAAGCGAAGGGCCTCGGTTTTCACCTCTTCGGTTTGGATATTTCCTGTTGTGCGCAACTGAAAGTTGATGCGAGCTTTAGAGGGCTCAAGAGAATCGTTAACCAGGCCACGCGTGCTATCGCCCAAGAGAAAAAGATAGTTGCTAATTATGCCCTTCAGTTCCTCCTGGCTTCTCCGACCGTATTTTTCGGGAAGTAAAGGAATTTCGTAAAAATTCTCTGTCGTGTTGTTGGTTGTTTTTGGGGTTGGGGGATGTTGGTCCAACCTCTGAGTTTCTGCGCTGTCAAAGCCCAAGGGCGGAAGCTCTTCAAGTTCAAAACCCAAGGGCGCTAGCTCCGTTGAATCGCTGGTTGTGATGGGACTTGGAGGCTGAGACTCAAAAAAGACCTGGTTCATGCGCTTGATGAAGTGATGAAAACCCAAAGCCTTCCCAAAATAGCTGAACTGTTGTTCCAGATGCTGGGTGGTCTCATCCATCACGTTCAAAATGCGGGGATCGGTCAAACTACCGGGTTCGGGACCTTCGAACACCAGGCTAAAAGTCTTGGTTCCAGCGAACTCGGTTCGTAAAAACTGATCGCTTAGGGCCACCTCGGATTTTGGGTTAAAAAATTCAACCAAGGCATTGTCCACAATGAGGCGGGCGGAAAACACCACGCTCAAGACAAGGATAAGACCCCAGACCAACAAAACCGTTTTAGGACGACCATGGAGGCGGTTGAAGATAGAAACCAGCACGTGGGTCAAATGGTCTTTGGTTTTATGCTCCTCGTTTGTTGATTGTGGGGGGATCATCAAGAGAAGGCAGGGAACAAGGGTAAGGGCACTGAGGGTAGCCGCAAAGACTCCAAAGCAGGCAAAAATTCCAAAATACCGTACTGGCAAGATTTCTGTAACAGCAAGGCTTCCAAACCCTGCTACCGTGGTGAGGGCTGCTAGAAGCACGGGTTTGCGGATCAGCTTCAACACCTGAATCAGAAAGTCTTGGAAAGAGCTGTTTGGGAATGCTCCTTGATCATGAAGAACGTGCGAAATAACGTGGATGGCATAGGCACTGCCCACCGCTACCATGATGACGGGAATGACGGTGGCGAGTAAAGTCAACTTGATTTCGAAAAATGCCATCAATCCTAGGCTCCATACCGTCGCCTCGATTACCGTTAAAAGGGTTAAGACCACAGCACTGGGTTTTCGAAGGGTCACCAGCAGGGTTAGGATAAGGACAACCACCACGATGGGCTCCAAAACGATCAAGTCTAATTGCATGCTTTTACTCATCAAAGCGGCAAAAACCGGTGTGCCGCTGATGTAAACCTGCCATTGGGCAGGGACCTCTTGGCTCAAGATGTCTCGCACTGACTCGTAAACCACTACCTTGTGATCATGCTGGTCGGTCTTTGCAAATGCGGCCTGAATCTGGACTACCAATTGAACGGCGGTTTTATCAGCGCTGATGACCGAGTTCTTGTAAATTTCCCACGAATCTAGGCGTTGTTGGAGTTCCCCTTGGCTAGCGGAATCGAGGGTTGCCACATCCACGATGGGGCGCACGCTGATGGTATCTTGTTCCACCGTCACATCCTTGATGTTGGTCAAACTCAGTACCCGATCCACAAAGCGAACTTCTTCCAGACGGTGTGTCACCTTATTTAAAATTCTTAGGTTTTCGGCGGTGAGCATGGATCCTTCGGGAACCTTGAGAGCCACCAGCATGAGCATTTGGCCGCCAAAGTCTTCTTCCGCCTGGATGTATTGTGCCCGCGAGGGATGATCAACAGGAATAAAGTTAGCCACATCGTTATCAAGTTGCGCCTTGGGTAGTTGCATGGCGAAGAACACGGTCACCACCACGTGGGCGGCAATAACCCAAAAACGATTTTTGAACAAATGCTGCATCGCCTTCCTCCTTTATGCTTGAAACGCCCTCACTAAGAGCTCGTATAAACCTTGAATCAATTGGTGAGCCTCGTATCCCGATAAGGCCTTGATCGATGCTTGTTTTTCCGCCTGGGCAAGGCTTTCCATAAAGGTTTTAACCACTTGACTGACCAACAAGCTAGAGAGGGCAGGATCAATATCCTTCCGAATGGATCCATCTTGTTGTCCAGTAATGATTTGATTCATGAGCAAAGTTTTAAATTGTCCGAGGCGCTCCCCCAAGGGTGATTCGATGGTTTCAGCCCAGCCCAGTCCCGGTTTGAAAAAATGAAAGGCTCCAATTAAGGCAAACTCGTCGGGGTAGTCGGTGAAAAGCTGGATGTAAGCACGACCCATTTCCAAGAGGCGTTCAAGCCCGGTTCGTGCCAAGGCCATCCTTTCTTGAAATAATTTGTGAATCACAGCAATTGCCTGCAAAATCATAGCTTGAATCAGGGCGGCCTTATCGGGAAAAAGGAGGTAGAAGCTGCCCTTAGCAATTCCCACCCGATCAGCCAATTCTTGAATAGAAAAATCAGCCCCTTTTTCTTGGTAGAGTTTGAGGGCCGTATGAAGGATTTCTTCACGTTTGAGATGTTTTTCAATCTCTTTGCGGTTCATAAAATGACCTATGGTCATATTATGACCATAGGTCAAAATTGTCAAGCTCTTATGTCTCGAATTGTCCTCTTGACAGAAGCAAAAATTTTGATAATCTATTTTTCGATTTGCGCCTGTCGTATAACGGCTATTACCTCAGCCTTCCAAGCTGAAGACGTGGGTTCGACTCCCATCGGGCGCTTTGCATCAAGTTCATTTGTCGTATTTTATTGTTGAAGCGGGTCAATTTCATCCAGAAAGGCCATATCCTCGGGGCGGGCAATCACTTCACGGTAACCTAAGATGGCTTCAACCTCATTAAGGCTTTTTCCTAGTATTTTCCGAAGGTCTTGGCTTGAATACTTTGAAATTAACTTGATTTGACCGTTCACTGATACGACGCTCCCGGGGTTAAATTCCCCTTCCACCGCAACAACACCGCTGGGCAAAAGGCTTTTGTGGGAACGTAGCGCCTTCATCGCTCCCTCATCGACAGTTAACCACCCCTGGGGAAGGGCAAGGGCAAGCCAACGCTTTCGGCTGGGTTGGCGGTCGTGCGGAAGAAAATGAGTGCCGAGCTCCTCTCCCTGAACAACACGCCAAATCACTTGAGGCTCTCGGCCATGAGCCAGAACCATGGAACAGCCGGCCTTTTGAGCAATTTGGGCAGCGTGAAGCTTGGTTTTCATGCCCCCCGTCGAAAAATTTGTCCCTGCGCGACCTGCGGCGTTCAAAAGTTCCGGAGTGATGCTCTTCACCTCCGTAATTTTTTGGGCCTGCGGATTGGTTCGAGGGTCGGAATCGTAGAGGGCGTCTACATCACTCAATAAAATAAGTAAGTCAGCGTTTACCTTGCTGGCAACCAAGGCGCTCAAACGGTCGTTGTCGCCAAAGGCACGAGTGATCTCCGCAATACTGATGGCATCGTTTTCGTTAAAGATGGGAACCACGTTCATGCTCAAAAGGGTTTCAACGGTGTTGCGTAAGCTCAAGTAGCTCGGTCGGTGCGAAAACACGTCATAAGTCACCAGAACCTGGGCTACCTTAAAGTTTACCTTTTGAAACGCCTCCCGCCAGGCTTGCATGAGGTGGGGCTGGCCTATGGCTGCCAGGGCTTGACGTAGGGGGATGCCCGAGGGCTTTGTGGCAAAGCCAGCCTCCAAGGCACCCAAACCAATGGCCCCGCTGGTGACCAGAAGCACGTGAATGCCTTGCTGTTTGATTTGGGCCAGCTGTTGAGCAGTGTTAAAAAGATAATCTTGGTCTAGCCGTCCATTTTGGGTTAGAGTAGCCGTTCCAATTTTGACCACGATCCGTTGGAGCTTGACAAATTGGCGCATGATTTAGGTGATCCACTTCTTGAAATAGTCTTGTTGGCCAAGATCGGTGTGTTTGAATGTTTTGGATCCCGAACTGTAATCCCCTACCAAATGTCCATGGCCAAATAGTCGCCATTGGGAAGTGACGAGACCCTCTAATCCCATGGGACCACGGGCGTGGAGCTTACCAGTTGCGATGCCCACCTCGGCCCCAAGTCCGTAGCGGTACCCATCGGAAAAGCGGGTGCTTGCATTCCAGAACACATCTGCGCTATCCACTAAGTCCATGAAGGTTTTGGCGGCATGGACATCGAGAGTCACGATACCATCCGTGTGGTGAGAACCATGGGTGTTAATATGATCGATGGCCTTTTGAAGATCATCCACGATCTTGATTGAAAGAATTGAATCGAGATACTCGGTGTTCCAATCATCCTCACTTGCTTCTTCAAGTCCTGGTAAAATTGCACGGGTGCGTTCGCACCCCTTAAGACGAACCTGTTTGGCTTGTAGCGCTCGAGCCAGTTCTGGAAGAAGTCGAATCGCAGAGTCCTGGTGAACCAACAGGGTCTCGAGCGCATTACAAACCGCAACATATTGGGTCTTCGAATCGACCACCAAATCAACAGCCATTTGGGTGGGAGCATCGTCATGAAGATAAAGGTGGACGATGCCATCGGCATGACCCAAGACGGGGATTCGGGTATTATCCATGATATAACGCACAAACTCGTTAGATCCGCGCGGGATGATGAGGTCAATCCAGCGTTCTAATTTGAGGATTTGATTGACCTCATCGCGGGTTTCGGTGAGCACAATCCAGTGCTGGGGAAGCGCCAACTCGGCTAGGGTCTGTTGAATCACCGCAAAAAGTGCCCTGTTGGTTCTGATGGCCTCACGTCCTCCTTTCAAGATCACGGCGTTACCACTTTTCCAACAAAGACCGGCCATTTGAATCAGGGCATCGGGACGGCTTTCAAAAATCAGGGCAATGACGCCAATGGGAACACTTATTTTGAACAGCTCGAGGCCATCATCGAGCAAACGTGCCTCAAGCACTTTACCCAAGGGATCAGGCAGACGGCTTAAGGCCATCAGACCTTGGACGCTTTCGGAGATTTTTTGGGCGGAATAGTCAAGACGTTTCAAAAGTGGGGCCGACAATTTCTCGGATTTGGCTTGCTCAAGGTCTTGTTTATTGGCTTGAAGGATTTGTTCGTGATGTTGGCTCAGGTTGTGAGCCAAATGCTCGAGGAAACGGTTACGCGTGTCAATGGAAAGTTGCCGTAGTTGCAAACCTTCTTGGCGTGCTTGTTGAGCGGCTGACTCAAGGGGGCTCATGGCCCCCATTGTAGCCAAACTTACTGAACGTTCAACACCTCATTCATGATTTTGACGATTTGTTGCTTGGGAAGGGCGCCTAAGGCCATCCGAGGCTCGTCGTTAACCGGTATGAATAAGAGCGAAGGAATGCTTTGGATACCAAACACGCTGGCGACTTCGACCTCTTCGTCGGTGTTCACCTTGTAAACGTACATTTTTCCTTCGTACTCCTTAGATAGATCATCCAAGATGGGGCTAACCATTTTACAGGGTCCGCACCAATCAGCGTAAAAGTCAATGATGGCAGGAAGGTCACCCTTGTAGTTCCATTCTCGATTATTTTCATAATCAAACACCCTGTCTTTAAATTGCTCGGCGTTAAGCTGAATACTCATAAAACAACTCCTATATAAAAATTCATATATATAAAATAATCAAAACTGTTTCGTACGGCAAGGGGTACCCAGGAAACATACTTGAGGCGAAACACGGGGCAGGCTATAGTTAAATTGATGGAGACCTTGGTTATTTACTCATCTGATCGAGATTTTACTCAAAGGTTGTACGCTGCCCTTCCCAAGGATATCACACGGCGAACGAGCATCCACCTTGTTGAACCCCATCTCTCGATTTTGGATACATTAAAATATGAAATTCCTGATGTAGTATTGCTTGGTATTGGCTCAAATGAAGACTGGTTTGAAACCTTTCAAAAGGTGGATGAGGATCCCTGGCTTGAAGATACAATATTTATCCTTGTAAGCCCCGAGGCAGATGAGGAACTCTTTGACCATTATCGTGGGTTTAACATTGCCTACATTTTAGACGAAAGCCGCTTGGAGGCTCAGCTTCCCCAGGTGGTTGAAACCTTGGAAAAAACCAAGGATTTGCTCAACCACAGCGGGCTTATTCAAAAAATCACAAACCTTTCAGGTGAATTGGTATTGGATAACAACCTAATGTCTGTGTATTACTATGCTTCCTTGTTTAGCAACTACCTTTATCGAGAGGGCTACCTAAGCCGATCCAAAAGGCTTGCCCTTCACCTTTCGTTGACTGAGCTTTTAGTGAATGCCATCGAACATGGAAATGCTGGCATCACCTTTGAAGAAAAATCTGAGTGGCTCAGTAAGCATCGGACCATTCAAGCCTTGGTGGAGGAACGCCTCAAGCGCCCAGAAAATCTCGGAAAGCTGGTTCGACTACAGTACAGCATTGGCCCCATGCAGAGTGAGTTCATTATTACTGATGACGGCGATGGTTTTGATACCAGCATTGTCAAAAAACTCGGCAAGGATGTTTCATTGGTTCACGGACGGGGCATCCTCCTGAGTCGAAAATCAGTAGACAAGCTGGAGTACAACGAGAAGGGTAACCAGGTTAGGCTCACCATTATTCACGATGGAACGGCAGAGCGTCAAATTCCTTATGGTTTTGTTTCTCAAAGCCCAAAGGAATTCCAATCAGGGCAAGTGATCTTCTCAGAGAATGAACCGGGGGATAACCTCTACTACATTGTGAGCGGGGAGTATGCTGTCTACGTCCAAGGAAAGCGTATCACCGAATTGTCGACCCGTGACATTTTTATGGGTGAAATGGGTTTTTTGCTAGGAAACCGGCGGAGTGCCACGGTGATTTGTACCAAACCAGGCAAGCTGGTAGAAATAAGCCGTGAGGTGTTTGCTGATGCCATTCGGCGTTACCCCAACTATGGCATCTTTTTGCTGAAGACCTTGGCCAAGCGCCTTCGCGAGGCCAACCTGCGTTACGCCGGAAATGCCGATTTTTCTACAAGTTTTCGGTAAAAAGAGTGGTTTTTTCGCCAAAGTGACGTTATCTTAGAATTAACTTAATAAGGAGGAATAGTAATGCATCCATTTAAAAAACACGTGTTGATTTTATCCGCGATGTTTTTAGGCGTACAATTATTCGGACAGCCAGTTAATTTCAGCAATTTTAAGCCTCTCGCGGAACAGTTTACTGAGAGCGCGGCTGGTAACCTACCTTTCGTGGCTACGATGGGAGCTAATTGGTCTGATGCCTACATTGGACAATTATTTCCAAGCGTCCCCCCTCACTTTGGACTAGGTCTAACGACGGGGCTAACTTTTGTAGCTAAAGACGCTCTAAACAATTTAACTTCTTCGTTTAATCTCAACCTTCCAGCCACGTTGAAAGACTATGGCTTACCTTTACCACTCTTGGTTGTTGATTCACGCTTCGGAGGGATTATCCTGCCCTTCGACTTAGGAATTAAAATTGGCTTTCTTCCCCAGTTTGTGTCTGACCTTGTGTCCGATGTTGACCTAAACTACTTTGCGTTTGGGGTTGATTTGCGTTATCCCATCCTTCAAGAAAACGTGGTCCTACCTGGTTTGAGTGTCGGTGCTGGTTATTCTTATTTGACCACCTCGGCAAAGATGAATGTTGGTCAGCAACTCACGTTGAATAACGTGCCTTACCTAGACAATTCCAATAATATTTATCAGGATGGTGTACTCACTCTTTCGCAACCAAAGCTCGGAGTTGCTTGGAGTGCGAGCGTGATTGATTTGAAGCTTCACCTATCAAAGAATTTGTTGATTTTTACCCCTTACCTCGGTCTGGGTGCTTCGCTTTCGATTGCTGAAGCAACGGCAGGTTATTATTCAAATATCTCGCTTTTTAGACCTAGTGGAAGTCCTCAAACCATTACCGGTCAGCAAGCGGCCAACGATATCAAAAATGCTGGTTTCAATCAATTTAGCATCAATGCCGATGGTTTTGAAGCCAAAAACTCGGTTAATGGCTGGGGCTTCCGCCTATACGGCGGTTCGAGCTTGAACCTCTTATTTTTTAGGTTAGACTTGAAGGCTCTTTGGAACATCAACACGGGTGCTTTTGGACTAGAGGTAGGAACTCGTTTCCAGCTTTAATGCTAAGGGTATTAGTGAGGCCGTCCGTAGTGACGGCCTTTTTTTTAGGTCTTGGTTCTGTTCTTTGGGCTCAGGGGGTGGTCTGGTTTACCGATCTGGATCAAGCCATCCAAGTTAGTCAAAACGAAGGAAGGGCTATTTTAGTTTTAATCTCAACTTCTGAGGATCCTTTTTTGGGTGCCCAAAGTCCCTTAGGACAATTGGTGGTGGCTTGGGTAGCACGTGTCTATTGGCCGCTTCGAGTGACACATAGCGAATTCTTAAAAACACGGGGAATCGTTTTGCGTCAACCAATCATGAAAATTCCTTGTTTGATTATCATCAACCCTCTTTTGCACGAACGGGCACGCCTCGAAAATCCTTCTTCTCCCCTTGAACTTCGGGAGTTTTTGCGGCGGTGGACTACCATGCCCCTTTTGAGTGTGGCCCCCTCCCAAGCATTTAAAAATTCTAGCCAAGTGGTTTTTCAGGGAGATGGCGAAGGTTTGTGGAGAAGCCCGCAGAACGACGAAATTTTCTGGGAGTGGGGACAAACTGGACCCTATTTGATCTTAAATTCCATCAATCACGGAAGCTGGGCTTTGCCGATTCACGGGGGCTGGTCGTACTACAGACCTTCAGGGCTTGCTCAATGGGAACGCGCTGTGGTGGGGGGATTTGAATGATTCACCAATTTATGTTAGTGTATTGTATCCATGGGATTAGAAGTCTACGTTCTCGGAACGGGGGGTATGATGCCCCTGCCGCATCGTTTTTTAACCAGTACCCTCGTGCGTTCCGAGGGCGAACTTTTTCTTTTTGATTGTGGCGAAGGAACCCAGGTGGCCTTAAAAAAGGCTGGGGTTCGTTGGAAGAGCATCAATGTCATTCTGATCTCGCATACCCACGCCGATCACATCACAGGTCTACCTGGCATGATCATGCTCTCGAGCCAGGTTGACCGCCAGCAACCCTTGTATTTGATTGGTCCTCCGCGGCTTAAGGAATTTTTTGAGTCGATGAAGCTCAGTCTGGAGATGTATGTCAATTACGAGGTGATCGTGAATGAAATTCGTAACCCCGCTGAACCTCAGGTTGTTTTTGAGAACGAACGTCTCTTTATTAAAAGTTTCCCACTCAACCACACTCGGGTGTGTGTGGGATACACCTTAGAGGAAAAAATGCGTCCAGGCGTTTTTTATCCTAACAAGGCCAAGGAACTGGGTGTACCGCTAGGTCCACTTTGGAACAAGCTCCAGCACGGGCAAAGTGTGGTCAATGAAAACGGGCAGTTGGTTCAACCGGAGCAGGTCTTGGGGCCTCCAAGGCGGGGACGGAAATTTGCCTACGTCACCGACACGGCACCCAACGACGGCATCGTGGAGGCCATTCAAGGAGCTGATTTATTGTTGTGTGAGGGTATGTTTTTGAAAGAACACGAGATCGATGCCTTAGAAAAAAAACACTTAATGGGCATTCAAGCCGCTCAAATTGCCAAAGAGGCTCAGGTTGCTCAGATGGGGCTCATCCACTACAGCCCTCGAAACACCGAACGGGATCTGAAAATTTTACTCAAAGAATGTCAGGACATTTTCGAGCCAACCTTTCTGGCTCGGGATGGACAATTCATCAATTTACCAAATTTAGAGGAGGATTCATGATTCGAGCAGAGAATGTGACACGTTCTTATGGTACATTCGTCGCAGTTGATGGGGTTAGCTTTGAGATTCCTGACGGGCAGATCGTGGGGCTTTTAGGACCCAACGGGGCGGGGAAGACTACCTTGATGCGAGTGCTCACCGGCTACCACTTGCCCACTCAAGGGCAGTGTTGGATCAACGAGGTAGATGTACAAAAAAACACCCAAGAAGCTCAAAAGTTGATTGGCTATTTACCGGAAACCCCGCCAGTTTACCCCGATCTTACCGTTGGTGAATATCTGGAGTTTGTTGCCCAGGTTCGTGGTATTTCCCAGCCAGAAACTATTGACCGAGCAGTTGAACAAACCGATATTGGCCCGGTTTACTACAAGGTGATTGGACACTTGTCGAAGGGGTACCGGCAGAGAGTAGGGCTGGCCCAGGCCATTCTTCACGATCCAGCCATCCTTATTTTGGATGAACCAACCTCTGGCCTTGATCCCAACCAAATTCAGGATTTTCGAAACCTAATCCGCAACTTGGGAAAGCAAAAAACCGTCATCCTTTCTACCCACATCCTTCAAGAAGTGGAGGCCCTCTGCGAACGAGTTCTCATCATGCACGGCGGAAAAATTCGCGCCGATGGCTCGGTAGCAGAAATTGCCAAGGGCCTCGAGGGGTTGAATCGCTACACCGTGGTGGTTAAGGGGATTGCCGCCTCTGATGTAGCATCGTTGGAAACTCTGGGTATTTGGAAGGAGAGACCTCAGGTTGCTGAAACAGCGCGCGGCTTAGAAATTCGCGTGGCCTGTGCTCAAAACGTGGAAGGAGCTGAGGTGCTGTTTGACTGGGTGGTTTTTCGCCAGGGAAAAATTTTGTCCCTCATTCCGGAAACCTTTGATTTGGAAAGCATTTTCAGTCAACTCACTCGGGAGGAAAAATGATCAACGTCTTAAAAGAATGGTGGCGGCCTATTGCTGCCCTTTGGACTAAAGAAATGCGAAGCTATTTCCAAAGCCCTATTGCCTATGGGGTGATTGTGGTTTTTCTCATTTTTACCGCTTTTTGGTTTTTGTTCATCAATGTTTTTGTTGCTCAAAACCAAGCCACCTTGCGCGGACTATTTACCATATTCCCGGTGGTGTTTATCGTGCTTATTCCCGCACTGACAATGCGAATTTGGTCAGAAGAAAATCGCCAGGGGTCAGCTGAACTTTTGTACACCCTTCCCATTCCCCCAAGTTCGCTGGTTTTGGGAAAATTCTTGGCGGTTTCAACCGTCACCACCCTAATGATTCTTTTGACCCTACCACTTGCCTTGACTGCCATGAGCTTTGGCGAATTTGAAATTGGGCAAGTGTTTGGAGATTACCTTTCATGCATCCTTCTTGCCTTGGCAGCAGGTGCCATCGGCATGTTTGCCTCGAGTCTTGTTCCCCACCAAATCACGGCCTTTTTGATTGGGGTGTTAATGCTTTTGTTACTCACCTTAGCAAACCTCATGGCGAATACCCTCGGCCTTCCAGAATTTTTATCTGCCCTCTTGCGGTGGTTCAGCTTGGAATTTCGGTTTTCGCAACTTCAACGCGGCGTGATTGACACCCGAGACGTGTTTTTCTTTGTTTGGCTCACGGTGCTCTTTTTGTATCTCAACACAAAGTCGCTTGTGTTAAGGAAGGCAGGTTAACATGAACTTGATTCAAAAAGAAAAAATTTTAGCGCTCCTGGTAGCGGCTATTTTTGTATTGAGTGCCATAGTCTTAAGTCTGTTTTACCTTCGTGTCGATGTAACCTCTAATCAAGCTTACACCATTGGTGAAGCCTCCCGTCAGATTCTCGCGGAAGCTGAAGAAGACATCCAGGCAACCTATTACACGAGTGCTCAGCTACGAAATGCCAGCCCCATTCCCCAGGCAGTTGAGGACCTTCTATGGGAGTACGCGGGGCGTTCGGGAGGACGATTTAAGATTCGAATTGTTGACAGCAAGGAACCAAATGCTGAATCAGACCTTCAACGCATGGGCGTGCGACCGCAAGAAATTCAGGTCATGGAGCAGTCCCAGCTCACCGTTGCGTTGGTTTATAGTGCCATTCGTTTGGAGTACCTCGGACGTGAAGAGATCCTTCCTGACGTCTACAATCCTGATAATCTTGAATATCAGCTTACCTCTGCCCTTCGGAAACTAATCCGTCAAGAACAGCGGCGTTTGGGAGTGGTCATCGGAAACAAAAGCCAGAGCCTTGAAAACAACTGGTCGGTACTAAATGAATACTTAAAGGGAATGGGGACTGTGGTTATCACCGACAGTTCTAGCCCCATCGATTTAGGCTTGACGGTGCTACTCGTTATGGGGCACAAGGACCTTACGGAAAAAGATGCCTACTATATTGATCAGTTCATCATGCATGGCAAGCCTGTCCTCTTAGCCCTTGATGGGGTGGATGTGAATGTAAACACACCCACGCTCACTACCACAGAGCTCTATCCCAAGCCCCTTTCCCTCCTGGTCGAAAACTACGGTGTCAAGGTGGAGCCAAGCCTGGTCTTAGACATTTATACCCGCGTTTTGCAATTCCAGGGAATGCGTGGGTTAGAGCTCAAACGCTATCCCTTCTGGTTTCAGATTGATCCGCGAACCAACATCAATCGTGATCATCCCATCACACGGCGCTTTGCAGGTTTGGACCTGATGTGGGCAAGCCCCTTAACCTTGCAGCAACGAGAAGGTGTCACAGCTGTACAACTATTAAAATCCAGTGAAAAAAGCGTTGAACTAAAAGGGGCACAAAATGTAGAACCTGATCAAGGAATGATTAGCTTACAGATGGGGCAGCAGGAAGCCAAGTCCCATGCCTTGGCCTATGTGCTGACCGGTACACTAACTTCAGGTTACAAACCAAGTAATGCCCCCAAAGGCGTGAACACCGAAGGATTTGTCGAAAAAAGCCCTGAAACCCGCCTGGTTATCATTGGTGACAGTGATTGGGCAAGCGATTTTATCCGCATACCTGTCGATATTTTTACCCGAGCCGATGCGCGGTACAACCTAGAATTTTTAGGTTCCATCGTTGAATGGCTTTCACAGGATGAGATGATTTTGAAAATCAAGAGTCGAAATCTTCGTCCTAGTGAACTAGCGGGGCTTCGTGAAGAGGGCGCACGAAATTTTGCAGACTTCATCTTGAAATTGGTTGGGCTTGGTCTGGTGCCCCTCGGTGTGATTATTTTTGGGGTGGTTCGTTTGGTGCGGCGTAAAAACCGTGAAAATCTTATTAAATCCCTTTCCAGGAGTGCGTCATGATGAGTTTTGAAAAACGAGTTAAGGTTTATGGAATCACCATTGGCGTCTTGATCCTTCTTGCGGTCTTGGGAGTTTGGTTTTCACCCTCAGCCCTCATCAAGGGAAACATTCGTCAACCCCTCTTGCGTTTTGAGGCGCGTGAAGTGGGGCGGGTTGAAATTGGCGAACTCATCATCCAACGAAACAACTCTGTTTGGGAAGTACAGTATAAGGGGCAGAGTTTCCCCGCAATGCGCGATCGCATGGACGGTTATCTCAAGCTTCTTCAGGAGGCAACTATTGACCGCGTGGTTCGGTCTGGCGGTGATGGGGCTGAGTTTGGCATTACAGCCGAGACCAAGCCCATCGTGGTTAAGACCGACCGTGGAGTTCCGCTGTTTGAACTTTATGCCGGGTCGGGAACACCTGATGGCAGACGGGTCTATGTTCGGACAAAGTTGGATGGGCCAATTTATGCCGTCGATCGTCGGGTTGTCTCGAGCACTGACCGGGACCTTCAGAGTTGGGTGGACAATCGGGTTTTTCTTGCAATCGGTTCAGAGAGCCAAGTCATGGAGTTAGAACTGACTCAAAAACTAAGTGTGGGGGCAAATGATGTTGGACCCTACAAAGTTCGTCGAACAGCAAAAGACGGTCAAGAAGTTTGGCTTGACCAACTAGATCGTCAAATTCCTGATGCGCGTTCCTTGGTTACTCGGTTAGTAAACATGCGTGCCATGAGCCATGCTTTGGCTGAAGATTGGCCTAAGGATTTTTCCGAGGTAGCCCGTCTTCGGGTGCGAACTGAAGATAATTTTTGGCACGAGCTCATCATTGGCAAGCGCGATAATCAAAACCGTTGGCCTTGCGAAATCCTAGGGCGAAAGCTTTGGTTAGGCGACTGGAACTTCCAAGATTTGAAACCCGAGCCTGCTCCAGGTTCTTAAGTTAGAAATCTAAAATCAAAAAATAGGGAGGCCAAAAAGCCTCCCTTCAAATTTTATGTCGGAATTAAACGTCTAAACTTCAAACTACCAACGGTCTGATTCTTCAAACTTAACTTTCATTTTCCAAGATCACCTAATTTATCGCTGGGGTACTCAAAAGCATCTACTCGAATCTTATAACCTGAATCGGTTTTATTGATGAGTGTTCGGGAAAAGACGGAATACCACTTATCATTGATGTTATCCCACCGTTCATGACAAAAAGTCAACGACCCAGCTGGGAATCGTGCCACCCGTTCTTCACTGGTAGAATAAACTTCATAATAAGCCCCATCACGGACAAGAATAAGGTTTTGGTTGTTGAGGGTCGCTTCAACCCTACCCTTAAAAGAGTATGTTTTAGTAAGAGCAAAATCCTCACCATCAAGGACATAAACGCGGTTAACATTAGAACCATCTTTTTTAACGAAAGAAATGAGAAGGGGTTCATTCCATGGACTGAGTTGGATTCGGTATGCAGTACCTGAAGTTTGAAAATCAGTTGTATCTAAACTGATTGATCGATAATTTAGTAAAAAAGAACCATTTATAGAACCTAACCAATATGCTAATGTATATTTTGAGATTGTCGACTGTTGGACTAGGTAGACAGTGGCTGTGAAGTCCAACGGACGGCTAAAAGAAATTCCACCAGCATAAACAATTGTAGTGGGATAATTATTTTCATACTCGAAGAAAGAATGGAAAGATACATTAGGGGGACTTAATATTTTATTTGCTTTTATTGAAGCAAGCTGGAAATAAGACGATGTATATCAAGTCGATTAATCCAGATATAACTGCTATTACCCATATTGGGTAAATTTGGCAGCATCCTTGGACGAATATTTTGTTTGAAAGGAAAATTTAAATTATTAAAAATTGGATGAAACAAAAATGCAGGATCTGGTTCTTTCAAGACATAAAAGGCCTTAAAATTATTATCTCTTTCTTGAATAAAATACCCATATTCCGGATGTTGGGTATTTTCAGGCAGGAAATAAATTTTTTCATTACTTTCTGTTTCAAATTGGTTAATGGTAAAAGTTCTACTAAAAATCGGGCTTCCTAATTTTTGTTCTGTGAGAAGAGAAAGAGCAATATCAGGATCAGCAAAAGGCAACCAACATCCCGTTAAAAAAAAGATGAAAACAATTAGGTAACGTAGTTTTAAAATGACCATGTTACTCCTCCATAAAAAAAGGGAAATTGAATGGTTCCAAAAGTTGTTGTAAACGTGGGTAACATGTTTTTCGTGTTAATTAATTGAATGACATCAGGATTTGAGGCGGGAGTAATATAAAGAGTTTTTATTAGAATGGAGAAGTTAAGACTTGACCAAAAATTCCACTCAAAACCTAATC
>Ga0272446_1000752_pt1 | contig 49467 bp, 50 predicted proteins | sample YNPCB0061_FD_194587 | JGI IMG/M metagenome (GOLD analysis project Ga0272446, IMG submission 194587) | Hot spring microbial mat communities from Yellowstone National Park, WY, United States - YNP-CB-006-1 | ecosystem: Environmental > Aquatic > Thermal springs > Hot (42-90C) > Sediment | place...
TAATATCCGAGAGCGCTTTGATTTCGGCGGTGCAATTGATGTAGCTAATCACAACAGCGTCGGGGTGTTGCGCTTTGAAGGCGGCGAAGAGCGGCGCGGGCGCGCTGTCGGCAAGTGAGCATCCGGCGGCAAGGTCGGGCAGAAGCACTTGTTTGGTCGGGTTCAATATCTTTGCCGTTTCCGCCATAAAGTGAACGCCTGCAAAGACAATGACGTCGGCGTTGGTTTTCTGCGCGGCTTGCGCGAGTTGAAGACTGTCGCCCAAAAAGTCGGCGACGTCTTGAATATCTGGCTCCTGATAATAATGCGCGAGGATGACGGCGTTCATGGCTTTCTTTAGCCGCTCAATCTGCTCGAACAAATCCTGCTTCGCCGACACATGCGTCTCCGTTGCCGTCTCCATCATATAGTCCCCTTGATTAAGTTAGTGTATTTTTTACACGATTCAGTGTTTTGTGTCTACGATTATTTTATCGAGTCGGTTGCAGTCGGTGCGGGCGCGGCTTGCTGCATGCCTTCTTGACGACCTTCTTCGCGGGCTTTTTCAAGTTGGCGCTTGCGCATCGAGTAGCGAAGTTTGTTCGGATTGACCTTTGATTCGCCCTGCGTAACGAATGTGCCGAAAACGCCGTCGTTGTAGTAAAGCCATGTGTAATAACCGACTTCCATTTCATCGACCAGCGCGACTCTATCGACCAACTCTTTTGCTTTTTCCTTATCAATTTTATGAACGGTCTCTAAGTAGGAAAGCGCGATATCGCGGTGTGTCTCGCCTTTCTTGACGACGTGTGGCGTCGGCAGTTTGTCCTGAATTTCCTGCACCTGTTTTTTTAAGCCGTCGATTTCTTTTTCGCTATCGAGAATTTTTTGTAGCAAGCCTTTCGAGCTTACATCTTGCTCTTTTTGAACAAGCTCTAAGAGTTTCTTCTCTTGGTCGGGCGAAAGTCCGAGCGATGTGTCGAATGTGATTTTCTCATTGGGATATTTGCGCTGCACTTCTCGAATCAACTTCGTCATCTCCTGCGATTTTTCATAGACTTCCTTTTGCCCTTCGTTGATTTTATTGACGGAGCGCACGAAATCTTCATAGGAGATTTCATTTTTATTCTGGCAGCCCACTGCCGCAAGCAGAAGCAACAGAGCAATCGTGATGTTTTTCATGGCTTGATGGTTTAAGTTAAATCGTCTTCTCGAATGAGCAGCAGAATCGCCGAATGCGGAACAATCATATACTTCTCCTGTTCGTATTCAATTTCGTAGGCGTAGTTGTGCAGGTAAATGGCAAGGTCGCCTTCGGTCGCTTGAAGCGGAATGTATTGCGGTGATTTCGCCGATTGTTTCCAGATTTCATCAGCGTCTTGGGGCGGCGCGACCGCGTAGCCCGGCCCTGTTTTTAAGACATACCCGCTTTGAATTTTCTCTTTTTCCTGAACGCCCGGCGGCAAAAACAAACCTGATTTGGTTTGTTCGGACGTGCGCGGCTTGACCAACACACGGTCGCCGACAATGATGAATTTTCCGACAATGCTTTCTGAGTGCATAGTTCTATTTTTGAAGCACGAAGTTACGAAACGTCTCACAGATTTGAAGTGGGACATCACAAGCGGTGTCCTATGTTGCGCGTTGCCGAAAGTGCCGTCTCCGCGTTGTTCAATAGGCGTTACGACGCACAAGCGGGGAATAAATTTAGGTCGAGATAAAAATCATATCGCCTTGCACAATGACGGGCAGACGATACAGGTCGGCAATCGGACACGGACCGCTGACGCAGACGCCCGTTTCGGGATTAAACATCGCAAAGTGTTCGCGGCAGACGATATAGCGTTTGTCGCTGTTGAAGGCGGATTGTGTGCCGTCGATAATAGGCTCGGAGGCGTGCGGACAAAGGTTGAGATATGCGTAAATGTTCCCATGATGGCGAATGACAAACCCTTCCAGCGCCTCGCCATGCTTTTCAAATCTAAACATGACCGACGTGCCTTCGTGCAGGTCGAGCTGAGGCATTACTGCCAAGAGTTGAGACTCTTTTGCCACTGATGAATTGGGTTGTTGCATCTGACGACTGCGTTCTCAAAAATGCTCAATGTTCGAAGTGAAAACCAAATATAGAAAAGTTTTTGTAAATTCGTTTGGTTTCTCAAGAAGAAGATGTTTCAACCAAATCGTAGAGACATGAGCGAGAAAAAAAGTCAAACGACTGCTGATCTTGACGATCAGGATACGGTGTTGGACGAGCGCTTGCGCGCGTATTATGAACAACTGCAAGAGACGCCGCAGTATCAAACGGTCAAGCGTGCTGCCGACAACGTAGCGACCTACATCGAGAAAAACCCAATTCAATCGGCGCTAATTGCGCTCGGCGCGGGCGTCTTGATTGGACTGTTGCTCAACAGGCGCAACGATTGACGGAGACTCAACCTGACGAAGCTAAACTTTGAACCGCGCAAGCAACGACTGGCGAACACTATGAGCGGCAAAAAATCTTCTCAATTTTCTCCAAACGACGCCGCAGATAAACGCACCATCGACCTAATAGAGGGCGCTTTTGCAGACACTTACGACGACCTATTAGCGATTTTCTCCGCGAAGATTGAACTGCTGAAACTCGATATGGCAGAAGCGTTAGCGAGCCTTGCTGCGGCGCTTATTGTGTTTGCTGCCGCGTTTGCCGGCGTTGTGTATCTGATGACCGCCGTCGCAATTTTCTTGGGCGAACTCTTCGGCAAAGCCTCGCTGGGTTATCTGACGATAAGTCTAACAATGTTTGTTGCCGTATTTGCGCTGACAAAACTGGCGCCGACCTTGCTCCGAAATGTGTTATGGAAGCTCATTCAGCGGCAATTGGATAAGCTGCCGCCCGTTATCGACGACGATGATGACGATAACGCCGACACGAAGCAAACTGCGGCGCCGTGAGCATCGATGAAAAAGACATAGACCGCCGCCGCGCGCTGTTGCAAAAAGACATTCGCTTGCGTGAAAAAAAAATGCGCGGACGCTGGCGCAGTTTAAAGTTGGAAGTTGAACGTCGCACATCGGTCAGCCAGTTTATCAAACAAAACTCTGTCGCTGTGGTCAGTGCCGCAGCGGTTATCGGGATAGTCGCTGGCGCATGGCTCGGTCGCGCTAAAGGAAACGCTTCTCGACAAGCGGTCGCTGCCAAACCGATGGCGTCGTCTCCGAAAGCGTCTCTGTCGAAAAAGGTGTTGGGAAATCTTTTTGAGGTGGGAAAAGACGCGCTCGTCGGTTACATGACAAGCGTGGCGGCGCAAAAATTGCAAGAGTATTTGAGCCGTTTAAGCGCGCCGACGCGCAGTTCAGATAACCATTCATAACGCTATTCAACATTCGCTCCAGTTATGTCGACTCGGGTTACATTGCTTCAAACTTTTTTGGAGAACCGCGAAAATGCCTACGCGACGGCGTTCTCGCACGATGGCAGTTCCTTTGCCGCCGGCGGAGGATTACGCTCCGTGTTCATTTACGATGTCGCTGCGCAAAAAGCCATTGGCGGACTTGCCGACCACAAGCAATCGATTTACGCGCTGCTCTTTTCAAAAAGCGGCAAGCGGTTTTTCACGACTGGACGCGACGGCACGGTGATGGTCTATGACGAAAAGTTTGACAAGCAGGCAACGCTGCTACCAGAGTTTGACCTTGCGTCGGTCAACCCGCAACTTTTGCCGAACTACGCCTTGATGCTCTCGCCCGATGAGTCAGAACTCTATGTAGCGGCAAGCGGCGGCGTCTTGCGGCTCTACGATGCCGTGAGCGGCGCATTGAAAAAAGTGCTTCCGCTGCATCAAGGCAACATTCGCACGATGGCGTTCTCGCCCACTGGCGAGTTGATTGCTACCGGCAGCAGCGACCGCTTCGTAAAAATCATTGACGCGAAAACATTGAATGTGCTGCAAACCATTGAAGGACACGGCGACTCGGTCTTTTCGGTGCAATTTTCCGCCGACGGCAAACGCTTCGCTACTGGCGGCAAAGACGCTCGATTGCGCGTTTGGGACGTCGATGGAAAAACGCTGAAACCGCGCGTGAAAATTTTAGCACACACATTTGCCATCAAGGGCATTGCCTTCATTCGAGGCGGCAGGGAAATCATGACGGTTAGTCAAGACAAGACGATTAAAATTTGGGACTTGGACAAAGTGCAAGCTATCGAGACCATCGACCGCAACCTTGGCGGACACACATTTACAATTAACAGCATCTCGGTTTCTCCCGATGAATCGTACTTTGTAACAGGCAGCGACGATAAAACAGTAAAGCTCTGGAAATTGGATTAAATACAGTCGAGGGCGAATGAAGAAGACAGTTCGCACACTGAAATTGTTGGCGACGAAAATCAATGATGACGATTGCTTCGGGCTGGCGGCGGAGATGTCGTATAACCTTGTGTTGTCGCTCGTTCCCGCGATATTAGTGTTTGTAAGTTTTTTTAGCATCGTGCAGTCGCCGAAAACGATTTTGCTTATCTCTAACCTCATGGGGCAAGTTGTGCCAGAGGAAGTCTATTCGCCGATTGACACAGCAATTGAAAAACTGCTCGCTGAAAAACGCGGCGGTATTTTTACCGTCAGCCTCATCTTCGCGCTCTTCTCGTCCGCAGCGGTCTTTACCACGATTATGAAAGCCATGGAACGCATCTACAAAGCGGAGGTCGGATATGGATTTCTGCGCCGGCAACTGATTGCGTTAGAACTGGTGCTCATTGTGAGCGTCGCGCTCGGCGTGGTGTTTAACTTGCTCGTCTTCGGTTACGAATTGGAGCGAACGCTGGAATACAAGCTGCAAATGCGGTGGCTGAAAAATGTTGTTGCCTACACGCGCTTCCCCATTGCCTTCGTTGTAATGACGCTTTCAATGATTCTGATTTACAAATTTTCGCTGCGCATTGGTCAAAAACTGCAACACATTTTGCCCGGCGCAGTGTTCATGGCGATTGCGTGGATGTTGCTCTGCGCATGGTTCGGCGATTATGTCAAATATCAAAATTACGGACAAACCTACACCATTCTTGCAAAGGTGATTGCCATTTTGGTCTGGATGTATTTTAACTCGCTGATTTTTCTGCTCGGTGCGGAAATTAATTCGCTCTTTCACATGGGCTTCCTGTCTATCGAGATGAAACCGAAGAAAAAAAATGCTCAAAAAAAATCGGAACTGCCCGCGCCGAAACCCATTCAAAAAGCGCAATCCAGTTCAACCGCGTAAGTGCGCGACAGTAATGCTCTTGTTGCTGGGGTTGAGTTTCCTAACGGTTCAAACAGAGGCGCAAGAAACGTCCATTCGGCTCGACGGCGCGTGGAAAGTCATTGCAGGCAGCGCGGGCGCAAGCAACGACGCGCTGTTGCCGATGTTCAACGATTCAGCATGGTCAAGTATCTCTGTTCCGTCGTATTGGGACGAGTCGGAAATGCTGCGTGGATTCACGGGACTGGTGCTGTATCGAAAAAGATTTTTCGTGCCGACATCCGCCGCCAGCAAGCCGCTCTACCTTCTGCTCGGCAAACTCAATGGCGCAGATGAAGCATATTTGAACGGCGTGCTTATCGGAAAAACAGGAACGGTGGTGCAGCCCGAAAACGGCGACCTTCGTCTTTATGCGATTCCCGATTCGCTTGTGCGTGCAGGCGAGACCAACGTGCTTGCTGTGCGAGTCTTTTCAAACGACCTTGGCGGCGGCATTTACGCTGGCGTTGGAAAAGAGAAAAAAACAATCGGCATCTTTACCAAAACCGCTATGCGCCAAGCCCTGAACCAACCAGCAACACCTGCGCCTGATACAATCACAACGCTGATTCGCAAAACCGTCGAAGCAATGGATAACATGCTCTCGAAGCAACAAAGCGAGGCATACACGAGCCTCATTTCCGAATCGTATTTCAACAACGGCACGAATTACGCCGAACAAAAACTGTATGCCCAAAGCGTGATGCGCCCGCTCATTGGCGCAGAGTTCTCGTATCGTGATTTTCGCGTCTATCACATCTCGCCGGCAGTCGCGGTCGCCGATTACGATACCGAAATTTGGCAACAAGGAAAGCTCGTTTATGTCGCGCACGATGAGCGTTTTTTCCGATTGGAAAACGGGCGATGGCTGGAAATCGGCAATCAGTCGCGCTGTTTCGAGATGGACGTGCGCTCGCGCGCGATGAGCGGTCGAGTGTCGGTAAAAATTTATCTGCCGCCGTCGTTTCAAAGTTCTCTGCGAAAAACATATCCTGTCGTGTATTTGCTGCATCCGCAAGGCGGCACGAATGCGATTTGGTCGGAGATTGAATTGCAGGCGTTGCTCGATTCCCTCGTTGCAACAAAACGCATCGTCGAGATGGCGGTCGTGATGCCTGATGAAAACGGCTCGCTCTATGTCAATGGCAGAAGCGGGAAAAAAAACTTCGAGACGTTTTTTCTTGATGAATTGCCCGACGCGGTTGAGCCTGATTATCGACTTGTGCAGCGGCGTGAAGCGCGGGCCGTATCGGGAATTGCTTGGGGCGGAGCAGCAGCGCTCTCGTTGGCGCTCTCGTCGGAAAAAGGCAGAAGGCTTTTCGGCGCAGCAAGCGCAAGTATGGCAGAACTCGACCGAATGTTCTCGAGACCCGAAATTGATAGCCTTGACAAGGGGTTCTGGGCGATGCGAGACGTGCGCGGGCGTGTAAACTCGTTGCCAAGTGATTCTCTGAAATACATCGACGTGCAACTGCTTATCGGAAAGGGCGATGAGTATCGAAAGTCAAACGAGGCATTGCTCAGGCTGTTGAGGCAAAAAAAAGTGCGTGCCAACCTGCGGTTGCGCGAGGGAAAACATGAGTATGATTTTTGGACAAAGTATCTCGCCGACATGTTCATTTTCCACAGCGATGTCTTCAAGCAGAACGCCGCACGGTTGAAAAAAGAGCGTGCTACTTCCATGCTTTCACGATGAGTCCCGTGCCGCTGTCGTGCGTGGAAATAGTGTCGATGTAGTTCAAGACAAATGCAATCGGATACGCAACGACATAGTAAAACGGCAGCACGATGAAGAAGAGCTGCGAGATGCCTAAGAGTTGAATTGGATATTTCATCGATAGCCGCCACGCCAAACTGCCTGCCGTGCCGTAGCTGTATTTTGCATCGACTTTTGAAAAGCCTGCCGCTTTGAGTTTCTCTTGAATGTCGATGATGTTGTAGCCGTCGCGCACATGTTCGTCAATGAATCCGTGCGCCTCGCTGTCGTGGTCATTGTGGTCGTGATGGGTGTCGGAGCCGCCTTTGTCGGACGGCGTTGAAATGATAAGTAGCCCACCCGGTTTGAGCGAGTCATAAAGATTCTTAAACACTTGCACGTCGTCCAAAATATGTTCCATCACATCGACCGAGAGCGCCAAGTCAAATGTGTTTGGCTCGCGAAACCGTGTTAAATCAGCCGTTTGGAAACGGACAGCGTGCTTGCCAATGGTTTTGAAAAATGCGTTGCAGTCGGCGACCTGCTCATCTTTGACATCGACGGCGAGAATGTTCCAGTTTGGATTGAGCGTCGACATAAAGTAGACATATTGTCCGAAGCCCGCGCCAGCGTCTAAGACAGACGCGCCGTTGTGTTGCATTGCTGCCCACCGTTTAAGTTCGCGCTTGACATACCACGCCCGCAGAAAAAGCAGATCGAGCAAGCGATAAAATAATTTTCGAAGCGCGGGAGAGGCATTGAAAAAGACGCCGAGACGTCGTTTGATTGGGTCGTATTGCATGGAACTTATGATGAACGAAAAATAAAATAGACCGCGCCGAAAATACACAGTGCCGCCCAAAGGTAATCGAGCTTCAACGGCTGTTTCATATACAAAACAGCAAACGGCACAAATACCGTTAGCGAAATAGCTTCCTGTAAAATTTTCAGTTGCGCCAGATTGTATTCTGTATATCCAATGCGGTTTGCTGGCACTTGCAAAAGATACTCGAACAGTGCTACGCCCCAGCTTACAACAGAGGCGATATACCATGCTCGGTCAGCAAAATTTTTCAAATGCCCATACCACGCATAAAGCATAAAGAGATTGGAGAGAACAAGCAACAGCGATGATTGAAGAATGACAGGCATCGGATTATACAAAAAGCTGTTCAAGTGTTATTGAAAAGTCAGGCAGGACGGTTGATGTAGCAACACCGGTCGTTTGTGCCTCAAACACGAGTTGAAATTTACCGTTTATGCTCGCGTAGATTTCAACCGTCTCATCGGCGGGGTCGACGAACCATAACTCCCTGACACCAAAGGCTTCGTAGTTGCGCCGTTTTTTCTTCAAGTCGTAGTAGGCGGTGCCGGGCGAAAGAATTTCAACGACCAAGTCGGGCGCAGCGTCGATGCGCTTGTCGGCGATGATGTTGATGCGTTCTTTGGAGATGAACAGTATGTCGGGCTGATAGGTGTTCGTCGGCGAGAGGTAGACGTCCATCGGCGCGTAAAAGAGTTCGCCCAAATTTTTTTGCTTAATGAATTGTAGCAACGCAAAGCCTAATTCGCGTTGAACACGTTGGTGATTTACGGTTGGCGACGGCATCTCGATGAGTTCTCCCTCAATAAGTTGGAACTGCGCCGAATCGGGCGGCGTGAGCGCGACATAATCGTCGTAGGTGTATAATTTCTTCTCGGTGGCAATCATAAAGCGAGTGTGTTAAACGGAGAGTTGCGTGGAATCCTGAACGCCGAGCGTTTCATAAATTTTCAGTGTGGCTTTCGAGCTATTGAGCGTGTAGAAATGCACGCCGCGCACGCCGTTTGAGATAAGGTCGCTGACCTGTTCCGTTGCCCAGTGCACACCAACTTTCTCGACATCCTCGTCTGTTTTCACGCGCCCAATTGATTTGAGCAACCGAGCAGGAAAGCGCGTGCCGGGCGAGAGTTCCGCCATACGGTTCATGCCGCTTTTCGTCAAAATCGGCATAATGCCCGCGATAATCGGGACGCGAATGCCTGCAAGTTCGCATCGCTCGCAGAAGTCGTAAAACTCATGGTTATCAAAAAAGAGTTGGGTGCAGATGTAGTCCGCGCCTGCGTCGACTTTGGCCTTCAGGTAGTCCATTTCTTTCAAGCGATTCGGCGTGGCAGGATGCCCTTCGGGAAAACCAGCGACGCCAACGCCCATGTGCGGGAAATGGCGTTTGATGAACTCGACAAGTTCCGACGCAAATTTAAAATCTTGATGCTGCGGATTCCAGTTAGGCTGATTTTTCGGCGGGTCGCCGCGCAAGGCAAGGATATTGTGAATGCCGCTGTCATCGTAGCGCTTCAAGATGCCGTATATGTCGTCGCGGCTTGAACCAACGGTCGTAAGATGCGAGACGACAACGAGGTCAGTTTCTTTTTGAAGACGGGTAAGCAAGTTATGCGTGCGGTCGCGCGTGCTGCCACCCGCGCCGTAAGTAACGCTGACATAGGAGGCTTTGAGCGGCATAAGCTCGGAGATGTTTGCAAAGAGTTTCTCCCAGCCTTCGTCATCTTTGGGCGGAAAAAACTCAAAACTGAACGACGGACGATGTTGTTCTAAAATTTCACGAACCAGCATATGCGTATCGATGTGATTGAGCGTTGACGAAAGTTACGGTTACTTCTTTTTTTCTTTATCCTTTTTGCGCTCCAATAAAACTTCGCTAAGCGCAGCAAGCAAATGCGATTGTTTCTCAAGGTTCTTGCTCTGGCGTTCCAGCGTTTTCAGAATTGCCTGACGCTCGGCGTGTTCGGCGTCCGCGCGTTGATTGAGCGCAATGAGCAATTTAATCACGGCGAGCATCGGTTCATCGATGAGCATATTGACGGCGTCTTTTTCATCTTCGGGCTTCTGACGAAACCGCTCGCGCGCCAATTCAAGCTGTTTATCCAGCCGTTCTAATGCAGCAGGATTTTGTGCTTTGAGCAGTTCTAAACTCAAATTGGCTTTTTGAAGTTCGTCGTTCATCATCAAAAACGTTGAGAATCATCACAGATTATTTTACAAAAGAGACAACAGAGACAATCGCGCCGATGATGGCTAAAGCAACTGCAGCAACACGCGACCACATTGCCGTCGATTCAGCAGAGCCGACCAGTTCGTCTTCCGACTTCACCGAGACGACAAACAAAGCGCCTTTCTCTGTTGGCTTGACGATAGAAAGTTCACCACGCTTATCCGAGACTTCGCCCACGATGTAGAGCTTAGCGCCGTCGGGAATCAGATGCTCGATATAACGGTAGCCTAACGTGCGCGAGCGCGCTGCCCCCGAATAGCCTGTTGGCGGATTCGGGTCGAAGCGGTCAACAGATTTTTCAGCGACTTTTTCCGCGCCCTCCATATCAACGAGAATTTTCTGGCCGCTTCCGTCCGCAAGATAAAACGGAACGTGCCGTCCTGTGTGTGAAATCGTTTCACTGCGTTTCTCAACGCTGCGCGTCAGATTGCCGTTGGAATCTTTCGTTTCCACATCGACTTCATACTCGCGTCTTACTTCGGCGTCGTAATACAGCGCCCGTGACCCGCTATGCTCGGCAGTGAGCGGCGAAGCTGCCTCTCCTGTGCCGGAAATCTTGACGCCGATGCCTGCATAATTGCCTTTGATGAGACCGTCGGCAACTTGATTGTATGTGTCGACGACATCGGCGACAGTTGTGGCTTGACCCGCTTTGAGCTTAGACGCCTTTTCCTTTTGAGACTGCGAGAAAAAATACAAGCCGACGCCGCCCGCAATCAAGAGAAGTCCGAAGATAAGCATAAGTTTATCCGTTTGGTTTTGTTACAAATTTACGACATACTTCCCTTGCAAGATATTGACAAAGCGAATCGTGTATTGAGCGAAAGATACGAAAAGTAAAACCGCCGCAATCCACATACAGGTGTCTTTCAATAAGACTGCATCAAACGGCGGATTTGGAAAGACCAGCGCGACGAACATCAGGGCTAAAAATCCGACTGCCCATTTGCCTGCGGGCAATGCTGTGGTGATAATGCCGCGTGTGTGCTTGGCGTAGACGCCGCCGAGAAAAATGGTTACATCGCGCGTAACGAGAAACACCATAAACCAAATCGGCACGTCGCCGCGCCACGAAAAATACATTGCCATCAAGGCGCCGCAGAGCTTGTCGGCGAGCGGGTCTAAAATTTTGCCCATATCGGAAACGGTGTTCGTCCACCGCGCCACGCGCCCATCGAGCCAATCGGTTGAAATGGCAAGCAACACAATAATGAAGGCGATGACTTTTTCATCTCGTTCAAAAAAGTAAATGAACGGCGCGACGAGCAAGATGCGCAAGACGCTCAAAAAATTGGAGAACGTAAAAAGTTTGTTCGTGCGTTGCTCCGCATGAGACTCCGAAAGTTCCGCCATAGAGTCTGTTGTGCTTCAAAAATAAATTGAATTAAAACGCAAAAATAACGCGATGCAACCGAACAAGTATACCGCATTGGAGCGTTTGCAGGTCTTTAAGCCAGTGGCGTCATTCGGCGTGCTTCGCGCCGCTCTGATTGAAGAGTCGGGCTTTGCTGGCGAGCCGAACCCAACACCCTCCGACGGCGAAGTCATAGAATTTGCCGTGCTTATCGGCTTTGAGAAATGCGAGAACCTTGACTGCGACCTATGGTATAATGCGCGCAAGGGCTGGTTTATGCAGGACAACGGGGAAAACATTTGCCGAATGTGCGCCGTCGAGCGAAACTTAGAACCTGAATTTTAAGAGAGTGTTCGTCCTCGCAGCGCATTGGCGCTCTGTAAGGCGACTGTGGCAAGCGCACGACGGCGTTGTCGTTTCGCGGTGTGTGTGGTAAATTGGTGTTCAATCGTTCAATTACACAAACACTATGGCAAACGCGCCCGCCCAACAGCGACACAAGACAACATCAACCGCATTAGCCCAGAAAAAGTCGACCAAAGCTGCGCGCGCGAAAGCGCCGCGTTCAAAAAAAATTCCGCTCAAAGACTTCTTTCGCAAGCCCGACCGCACCGCCTATCAACTCTCGCCCGATGGCAAATGGATTGCATTCTTAAAGCCCTACAAACGCCGTATGAACGTCTTTGTTCAACCCGCACGTGGCGGACGTGCTAAACAGCTCACTGCTGAAACCGAGCGCGACATTGCCGAGTTCTTCTGGAAAGGCAACGACCGCGTCATTTACGCCAAAGACTTTAACGGCGACGAGAACTTTCACTTCTTCGCTGCGCAGACCGACGGCGAGCGCGTGCGCGACCTGACGCCCTTTCAAAACGTGCGCGCGATGCTCATCGACGACCTCGAGGAGTCCGAAACCGACATGCTCATTGCGCTCAACAAGCGTAATCCCGAACTCTTTGATGCGTATCGATTGAACATCGTTACAGGCGACCTTTGGCTCGAGGCCGAAAATCCGGGCGGCGTAACCGAATGGATGACCGACCACAACGGCGTTATCCGATTGGCGCTGGCAACCGACGGCGTCAACACGCGCCTGCTTTACCGCGACGATAAACACTCGCCGTTCTCGACTGTCCTAACGACCAGTTTTAGGGAGACGCTCTCGCCGCTCTTTTTTACCTTCGACAATAAATTTCTTTACGCTGCCTCAAACTTAGGGCGCGACAAAACTGCCATCGTTACATTCAATCTGAAAACAGCGCGTGAAGAAGAGGTGTTATTTCAACATCCTGATGTCGATGTCTATGGGCTGTCATACTCCAAAAAGCGCAAGGTCTTGACAGCAATTTCATTTACCACATGGAAGCGCGAGCGAATTTTCTTAGATGAAGAAACCGAAGAGATATTTACTCGAGTGCAACGAAAACTGCCGAAGGTCGAAGTCGTTTTAACCAGCGAGACGAAAAATGAAGACGCGTTTATTGTGCGAACATACAGCGACCGCTCGCTCGGCGCATACTATCTCTACGACAAGACGCGCGACCGATTAAGCAAACTTTCCGACGTGAGTCCATGGCTCAATGAGAGCGCCCTCTCCGAAATGAAACCGATTCAATACACGTCGCGCGACGGTCTTGTGATTCACGGTTACTTGACGCTGCCTAAAGGCGTGACGCCGAAGAAACTGCCCGTTGTTGTTAATCCCCATGGCGGGCCGTGGGCGCGCGACTCGTGGGGCTTCAATCCAGAAGTGCAGTTTCTTGCCAATCGCGGCTATGCGGTCTTACAACCGAACTATCGCGGCTCGACCGGCTACGGCAGAAAATTTTGGGAGTCGTCGTTCAAACAATGGGGCAAAGCCATGCAAGACGATTTGACCGACGGCGTTAAGTGGCTGATTCAAGAAGGCATTGCTGACCCGACGCGCGTCGGCATATACGGCGGCAGCTACGGCGGCTACGCAACGCTTGCCGGACTTGCGTTCACGCCCGACCTTTACGCGTGCGGCGTCGATTACGTTGGCGTCTCGAATCTGTTCACCTTTATGAAAACCATTCCGCCGTATTGGAAGCCCTATTTGGAAATGATGTATGAAATGGTCGGCAATCCCGAAACGGATAATGAACTCTTGCAGTCGGCGTCGCCGGTCTTTCACGTCAATAGAATCACGGCGCCGCTGTTTGTAGCCCAAGGTGCCAAAGACCCGCGCGTGAACATTGACGAATCGAACCAAATTGTTCGGGCGCTCAAATCGCGCGGCATTGATGTGCCGTATTTGGTTAAAGAAAACGAGGGACACGGCTTTCACAACGAGGAAAACCAATTCGAGTTCTACCGCGCCATGGAAAAATTTTTAGCCAAACATTTGCTCAAAAAGAAATAAAATAGTTTTATTGGCAAAGTCTGTCGAGCGTGGTCAGACCAAGCATAAAGCCGTCATGGAACGCTTCGGCGTAGAGCAAGATGCCGCGAGTGGCTCGGCGGACGGCGATAAATGGTAACCGAGCAATTTTCAACAGGGACATATCAATCCCATATTTTAACAAACATCAAACGCATTATTGATATGGCAAGCAGAGGATTAAACAAAGTCATGCTGATTGGCAACTTGGGCGCTGACCCAGAAACGAAAGTTTTGCCGAGCGGTCAAATGGTCGCCAATTTCAGCCTCGCCACCGGCGAAAGCTACAAAGACCAGAACGGTAACTTGGTCGAGAAAACCGAGTGGCACAAAATCGTCGTCTACGGCAAACTCGCCGAGATTTGCAAGCAATACCTCAAAAAGGGCAAGCAAGTCTATCTCGAGGGCAAAATTCAGACGCGCAGTTGGGACGACAAAGAAAGCGGCAAGAAAAACTATATCACCGAAATTATCTGCAACGAAATGCAGATGATTGGCGCAAGAACAGACGGCGGAAGCAACGGCGGCGACCACGCCACAAGCAACTCGGACGATGAGAGCGCCGCGTATCACGATGCGTCTGCAAGAACCGCCGCACCAAAAGTAAAAACTGTCCCGATGGATGCCGCACCGGGCAAAGACGACCTGCCGTTCTAAGCCTCAATCTTGAACTTGTGCAAACCGCATCAGATTCATTTGCAACAACCGCATTCAGGGTGATTGTGTCTGCAGTCGCCCTGTTTGCCTATTTGATTGCCCCTGAACCGACGTCCGCGCAGTTTAAACACCGTTTCATCATCGAGTCATCGCCCGAAGCGCCAAGCCAGCTCGATATGGTTCGGTCGATGGCCAAACTTGTTCCATCGCTCGATTCAGTGGCGACCGATTCGGTGGTGATACGCCGCGTCGGATACACATCGGCAGCGTTGAAACGATATGCTTTTGAGCAAGATGTCTGGTGGGCTTACGACAAGTTCCAGCATTTTTCGGCGTGCTTTCTTATCACGGTCGGCGCGCGGTTTATTTCAAGCGCGTTGCTTCGATTCGACAAACAAGCAGCAACGACCGCTGGTGCCGGTGTGGGAATGCTCGCCGGATTTGCCCGCGAAGCGAGTGATGATCAACAATACAACAACATTTTCAGCCTCAAAGATATGCTCGCCAATACGCTCGGCGTGCTGGTCGCCGTGTTGCTCTTATCGATGATTCCCTGAAAAAATCAATATGATTCAGACTCGCGTCGATTCCATCAGCGTATTGGCTTGAGTTGAGCGAAAGCCCGTATACCCGAAGCGCCGCTCGGCGAGTTCCAAGACGGTAAAAGCGATACCATTTTTCGTGTCGGGCTTTGTAAAAATTTGGCGCAACGCCGAGCCGCGCTCGCCAGTAATCTCGCCCGAAAATTCAATGCCGCGCTTCTCCAACGCCGCAATGGCTTTCTCGATGTCTTGAACATTGACGGCGATGTGATGCAGCGTTTGGTCGCCGAATGTGTCGACCCATTTGGGAATGACGCAGCCTGCGCCGCGCTCACCGTCAAAGGCTTGGTCGATAAACACCGCGGGCTGCCCGGCGGCGCGATAGACTTTCGCCCACCAATTGTCATATTCGACGATGCCGAGATTCACATCTTCGGCGAACCCGACACTTAAAAATTCTTCGGCGCGACGCTCGACATCGTGTGTGCGAACCGTGATGTGGTCAATAAGCGGTCGAAGCCCGATGCCAAGCTCATCGAGCATCTGGCTGACAAGGCGCGCCGCGCGATTGTGATTGAGGTAATCGAAAATGTAGCGGTCGACGAGCGATTCCGCCAAATGAATCTGTTTGTTCATCGCGTTTCTCCTATGGTGATTTACGGCTCGCCGATGCTTGCCACCGCGCCATTAGGCGTGTCGGGCTTTGGCGGTTCGGATTTCTGAAGGCGGTTCAAGTATAAATCAATCAGTTGTCCGGCAATCGGTGCGGCGATTTTCCCGCCGAAGCCCGCGTTCTCGACAAGGACGACGACGGCAATCGTGGGTTTATCAAACGGCGCGAAGCTGATGAACCATGCGTGGTCGTCGCCGTGCGGATTTTGTGCGGTGCCAGTTTTGCCCGCCACATCGACGCCAGCGACTTGCGCAGCTTTCCCAGTGCCATCGGCGACGCAGAGCAACATCCCTTTGCGCACAAGGTCGAAGGTCGATTTTGAGATGGGAATGTCTTTGGTCTCGAATTTAAGCTGCACAAGCTCGCCCGTTTGTTTGTCGCGAAAGGATTTAGCGAGGTGTGGCGTAACGAGCGTGCCGCCGTTGGCAAGCGCGGCAACATAGCGCGCCATTTGAATCGGCGAAGCGCCAATGTCGCCCTGCCCAATGCCCAAGTTCACCAAAAAGCCATCGTGCCAACCAATTTTATAGGCGCCGTATTTTTTGTTAAAGTATTCTCTTGATGGGAGAACCGAAGTTTGTTCGTCAGAAATATCGAGTCCGGTTTTTTCGCCGAAGCCGAACATCGCGCTGTATTTCGTCCATCGGTCGAAGCCGATTTTCAAAACGAGTTGATAGAAGAAACTATTGCAGGAGTGCTGAATGGCGCGAACTACATCGAGTCCGCCATGGCCTCTGCCGCCGTGGCAGAGAAAATCTTTATCGCCGAACTTGAAATGTCCAGAGCAGCCAAGAATGGTCGAGGGCGTGATGACTTTTTCCTCGAGCGCGGCAAGCGCGGTAATCATTTTAAAGGTCGAGCCGGGCGGATAACGTGTTTGCGTAACGCGGTTGAAAAGCGGGTTGCTGGGGGCTTTGACTAAGCCATTCCAAGTGGCTGCGTCGGTCGAGCCGCCAAGCAAGTTGGGGTCGTAATCGGGCTGGCTGGTCATAGCGAGTATCTCGCCGTTCTGCGGGTCGAGTGCGACGATGGCGCCCGACTTGCCTGTGGCAGTAAGCAGACTTTCGGCAGCAGCTTGTAACCGCGCATCGAGCGTCAGAAATAAATCGCTGCCGCGCTGCACTGGAATGTTTTGCCCCCCGCCCTCGTATTCGCCGACTTGCTTACCGATAGAATTGACGACCATCAGTTTATAGCCGCGTTGTCCGCGCAAGACATCTTCGTAGCTTTTTTCAAGCCCGCTATACCCGATGATGTCGTCGCGTGCATAGACGTCTTTCGGTAATTTCTCAATCATCTGTTTCGAGAGAAATTTTGTATAGCCGAGAAAGTGCGGCGCGTTGAACTCTTTGGGATATTTGCGCTTGCTTTCCATCACGATATCGGCGCCGGGCAACTGCCAAAGATTTTCCTCGAGCCGACAAAGCGTGGCAAAGCTTAAGTCGCGCACGAGTTTGGCGGGTAGAAAGCGATTGAGGTCTTCGGCGTCTTTGAGCCGCTCACGCAGATACTCTTCCGAAACACCGACAAGCGACGAAAGCATCGAGAGTTTCGATTTGTCGAACTCTGACGGAATAACTTGCAGCGAGTAGAGCGGCTGATTTTCGACGACGGGAATATTATTTCGGTCGAAAATCGTGCCGCGCGCAGCCTCAATCGGAAATTTGCGCACACTGTTCTGCGAAGAAATTTGCCCTAACTCCGACTCTGAAATGACTTGCAAATAAAAAAGCCGCCCAAGCAAGACAGCAAAGACGACGGACACGCCTGCATAAACAAACGGCGCTACTAATGTTTTATTATCCGACATAGTTCACCCCGAAGGTTAATAAAGTAACTCTAACTCCGTGCAAATCTCAGATGCGATGTAACGCGCTTTGATACGCGGCGTAACCGACGACGGAATTGTAACCGACGCCGACCGCAATGTAAATCGGTAATTTCCACCAGACAAGCGCAAGTCCATAGGCGGTCAGATAATATGCTGTAATTCCAGCTACGCTCGAGACGGCAACGGCAACGATGAACGTCGTCGTTTGTCTTGCGCCTTCGGTTTCTCGAAAAAATCCCGCTGTAAATCCCGCGACGGTTTTCGAGAGCGCGTCGATGCCGAGCGTGCCGTGCAGTAAGTCCATCAGGAGCCCGATAAAAAATCCTGCCGTTGTGCCAACGCTTTGTCCTTCGCGCTGCGCGATGAATGTCAGCAAAACAAGCATCATATCGGGAGCGATGTCGTAAAGCGCAAGCCTATCGAGCAGAAACTTTTGAACCAGAGCAAGCGCCAGCCCGCCCAATGTATAGAATAAAATGCGCTGCTGCACAGCCCGATGCGACGACGAAAATTAACGAGGCTTGAGTTTATTGAAATTCCTTGAACCGCTTTTGCATGGCGTCTTTTTCTTTATTCGGTGGTCTCAATTGAACGAACACGTAATCCAACTTGTCGAATTCCACTGCCAGGGCGACATCGATTTTGTAAAAAAGTTGTCCAGCTTTTCGGTCGACTTGCTTCACCACGCCAACTGGCACATTGGCGCCGACGAAAGAACTAAACTCTGCTGTCAAGAGCCGCTCGCCTGCTTGAATCTCGCTGCTCAGCAAGACATGCTCGACCGTCGCCAGATTTTCCGACGGCTTCCATGACAAGACGCCCGCCGTGCGCGTCTTTTCAGTAACAACGCCAACCTTGAAATCTCGGTTGATAATCGGCTGCACCAGCGCGTAATTCGGCGAGACGAGAATAACACGCCCGACGAGTCCTTTGTCCGTCAAGACAGGCATATTGACCGCAATGCTGTCGTCCGACCCCACATTAATCATCAACAAATTGCGCTCAGCGTTGAATGTGCGGTCGATGATTTGCGCGAGTTTCAAGGGATAACGGCTTTCATTGCGATAGGCTAAGAGGCGTTTCAATTGCTCATTTTCCAAAACCGCATTTCGGGCGATGCCAACTTCGACGGCAAGTTCAGCGTTGCGCTCGCGCAGCATGTTGTTCTCGCCGACAAGTCCAAAGTATTTTTGAATCGCAGCAAAACGAGCTTCAATAGCGCTGAATGTCTCCAAGCCAGCACTTCTGACGCTGCGCAGCGCAGGGGTTTCTTTATTAGCAATGAGCGCCAGCGAGACGAGACAAAAAAACGTCAAGAGAAGAAATTCCCGAAAGTCAAGAATGAGAAATTCAAGCAGTCGTTTCATAGCAGATGAAGTCAAAAGTCAAAACCAGAGCGCGAGCTCGATGTTCGAAACACTGCGCTTGAAATCCACGTGAGAGCGAAGACCAAGAGCATCAGTAGAACGCCTTCTGCCGACGCTGCGCCGAAATCGCCCAAACGGAACTGCGAAAAAATATCGACGGAAATCGGCACATTGTCGGGATTGTAAATCATCACCGAGCATGGAAATTCGCTTAACGCGCTGATGAATGTAAATAAAAATCCAGACGCCACGGCGGTAAGAATCACAGGCGCAATCACGCGACCAATGACACGAATATACGGTGTTCCTAAGGTCGACGCTGCCTCGACGAGCGTGTAATCAAAACTCTCCAGTGCCGAACTCACGCTGCGCGTAATGTAAGGCAAGTGCCGAATAAAATAGGCAAGCGGCAGAAGCACGTAGGAACCAACCAACGTGGTTCCAAACGACAAGAGCGAGGGCTTTGAGAACGCCGCAATGAGATTCACGGCAAGCGCAGTGCCGGGCAAGGCGAGCGGCAAGAGCAGCAACAGCGAGACGAACTCGCGCGCGTAGATGCGTCGCTGCGCCAATAAAATTCCCGCCACGAGTCCAAACAGCAAATTCGGCACGCTTGCAAGCAGCGCCATCGTAAGGCTGTTCAAAAACGGTTGATACGCCGTCGGTTCAGAGAATACCTTGAAATAATTTTTGAAACTATACATCGCGGGCAATATGGTGCGCGAGGCGGCAGTGTTCTCGGCAAACGACATTAAAACCAGCGCGGCAATCGGCAACAACACAAACAACGCCATCACACTGAGCAATGCGGTAAAAACAGGATTGATGCGTTCCAAACTGACCTCGCGCGTGGCGCCGCGCTGCGCCAGTGCTGCTCGATGGGTTGCCGCATATCGCTCAAAAAAGTAAAGCGCAAGAATCGAGATCATCATTAGCCCGACTGTCAGCGCGGCAGCATCACCGAGCGAGCCAGCGGTTTTTTGCGTATAAATTTCAACTGTAAGAAACGGCGACCGTCCGCCGAAAAGCAGCGGCGCCGTAAACGACGCCACGCTCAAAATGAACACAATCAATCCTGCCGATAAGAGCGCAGGACGCAGCAGCGGCAACAGCACTCGAAATACAACCGTTAGGCGGCTTGCGCCTAAATTTTCTCCCGCTTCTAAAAGTGCATAATCGGTTCTTGCCAAAGCCGACGATGCAAACAAAAAGAAATGCACATAGAAGGAATAAACATGAATCACCAATACTGCCCAAAATCCCTCAAAGGAAAACGGTGCGGCGGAAAGCCCAAACAGGCGTTGTAAAAAACGCGGAACGATGCCCGACTCGCTGTATAAAAATTGAAACGAGAACACGCCAACAAGCGGCGGCAAGCCAAGCGGCAGCAAAAACAACGTCGAGAGCAGGGCTTTCGCCGGAAAACGAAATCGCCAAAAACTATAGGCAAGCAAAACTCCGAATACGCCCGAAAGCGCGACGGTTGCCAGCGAAAGCACGACCGTGTTCCGAAAGGCAGCGAAGCGCTCTGCGCTGAACAGCGACACATAATACTGCGCTGTGAAAGAGGCTTGCTCGTTGAGAAAACTTTGCCGCACGGTCTCGAGCGTCGGATACAGCACATAGCCAAGCAAGAGCAGAAGAATAGCGGCGTTAAAAATGAAAACAGGCAGGCGAAGCAGCATGGTTGGCAATAAACGGGTGAGATTTGTTGAGGCGCGGGCCGGAATCGAACCGGCGAATAAAGGTTTTGCAGACCTCTGCCTTACCACTTGGCTACCGCGCCGTATGCAAAATGCAGGCCTCAAACATATTCAATCGCGGCCTTTTTTGCAAAGATTTTTTGCTCTATTAAAAAGAGAGAGCGGGCGCGCTCGGACTGCCACAGTTTGGTTTTTGCACAAGATTTTGGTATTTCCCGTGCGGTTCAATCAAAGACATGAGGCTCGACGCAATCAACATACACAAACGCTACGACCGAAAGCCTGTCTTTCAAGGTATCTCGCTCTCGCTCACCGTTTCGGAAAGCCTTGCGGTTACAGGCTCAAATGGAAGCGGAAAATCGACCCTAATGAAAATTCTTGCTGGACTTTCTGCGCCGACGTTGGGCAGCGTAACAATGACGCTCTTCGATAAATCGCTTGAAAAAACCGAGCGATTCCGCTACATTGGGTTTGTTGCGCCGTATTTGCAGTTTTATGAAGAACTCACAGGGTTGGAAAACATCGTGTTTTCGCTTCGAGCCAAGAATGTAACGCCAGAAATGTCCCGCCTTAACCAATTGTTCGAGCATTTCGCGCTCCATGCCGCCAAAGAAAAACCGGTGAAAATGTATTCCTCTGGCATGGCGCAGCGGTTGCGATTTATTCAAGCGCTTGCCGCGCAGCCAAAATTTTTATTTCTCGATGAACCCACTGTAACGCTCGACCAAAACGGCATCGCGCAACTCTGGTCAATACTCGACGAGCTACGCTCCAATGTCGTGCTGATTATCGCCAGCAACGATGCGCGCGACGTAGGTCAATGTCAACGCACACTTTCCATAGAAGATTACAAAAACTCCTAAACTTAATGTCTCGCAAGTCTTTTCGCAAAGAGCGACGCCGCCGCCAACAACAACTTGATGCGTCGCGCCCCAGCCCAAACGATATGCTCCGAGTCAAGGAATTTCTGATTCGTCAGGGCGAAAAATCCGTCGCTGCTGAAATTCTCAACTTCTTTGCCGAGAACGAAGGCGGGCGCTTCCGCTCGCGCGACATTGCTGCCGAACTCGGCTACGATTCCGACGAAGACCTGCCGGGCTTTTGGCACATTTTGCATCGGCTCCACGAAGCAGGCGGATTGGAAAAAGACGACGACCGATGTTACAGCCTCTCCGCTAACGGCGTCTCAATGACCGACATGATTCGCACACATCAAGAACTCGCTGTGCCGGTCGACAAAAAGCAAACGCCAATTGTGCTGGCGCCGCCGAAACCGCGCTTTCAGGTGGGCAATACTTACACAGGAACACTCTCGACGCACCCCAACGGCTACGGCTTCGTCAAGGTCGAGGGCTATGAAGACGAAATCTACATTCCCGCCGACCACCTCGTCGATGTGCTGACAGATGATGTGATTGAAGTAAAAGTAACGCTTGCACCGCTCGACCAGCGCGGCAAAAAAGAATCATGGTCGCGCCGCTTCGAGGGCGAACTGGTGCGGCTGGTTGAACGCAAACGAACGGAAATCGTTGGCACGCTCAAACGAAAGAACAAAGCGTTTCAATTGATTCCCGATAACAGCCGCATTGTTCCCGAAATTGTCGTCAAACTCAAAGATGCCAAAGACGCGCAAGAAGGCGATAAGGTCGTTGCAACAAAACTCGTCTTCGAAAAAGACCACACGCTCAGCGCCAAAGTGTCGGAGGTGTTAGGCAGAGCGGGCGAGTCGTCTGTGGAAGTCGCCGCGATTGCGCGCTCGCTCGGCATTGATGCCACATTCCCGAAAGCCGTCGTCGCCGAAGCCAATAAGCTGTCAGAGAAAATTTCAAAAGACGATTTGAAAGGGCGGATCGATTACCGTGATAAAGTCGTCTTTACGATTGACCCATACGACGCCAAAGATTTTGACGATGCGCTCTCGGTCGAGTATCTCGATAACGGAGACTTGAAAATCGGTGTTCATATTGCCGATGTCTCGCACTTCGTCAAGGAAGGCACAAAGCTCGACGAAGAGGCAATGCGCCGCTCAACCTCGGTGTATTTGGTCGACCGTGTTATTCCGATGTTGCCGTCGAACTTGTCGGAAAATATCTGCAGTTTGAACCCACACGTCGACAGGCTCGCCTATTCAGTGATTTTTACGATGAACAGCCGCGCGCAGGTGTTGGACTATGAAATTGCCAAAACGGTCATTCACTCCAAGCGGCGATTCACGTATGAGGAAGTGCAAGACATTATTGATGCCGAGCATGGCGACTTTTACACCGAAATTCACACCTTGCACGCGCTCAGTAAAATTTTGATGAAAGAGCGGTTTCAAAATGGTGCGATTGACTTCGATACCGAAGAAATTAAGTTCAAGTTGGACAAGGACGGCAAGCCGATTCAGGTGGTTAAAAAGTTGCGGTTAGATAGCCATCGGTTGATTGAAGAATTTATGCTGCTCGCCAACCGCACGGTCGCCAAGCATGTCGCCGAGCATTTTCAAACCGAAGCGTTGGGCTATCCCTCAATTTACCGCGTGCATGATTCGCCGAACCCAGAGCGCATCAAACTGCTTTCGGAATTTGTGCGCCGTGTCGGGTTTCAGCTTGAACTCAAAAAAAATGCGCTGAATAATGACACGGCGTCCTCGAGCGCGATGCGAAAATTGCTTGCCGACGTCAAAGGCTCGCCGGTCGAATTTCTCGTCTCCGAAATTGCGTTGCGCACAATGGCAAAGGCGATTTACTCCGATAAAAACATCGGACACTACGGGCTTGGCTTTGAATACTACTCGCATTTTACCTCGCCGATTCGCCGCTATCCCGATTTAATGTTTCATCGGTTGCTCTTTGAATACGAAACGCTGCGCAAAGCCGGAAAGAAACTCTCGAAGCCACGCCTGAAAAAACTGCGCGAAATTATGCCGCAAATCTGCGACCACGCCAGCGAACAAGAACGCAACGCCACCGAAGCAGAACGCGACTCGATTAAACTCAAACAAGTCGAATATATTTCCGACCACCTTGGCAATGACTACAACGGCATCATCTCGGGCGTAACGGAGTTTGGCATTTACGTCAAACTGGCTGAGACGGGCATTGAGGGATTAGTGCATATCAAAAATATGCAGGACGATTACTATGAATTTGACGAGCGGACGTATTCTCTGGTGGGCAAACGCCGGCACAAGCGCTATCAGTTGGGCAAAGACGTGCGCGTCAAGGTTCACGCCGTTGACGCCAAACGCCGCACAATTGATTTCCTGCTGGTGAGTTGAAACTTATTCTTCTCCTGCGCCGATGAGAACTGGCTCCAATTGCGGAAGCTCTTCATCGCTGAACAGCCTTGACTTCGTCAGAAATCGAATCCCCAATGGAATTTCAAGCGAGAAACTGGCGCCGCGACCTTTGGTGATGTCAATAATGAGTTGCGTGTGCTTCCAATACTCGAACTGCTCGCGCGACATATAAAATGAACATCCTGCAATTTCACCTAACTTCACATCGTTATCCCCAACGCGATAATCATTCACCGAAAAGCACATGGGCGCAGAGCCATCGCAGCACCCGCCGCTTTGATGAAAGAGTAAGTCGCCATGCTCGGCTTTTAAGCGGTGAACCACTTCCTCTGCTTCGGGCGTGATTAAAACACGTTTGACCATACTGGTTTCTCCAACAAGAAAATTAAAAGCGACGCCGCAGCGCGGCGACGTCGCTCGTAGAAAATTCACTTCATCAATTAGAAGAAGCCGAGTTTTTGTTTGCTATAAGAAATCAAGATGTTTTTGTTTTGGCGGTAGTGATTGAGCATCATGGCGTGCGTCTCACGACCGAAGCCTGATTTCTTGTAGCCGCCAAACGGCGCGTGCGCAGGATAAGCATGATAGCAATTCACCCATACTCTGCCGGCTTGAATAGCGCGTGGCACTCGATAGGCTTCGTGCATATCGCGAGTCCAAACGCCTGCGCCAAGTCCATACATTGTGTCGTTGGCGATTTCAATCGCTTCCTCAACCGTTGTGAATGTGGTTACGGCGGTTACAGGACCGAAAATTTCTTCTTGGAAGACACGCATTTTGTTGTTGCCTCGCAGAATCGTTGGCTCAATGTAGTAGCCTTTTTCCAAGCCGCTGTTGATGCTGGCACGCTTTCCGCCCAAAAGCACTTGCGCGCCTTCTTTTTGAGCAATGTCAAAGTAGGAGAGAATCTTTTCCATTTGGTCGTTGGAGGCTTGCGCGCCGAGCATGGTTTCTTCATCGAGCGGATTACCTTGCTTGATGGCTTTCGTGCGCGTGATGAAGCGTTCAATGAACTTTTCTGCAATGCTTTCTTGCACCAAGACGCGCGACGGGCAGGTGCAGACTTCTCCTTGATTGAGCGCGAACAAGGTTGCGCCTTCCAAGCACTTGTCGAAGAATTCATCATCGCCGTCCATCACGCTCTTGAAGTAGATGTTAGGCGATTTGCCGCCAAGTTCCATCGTTGCAGGAATGAGATTGTCGGCAGTGTATTGCAGAATCAAGCGTCCTGTCGTGGTTTCGCCCGTGAAGGCAACTTTATTGACGCGCGGCGACGAAGCAAGCGGTTTTCCGGCTTCAACACCGAAGCCATTGACCACATTCAAAACCCCTTCGGGCAAAATATCTTGAATGAGCTCGAGCCAAACCATAATGCTCGTCGGTGTTTGTTCTGCCGGCTTGACAACGGTGCAACAGCCTGCCGCCAGTGCGGGCGCAATTTTCCATGCCGCCATGAGGAGCGGGAAGTTCCAAGGAATGATTTGTCCAACTACACCAATCGGCTCTTTGATGTTGAGCGAAAGCGTGTTGTCATCAAGTTCGGACGCGGTGCCTTCTTCGGCGCGAATGACACCGGCGAAATAGCGATAGTGGTCGACGACAAGCGGCAAATCGGCGTTCAGCGTTTCGCGAATCGGCTTGCCATTATCCATCGTTTCAACTTCGGCGAGATAGACAAGATTTTTTTCGGTGATGTCGGCAATTTTCAGAAGCAAATTACTGCGCTCCGTTACCGATGTGCGCGACCATTTCGGGAAGGCTTTGTGCGCCGCATCAAGCGCAAGGTCAATATCTTCCTTCGTTGAACGTGCCACTTCTGAAATGAGCGAGCCGTCAACGGGCGAGAAGTTCTCAAAGTATTGCCCTTTGACAGGCGGTGTCCATTTGCCACCGATGAAATTGTCGTAGCGCGATTTGAACTGTGGGCGTGCGTGAAGCGTGGCAGATGCAACAGCTTCTTCAACAAGCATTGTCATGGTAAATCTCCTTACTGATTGTGAATTAATTGGAATGACTGGATTTGCGGCAGTCGAGCAGACTGTTGCGCAAAAACAACGCCCAGAAGTTTGAAAAATTCGTTTAAAGCAAGTTGCACAATCGTCTCATTTTTTTGACCAATTGTCTCATTTTGTTTTTAGGAAAATTTTGGTATGTTCCAAGCACGTTCCAATTAACAAACAACAAGTCCGCCTGCCTTCCCACGCTCGGCGGCAGCGAAAGGAGTAGATTTGTATGGCTATTGTGTCGCATCGTCGCTTGGAAAAACGTCTGCACACGCTTATTGAAAACCGCACTGTCTTCACGCTCGAAAAATCCGAACTTAATTTGTTTGAGACCTATCAAGCCTGCACCAGTGTGGAGTTGAAGTTTCATGAGCCAATTGTCGCCACCATGATTCAGGGCAAGAAAGTCATGTACCTTGCGCAAAACCACCCGTTTGATTTTTTTCCAAACCAGTCGCTTGTCTTGCCTGCAAACGAACCGATGCGAATTGATTTTCCTGAAGCGTCGTTCAACACGCCGACAAGATGTCTGGCGCTTGCCATTTCGCCCGACCTCATCAGCGCAGTTGCCGCCGACTTGAACGAGCGATTTCCAAAGACCGATAACAACACTTGGCAACTGCATTACAATCAGTTTTATTTGGGCAGCGACCCGCGCATTACGCAAACAATTTCACAACTCGTCCAAATCTTTATCGATGACGAACCCGCCAAAGACGTTCTCGCCACGCTGAAACTGCGCGAGTTGTTGGTTCGAATGATGCAAACCCAAGCTCGCTCACTTCTCCTGCAAGAAAGCAAACAATGGCTCAATCAAAACCGACTTGCCGTCGCAATCGATTACATCAAAACTCACCTGCATGAGCGAATTTGTATTGAAGACCTTTGCAAAAAAAGTTGCATGAGCCGACAGCACTTCTTCCGAAGTTTCAAACAGGAATTAGGACTCACGCCGATTGAGTTTATCAACCGAATGCGTATCGAGCGGGCAAAAGAGTTGCTTGCACAGCCGGGCATATCCGTCTCGGAAGTGTGTTTTCGGTCGGGGTTCAGCAGCACGGCCTATTTCGATAGGGTGTTCAAACAAGCCGTCGGATTGTGTCCAAAGCAGTATCAACAAATGATGAAGTCAGTTGCTCATCAGCGCACGTAAATATCCCTTGCCAAACGTTGATTTGACAAGGGATTTCGGGCAATGGCAAAAACGGCGTTACAACTCGCACGCGCCGCCGACGCACGCCAGTTCCTTTGCGCCTTGCGTCTCATCGGACTCTTCATACGCGACGACTTCTGAAAAATCAATCGAGGGCAATTTCGCCGCGAGTTTTTCATACTGCTCTTTCGTAATCGCTTCGTAAGGCGCAAGCGCATAGACATGATTCGCGCGCGGCAAAAACGACAAGCCTCCGATGATGTCCCAATTCTTGTAAAGCCAATTGCCGACTTCCAGCCACTCCTCTTCGCCGACGCTCACCGTTACCGACGGATTATGCTCAGTGAAATTCGTTTTCACCAGTTTCCAATGCTCGAGTTGCTCCAACGCCGAAAGGTCGTCGCGGTAAATCGCGCCGTCAGGGGCTTTGACGGGAAACTCCAACACGTAGGTCGTGGCATCGCCGTCGGTTTGTCCCACTTCGGGCTTATAGGGAAACTTCTGGTCTTTAAGCATTTTGAAGAGCGGGTCGCTTGCCGAAATGCGAATGCGGCGAATGTAATACGGCGAATGACGCGCGTGCATACCCGATGCGGCGTCGACCAGCTGCGAGACCGTTCCCGACGGCTTGACGCAAGTAATGCACGTCGAGCGATTGACGCCGAAGCGCTTGGCGTATTCTTCATTGACCCTGACAGATTCATCGCGGAGTTTGCGCAAGGTGTCGGCATTGCGAACCGCTTTGCAATCCCACTGCCCCGTGATAGAGACGCCAAGCAAGCGTTCTTCTTCGCAATTTTTCTTCCACGCTTCGGAAAGGTATGGAAAGTTCGTCAGCGTCGATTGGAATGTGCCGAGAATCGTCGCCAAACGAATCTTGCGAAGCAGGGATTGCTCATCGTCGTCCGCGCGGGCGACAACCTCGGAGAGATTGCAAAACTGTTTGGAGCGCAAGATGATTTCGCCGCACGGGTTTGTGCCGCAGGTTGAAAGATGCTCTGAAAACTTCTCGCGTCGGCGCTCCGGCAGTTGTTGCAGAATGGTTGAGCGGTTGAAAATGCCGCGCTCGCCGCTTCCCGATTTGATGAGCGAAATCCACTCGTCGAGAAACTCCGAGATGGTCGGCTTTTCGTTGTAGGTTGCGGAGTTGTTCGCCATGCTGCGTTGCGGGTGCGAGATGTAGAACGCGCCTTGTTTCGCGCCGCGCATCTCGACATCGTCCAAATCAGAGAGCGAGATGAGCGCGCTGCGGCGCACGCCGCCCATCACCACCACCTCGCCGATTTTACAAATCACATCGTGAACATCGAGCGTGTTGAGCCGCCGACCTTGTCGCTGCATAATTTTTTCGCGGGTGAAATCGAGCAAGGCGCGGAGCGGTTCAGGTCCCGACGCTCTACCGCCCATCACTTTTAGGCGGCTACCTTGCGGGCGAACTTGCGAATAATCAAACGTGATGTCCTCGCCGTTGAACCACGTGTTTAAGCCGAGCGTGAGCGCGTCCGCCCAGCCTTCTTTGCTGTCCTCGACGACGTGGGTCGGCAACTGTTTGCCCGTCTGCTTTTTGATTTGCGGCAATTTGTGAATCGACTGCTGCTCGACCGAAAAGCCGACGCCCGTGCCGCACATCAGGATATACATAATCTCGCCGAAGTCTTGCAGCGATTCAGGCGCGATGAAGGAGCAGTTATACGCGGCGACATTGGTCTTTCGAGCCGCGTCGCCCGCGCTCCAGAGGAGGCGCATCGAGGGCATAATTTCTTGTTTGAGCATTGCCTCGCGCAGGTCGGCGTAGTCGGTTGCGGGGAGTTTCTCGCCGAGATTTTCTTTCATAAACGCGAGGTATCGGTCAATCGTCTCCACCCACGTTTCGCGGCGACTTTTGTCGGGCATCCAGCGCGAGTAAGTGCGGTAGTAAATCAGTTCCGAGAGTTGATTGCGGAAGAAGCGTTTGCTTTCGTTGGCGAGTGCCTTGACGTCGGGCGGCACGGGCTTTTTCTGCTTGCGCAGTTGGGCGCGCTCGTTGCGGTAGAGAATGTATGCCTTTGCCGTCTTCGCCCAGTTTTCCTTGATGAGAACGGTCTCGACAAGGTCTTGAATTTGCTCGACCGACGGCAGGTCGGACTCGAATTTCTGCTCCAAAATTTTGACGACGTCGTCGGAAAGGTGTTGAGCGACATCGGCGCCAAATTCGCCCGTCGCGCTGCCGGCTTTGAATATCGCGTTGGTGATTTTGCTTTGCGCGAAATCGACGACGCTTTTATCGCGCTTGATGACTTTGAGTAGAGACGCTTTCTCGGTTGCAGTAATGCTCATGCTCAAACAGAGTTAAAGGATTGCAAAAAACAATGCGTGGTTTCTAAACGACGGATTCTACAAAAAACGTTTTGAAAAATGTTGTTGGAAATATCGACGTGAAAACAGGGGTCGGAAAACGCGGGAAATGGTTACAACGGCGCTTGATACAATCCGTGCGCAGCGATGTAGCGCAGAATCGAGCGCGGAAGTTTATCGCTCACATCGTCGCCCTTAGAGAGCGCAGCGCGAATGTCGGTGGCGGAAATTGAAAAGTCCAACTTCACATATCGAACTGCGCTGCCTTGAACGAGTGAAAACGACGGGCGTTTTTCATCGGACATTTGGCGCGAGAACACAGCGACTTGCGACATAGCGAGGATTTTCTCTGGCGACTTCCACCGCGAAAAATTGCGATAATTGTCCTCGCCGATGCACAGCAAAAAATCTGCGTTAGGATACTTGCTCGTCAGGTGTTTAAGCGTGTCAATCGTGTAAGATGGGCGCTTGCGTCGCAGTTCCCGTGTGTTGACTTCAACGATGTTCCCTGTGGCGTTGATTTCATCGGCAAGTAATTCGGCAAGTGCAAGCCGGTGCGCGTCGGGCGTCAGAACCGATGCTTTAAGCGGATTACGAGAGACGCTCAGCACGATTCGGTCGGGCGAAAAAAGTTCGCGCGTCAGCGTCAGTAAAGCGATATGTCCGTTGTGCGGCGGGTCGAACGTGCCGCCGAACAGCGCGACTTTCATGTGTTGTTCAGGGAAAAAATTCGAGCCTGATTTACTTGCTCGTCGTTTGAAGCATGTCTTTGACTTTTGCCTTTGCGCCCTCGACGCGGAACTTACGGTCGGGAAACCGCTCTTCATATTTCTCAATTTCATCTTTGGCTTCTGCCCATCGCTCACGGATAAGCAGCATGTCGATTTTGCCAAGTAGCGCTGTTTCGTAGTAGGGGCTGTCGGAATAGCTGGTCAAGACTTCGTCGTAGTAAATCGTGGCGGCTTTGTAGGCACGAAGTTGAATATACTGTTCTGCTGCCTCGAGTGCTTTGAGCGCAAGTTTTTCGCGGCACAAACGAATGTGTTCCTCCGCGAGCCGCACGGTGTCTAACTGTCCTAACTGCGATTCTAAGCGTGTGATGAGCGCAGCGTATTGTGTCTTGCGCCCGTCGTCGCTCGTGAGCGCAATGAGTTCGCGGAGGTCTTTCATTTCTTTGGCGACCTGCGCAGAGTCGGGCAAGGGATACGCATCGAGAAACGCCTGAAACTGCTGTATGGCGCGTCGCGCGTATTCTTGGTCTAAACTGTGCATCGGCGAGAGCTTGTAGTAGCAGACGCCGATTTGAAAAAATGCGGCACGGCTATACGGCGACGAGGTAACATTTCGGAGTAAGGTTTGATAGGCATCTGCCGCCAAAAGATACTGACCGTTCTGGAAATAGCACTGCGCGAGATAAAACTGCACATCGTCCTCGAGTTCCGTTGCGCGGCTGGTGTAAGAAAGTTTGGAGAGTTCCAACTGCGCACCCGTGTAATCTTTTTGGTCGTAGAGCGACTTGGCGTAAGCAAACGCAGCGGCAAGCGTTCTTTCTTCGCCCGTGGCTTTTTGCGAACCGCCGCACCCTAAAAAAACAGGCGCAAGCAGACCTGCGAGAACATAAAAGAAAATCTTTAAGTCAAATGCTTTCATGTCAAGTCAACCATTATGCGCGGAAACTCATCGGCTTCTCACGCTGAAAAATAAAAAGACGATGATGCCAACTGCGCTAATCACGGCGACAGGCGCGGCGACGCTCTCCAACACGCTGGGTGTTGCGCTGCTCTTTCTGGTTTCCGGAAACCGCGTGTCTTCCAACGCTGCAAGTTCCGCCGTCTGAACGGTATCGAGGCGCGTTGCCGAAAAAGAGTCTGCGACGACGACTTTGCCGCTTGGCTCGACGGCTTTGACGAGCAGCGTTAAGCCGAATCGTCGTTCCGTTTTCTCGTCGCCGCCTTGACCGGAAAGCGCACGATACGAGAGCGACGATGAACTAAGTTGATACGACAGTTGAACTGCATCGCGCGCTTTCTCCGATGTTTCGTAGAGCGTAATGCCCGACGAGAGCAGCGCCGCTTGAACGCCAGCATCTAAATATGCTTTAAATCCCGCCGTTGTCTCTGGTTGAAGCACAATTACCGTCGCGCGTCCTCGAATAGCATTCAAGATACAACCATTCGTCAACTCGACAAAAACATCGCTGGTGCGTTGGGATATTGCCGACTGTGCATGACACCACCGTTCTGAACCGAGCATCAACAGTGCAACGAAAAGCGCAACACGGCAACGGTGAACAATCATACTCAAAACAGGTTCAAGACGGGCTGAATTTCGAACAAGGCGCGAAAGAAAATTTGAAAATCTGTTCCGGTCGCGCCCGAGACGTTGTTAAGGTTGCTTCGCCAAACATAGGTCAAGTTCAACTCGGCGTTGAAGGCGTTGGACGGTTGATAAAAAAATCCCGCTGTCAGCGCGGTGCGGCGCTCAACGATGCCGAAGGGCGAGGGCTCGCTGTATCCATCGCGCACGTTGAAGCGAAAGGTGCCGTCGGGATTGCGTTCCAACCATGGCTCGGTAAAATCGCCGTAAAGACTGCCTTCGCCTTTTCCAATGAGCAGCAAACTAAGCGACGCACGAAACTGCTTTCTAAACCAATGCGAGATGCCGAGTTCAAGTGATTCGAAGTCTGTGCCGAGTGGATGTGCAAGCGGATTGGTGCCAAATATCCAACGCTGATAACGGTTGAAAAGCCGTTGATGATAGGCACGGTTGATGGCGCGCGTCAGCTCGATAAATGCGTCGGTGCCGTCAATGCCAAGCCCGAAAAGAATGTTTGAGGCGCGAATGCCCAACTGACCTGACCATAAGTTCGGTTCAAGGTCGGTAATGTCCTGACGGTCTGCCTGCCAGTCGTCAATCATTAAACTGCCGTAGATGTTGAAACCATTGAACGGATAAAGGCTAAAGTCGCCGCCGATGATGGGGTTTGTTTCCTGCCGTGCGTTGAACTGGTCGGCGTAAAAAACGATAAACGGATTGATGAAGCGAAAGTCAAGCGGTCGATTGCGCCCACCGTAAAGCAACCCTTGCCAAACTCCCAAGCGGGCTTTGCTCGAGAAAAGATTGAGGTCGAAGCGAACCGCAGTGAGGTAGCGTTCAACAAAACTTGGAATCGCACCAGAGGGTGAGCCTTCTTCACGATACTCGACTTTATCGAGCATCGCAGTGATAAATGTAAACCGCAGCGTGCGCGTGTTGAGTTGGAACATCAATTGGTCGAGCGGTCCTGCCGTGTTGGAAAGAATCAAGCTGTTTCGTCCGTATCCCCAGTTGGCGTAGTCGCGTCCGAGTTTGAAACGAAATGTTTCGCCGTGATAAGCAAAGTATGCTTGTTCGCTGTATGCGGTGGCGCTGCCGTAAGTGCGCGCTGGAACAACATCGAAGACGCCGTTGCTTTGTAGGATGGACGCATTGTAAAGCACGAAGTCTTTTTCAAAATACAGCGCAACTCTGCCGCGCCCTCTGAAACGCGGTCGCAGGTCGAGGCCGCTTTGCTGCTCAGCAGGAAGTTGAAGGTTTGGTCTTGGTCCATCACGCCGCTCGACGATGAGTTCTGGTCGTGCCGCCAAGCGAATTGCTGCCGTCGGAAATGCCTCGTCGCGCAGCCAGCCCAACTCGTCTTCTAATTCTTGCTCCAATTTCTGGAACAGCCAAAGTGTGGAGCGTTCTTCAATGGTAGTTTTATCGGTTTCCAAAATAGCGCGGGCGACGTCGAGCCGCTCGTAAGGGCGTGCCACATCGTAGAGTTTGGTCAAGTAGCCACGCACGACGAGCTGGTCGATAATGTCATACGCCCAATGTCCGGCGGGAAATGTCTCGCCGCCTGCATAGAGTTCAGTGCAAAAAAAGAGCAGCGCAGAGAACAAAAATGCTTTTGGAAAAAGCGTCGATGAAGGTCGACATTGTGTTGGTGTTTGGAACAAGGTTGGCGGCGTTTGGTTTTTGAAATTTATGGCTTTCTTAAAAAATTAAAGTTAGCATAATCGCTGCGCTGTGGCAATACCGCGTGTCGAGGTGTGGGGCTGGTCAGGGTTGTAATAGGTGATTTTTTGTGTTAGATTATGTGCAGAGAACTGAAGTAACGTTTTTGGGAAAGGAAGAATACGATGCCTCGCTACACGCCGGAGCAATTGCGCATCCGCAATCAATCGGTATGGACGAAAGTTCAAATCATCCTCGCTCCAATTCAATTTCTGGTCTTTCTTGGCGGCGTTGCCGTTACGGTGCTTTACTCCCTTGGCACAATAGAAAATTTCGTTTGGGTTACTTGGGCAATCTTTTTTAAGACGCTGTTTTTCATCGTGCTGTTCGTTACCGGCGCGATTTGGGAAAAAGAGGTCTTTGGAATGTGGGTGTTCTCGCCGGAATTTTTTTGGGAAGATGTCGGCAGCACGATTGCCATCGCAGTGCATTTTTTGTATTTCATTTTCGCCGCGATGAATGTCTCGGAAAAGGAACTCGTTTGGGTGGCATACGCCGCGTATTTTACTTACATCGCCAACGCCGCGCAATACCTTGTCAGAATCTACCTTGAAAAGCGCAACGAAGCGCGGCTCAAAGCGGCGGGCATGATTTAAAGGCAAAATGCGAAAAGTCAAGCGCGAATCAAACGCGAAAATTTGTTCTCAACCTTAAGCAGTGTGAAGTATGAAGTCGGAATCAAAAGCGGTGGTCTTTACGGCACCTGAAACAGTGGAAATGCGACCTGTGCAGTTGCGTGAGTTAGAAGCAGGCGACGTGCTTATCGAGACTTTCTGGTCAAGTGTCAGTGCTGGCACGGAAAAAATGCTCTTTGAAGGCAAGCTCTCGCCGATGCCGATGACCGACTATCCTGTCATTCCCGGCTACGAAACCGTCGGGAAAATTATTGATAAAGGAAAGGGAGTGGCAGACGACTGCCTTGGAAAGTTCGTGTATGTGTCCGGCTCATTTGGCTATGTAGGCGTCAATGCGGCGTTTGGCGGCGCGTCGCAGTATATCGTCTCGCCGTATCATAAGACGACGCGGCTCGATGTGCTTCAAAAAGAGAGCCTGCACGACGCTGCTGTTGGTCTTGCGCTGCCGCTCGGCGCAACAGCGCTACACATCATCGACCTTGCGCTCGTTGCCGGAAAAAAAGTGTTGATTCTGGGACAGGGCGTGGTAGGGTTGCTTGCGGCAGAGTTTGCTAAACGCTTCGGCGCGGAAAAAGTCATCGCCACTGATTTGAGCGCGTTTCGATTGTCGAAATCCGTTGCTGATGTCAAGATTCACACGCCGCAGTTGCCTCTGTCCGACGCGCTTGGCGGTGCGCTCGTCGATGTGGTGATTGATTGTTCTGGCTCAATGCCCGCCATTGAAGAGAGCCTCAAACAGCTCCGAATGAGCGGCACAGTTGTCTTGGGCGGATTCTACGAGCGGATTGACCTTGCGTATTACGTAGCATTTATGAAAGAAGTGAGATTTTTGGCAGCAAAGCAGTGGGCGTTAGGCGATTTAGAGCGCACGCTCGACATCATCGCAACGCATAACATTGACTTTAAGAAACTCTTCACGCACCAAGTGTCGGCGTGGAACGGCGTCGCTCATGCGTACAGAACCGCCTTCTACGACCAGACGTGTTTGAAAATGGTGCTGAACTGGCAAACGGATTAAATTTTGGCGCGATACGAGCGCAACAACATTCACGAAAGGAAGAGAATATGGCAGCGCGAACCATTGCGATTTACGGCAAAGGTGGCATCGGAAAAAGTTTTACGACCACCAACATGACTGCGACATTTGCAATGATGCAAAAGCGCGTGCTGCAACTCGGTTGCGACCCGAAACACGACTCGACCACGTCGCTCTTCGGCGGACTCTCGCTGCCGACTGTAACAGAAATCTTCGGCGAAAAAACTGCGCGACACGAGAAAGTGCAAGTCGAAGATATTGTGTTCAAAAAATACCTTGACGGCATCGAGCAACCAGTGTTTGGCATTGAACTCGGCGGGCCTGAAGTCGGACGCGGTTGCGGCGGGCGCGGCATCATTTCAGGCTTCGATGTGCTGGAAAAACTTGGACTCTTTCAATGGGAGTTGGACGTGATTTTGATGGACTTTTTGGGCGACGTCGTCTGCGGCGGATTTGCCACGCCGCTCGCCCGCTCGCTCTGCGAAGAAGTCATTCTCGTCGTCTCTAACGACCGCCAATCGATTTTCGCAGCCAACAACATTTGCATTGCCAATAACCACTTTAAGACCGTCGGCGGAAAATCGCGTCTGCTGGGCTTGATTGTGAATCGAGACGACGGAAGCGGCATTGCTGAACGCTACGCCGAAGCGGCTGGCATCAACATCATTATGAAGCTGCCATATAGTTCGGCGGCGCGCGATAAAGCCGACGGGTTCGATGTTGCCGTTCGCTTGCCCGAAATTTACGAGAAGTTCAGCGCGCTCTGCACAAAAATTTGGAATCGAGAGATTCCATATTGCGAAGCGCGCGGGCTGGAGTACGCTGATTTTATGAGGCTGTTCGGCGAATTCGACTCGCGCAAAGCCATTTCAGCGAACCTCGAAGACCTTCGGCTGACGAAAAACATCGACCTCGATGCAAACGCAATGCTGAGCGAAAAACTTGCCAAAGAGCAATTCGTTGCCAACGGATTTCAATCGCCGATTCAAATTCAGTTGCCTGCGCAAAACGCACTCGGCGATAAAATTGCCATCGGCACAAATGCGGACTCGCTGCCTGAAACGGACGAGTTCGTTCAAAACATTGATGCGGCACCGGTCAAAAAACTCCCGCCAATGGCAGCAAAGCGGTATAAAAACCTCAGTCCTGCGCAAGCAACGCCTGCCGAACCGCCGAAGCGGGCGCTCAGTGACCAAGAACGGCTCTTGGAGTGCATTCAAAAATTGCCACGCGTCGAGCGCGAGTTGATAACGCTGCATGACATCAAGAAAAAATCGGTGCAGGAAATTTCTATTGAACGCCAGTTAGAAAAATCTGAAATCGAAGCGCGGCTCGGCATCGCTCGTAAGCGGTTGAAAGAACTGTTCTTTCAATCGGAGTGAACGAAAACTTGGAACAAATACCGCGCGGCGGCGGTTATGCCGTGTGAATTTTAATTCACACTAATTCACACGACCATGTTGAAAAAGTTATTCCTATTTGGCTGTCTTGCGCTCTTCAGCGTTGCCTCGTTTGCGCAAGATGCGCCGAAAAAATCCACTGCCAAAAAAGTTGTCCTCAAAGGCTACCTGTCCGATGTGCGATGCGGCGAAGGATTAGAGAATGTCAAAACCGCCGCGCTCCATACAAAAGAATGTTGTTTAATGGACGACTGTGCGGCGTCGGGCTACGGCGTATATGCCAATAAAAAGTTCATCAAGTTCGATGCAGCTGGCAGCGAAAAGGCGAAAGCGTTTCTGACCTCGACAAAGAAAGAAAAAGATTTGAAAGTCGTTGTCAAAGGCGAGCTGAAAGACGGAATACTTGCCGTTGCCTCGATTGAAGAGACCAAGTGAACAAGAAAAATAAGTCAAACTTGCAAAGCCCGATGTTCAAACCCGTCGGGCTTTTTAATTTGGTGCAACAGCAATCTCCATCATAAAACCTAACAGATTTACACCAAAATAATTAGAAGAGGAGTAGATTTTACAACGGCGTCATTGCGAGCGACGCGAGGAATCCATCTTTATGCTTGGATTCTTCATCCCGCTTTGCGCGATTCAGAATGACAACCTCTATCTTCTTCAAACTATATCCGCATTATTTAGTCTAAAAGCGATGCGTCAAATTTTATTTCGTTGAATGTCTTTATGGCGCTCGAGTGCGAGGGCGATGAGCCGATTGATAAGTTTCGGGTAGGGAAGCCCAGCGGCTGCAAAGAGTTTGGGATACATGCTAATCGAGGTGAATCCGGGAATCGTGTTGAGTTCGTTAATATAGAGTGTATTGGTGCCGCGTTCCAGAAAGAAATCAACCCGTGCCATGCCTTCGCAGCCTGTGGATCGATAGGCAATTTTCGCCGCAAGATGGACTTCCGCCGCTATGGTGTCTGAAAGGTCGGCAGGAATAAAGAGTTTTGAATCGCCTTTGACATACTTGGCGTCGTAGTCGTAGAACTCGTTGCACGGGACGATTTCGCCAATCGCTGATGTGTCGACGGTGTCGTTGCCCAACGCAGCCACTTCGATTTCGCGGGCGTCAATGCCTTTTTCAATCAGCAATTTTCGGTCGTATTGCGCGGCGAGTGTGAGCGCGGCTTTCAGGTCGTTGCGCGTTTTCGCCTTCGAGATGCCGACCGACGAGCCCGAATTGGCAGGCTTAACGAACATCGGATACCCTAATTCAGCCTCGGCAGCATCGAGAATGTCGTTCAGGCGTATCTTTAAATCGCTGCGCCTAACAACGTGATACGCGCCGACATTCAAGCCCGCCTGCTGAAAACAAACTTTTGCAAACGCTTTATCCATCGTAAGCGCCGACGCCAGAACGCCGCAGCCGACATACGGCACATTGAACATATCCAAACAGCCTTGCACCGTGCCATCTTCGCCGAATGTGCCGTGCAGCGCGGGAAAAGCGACATCGATGTTGGAAAAGTCAAAGTTGAATCGACTCTTTTTCGTCAGCGCGGCGATGTCGGCATGGGTTTTCTTCAACGCTTTCGGCGACTTCAAGAGCGGCTCGAAATCAATGTTCAACACTTTTTGTGACGCGGATTTGCCCAACCACTCACCTCTGCGCGTGATGTAAATCGGCACGACATCGAACTTGGCTTTGTTGACTGCACTTGCAATGGAACGGGCGGAGATGATGGAAATTTCATGTTCGCCAGAGCGACCGCCGAAGAGAAGCGCGAGACGTTTTTTCATTTTAGGTCGGGTTGGTCTTGGACTTTCATCACTGCTGTCGCTTTGTAGATGCGATACCGCTTCAGGTTTTGGTCGCTTTCGAATCCGTAGCCAGAAAGCGTTTCGGTCGGTCGTTTGATGGTTACAAATTTATCGGAACGCACTTTTCGGTCTTGATATGTCCACTTGATGTATTCAGTTCTGACGGTGGTACAGTCGTCAGAGATAATAATGACATTGTCAAAACCTTCAATGTCGTTATTAGGATGAATGATGGCGCGGTTGGCACTGATAAAAGAGGAATGTTTGCCAGTTTCGTCGTATAAGTCGGCACGGACTTTACCATCCAAGTGTTTTACGGTTGAACCCTGTCGAGTGTATTGCGAAATATGACTAGCAGCTATAGTTGCCCGCAGAGATCCGGACTCAGAAAAAGAAATGCGCGCTTCCCATGTTTCTTGAACAGGAAAATCATTCGTAACGAACAAAAGATCTACGCGCGGAGGCTTGGCGGATTTGTCGGCGCACGCCGCCGCGATGAGTAGTAGAAGGAAGAGCAGCACGTGTCGCATCATTGTCCTGAAAAAAAGCGCGGAAAGTTGTCTCTCCGCGCCGTATGCAAAAACCAAACGCCGTTACTTCAGTGCGTCAATGAGCTTATAGGTGAGGTTGTTGCTCTTGTCGCCGTAGAGAACTGTATTGGCGACCCCGCCTTTATTGAGAATAATGCTGTATCCGTTTTGCTGCGCGATTTTCTCAATCGTTTTGGAGATTTTTTCTTCGACGGGCTTCAAGAGTTCGGCTTCACGCTTTTGAAGCGCCTCGCGCTTGCTTAAGCCCTGCTGCTGCAATTGTTGCATTTTGGTTTGCAGCTCTTCTTCTTTTTTCTTTTGCTCATCAGCGCGCATCATGGCTTTCTTGCGCTCATATTCATCGTAGGCGTCTTTGAGGTCTTTTTGCATCTTTTCAAGGTCAGCCTGTGCTTGTCGAGCTTCTTTCTCGAGCTTTTCTTTTATCGGCTTGGCTTCGGGCATTTCGGAAATCACTTTCTCGATTTCAACATAGCCAACTTTTTCGCCGGCGGGCGGTTGAAACGCTGCGCCTAAAACAAAGCCGATTGCCAACCCGAAGCCCAACACGAAACTCTTTGCCGATGAGAAACGCGCCGACAGGTGTTCAATTCTTGACATGATGCTGTTTTTCCTCCAAGGTATTTAATTGAAATGAAATCCTAAAACTGTTTAGACGAAATAGTGAAAAAATAGTTTATCCAACCGTTACCTGCCGCCTTGCTGTGTCTGACTGCGTGCTGGCAGCAGCGCTGAAAGTTTATCCAACACTTTTTGTGTTAGGTTGTGGTCTTCATTGGCGTAGAGCAAGAGCGTATCCGACGCGCGGTCGAAAATGTAATCATACCCTTCGGCGACGGCAACCTCTTTCATAGCGGTAAACACACGGTCTTGAATCGGGCGCATCAGTTCAGATTGTTTCTTAAAATACTCGCCGTTTGCGCCGAATTTCTGCGCTTGATAATCGGCGATGTCTTTTTCAGCGGCTTGAAGTTCGCGCTGCTTTTGCGCCTTGATGTCGTCAGTATAAAGAATCTCCTTTGTTTTGTATTCCTTCGTGAGTTTGTCAAGCGCCTCGCGCTTTTTGCGAAGTTCCATTTGCCATTCGGTGGCAAAAGTTTCCAACTTTTTTTTTGCGTCCTGTGATTCAGGTAATGTGCCAAGCAGCGCCTGTGAATCAATAAACCCAATCTTCTGCGGCGACTGCGCCAAGACAGACGTCAGCGACAGCAACACAGCACAGGCGACCCTGCCGAAAAGCCTTGTCATTTCAACATTGTATCGTTTATGATTCACTTGGCGCGAAGTTACAAAAGTTTCCCTGTTCAACAAGTCCCGACAACGCGGCATCGCTAAATCACTTTTTGAAAAAATTTGCCCGGCAATTGACGCACATGCGCTTTGAATTCCAACTCGAAGAGAATCACTAACACGTCGCTGACTTCAAGCCCAGTTGAATCGGCGATGGCGTCGATGTGCGTCGGTTCATCGTTGATGGCATCATAGACGATGCTTTCGGTGTCGGAGAGGTCTGGGCGAGCGATAACTGGAGCCGCCGCTGCTTTGTTGGTTGGCGAGAGTTTAAGTTCCGACAGAATATCTTCGGGCGAAAGCACAAGTTTCGCCTTGCTGTCTCTGATGAGTGCGTTGGTGCCGTTAGACTTATGCGAAAAAATGCTGCCCGGAACGGCAAAGACATCGCGGTTTTGCTCGATGGCGTAGTTTGCCGTGATGAGCGCGCCGCCTTTGAAATCGGACTCAACAATCAAGACGCCTTTTGAGAGTCCCGAAATGATGCGGTTGCGTTTGGGAAAATTATCGGCAATTGGCTCTGTGCCAATCCACTCTTCGGAAAGAATTGCGCCTTGCTCCATGATGCGCGGATAGAGTTTGGCTTTTGGGTCGGTGTAAATCTTGTCGATGCCGCAGCCAAGAACGGCAATCGTTCGCGCGCCCGATTCTAATGCAACATGATGCGCCGCTGTATCGACGCCGTAAGCTAAACCGCTGACAATCTCAAAGCCGTTTTGTGCAAGCGCAGCGGTAAATTTTTTGACGGCGTTCTTTCCATACTCGGTGGGGTAGCGCGTGCCGACAACGGCAAAGCGATTGTGCGTATCGGGCGCAAGCGAGCCGCGCACAAAGAGACAGACAGGCGGGTCATAGATTTGTTTGAGCAGCGTCGGATAAGTGTCGTCCCAAATGGTGAGCAGCGTCGCGCCGAGTTTTTCGGCAAGATCGAGTTGATGGTTTGCTTTCGTCTCGGCAAGTTGAAGCGCCGTTTTGTTTTTGGCGAAACTCACGACAGACGACGCAATTGAATCTCCGACGCCCTCAACGCGCATGAGTTCCGACGGCGATGATGCCAGCACGCGCTCTGGCGAGTGAAACACCGAAATGAGCGCACGCAGCCGCGCTGCGCCAACATTAGGAATTTGCAGAAGCACAAGCAGCCCTGCTGTGAATGCCCGTTCCTGCGACATACTACGCCGAAATGGAAGCGTCGGTAGCGCGCTTGCGTTGAGTCGCGTCGTAAATTCCAAATGCTACCATTCCGACGACCAATAGATTGGCTAAAATCGAGAGCAGTTTTCCGATAGCAAATGCGCGCGACTCAAAAACAAATTTGACATCGTGCGTGCCTTTTGGCACAACAACGCCGCGAAATGCGTAGTTGGTTTTGTAAATCTCCGTCTCGACGCCGTCAATCAAACACTTCCAGCCCGGAGGATAGTAGATTTCACTCACGAACAAAAAGTTTTGTCCGGTTGCCGTAACCTTTAAATCGAGATGGTGAATGCCTGAACCGATGATGTCGACACGCGCCGCCGTTGAATCAGCAGCCTCAATGTTGGAAATGTCCTTCTCGACAAAGGCTTTCTCCCGCGGATTAAATGTTTGCCCAACGATGGCTTTCATAATGTCGCCCGCCGATTGTTTCTCGACCGACTTGACGAACCATGCTCGCGGCGTTGGGTTCTCGCGCTCCATAATCGCGCCGCCCTTGTCGGAGACAAACTTGAAGCCGGCAACGGACAATGCTCGGTTACTGAGGAGATACTTGATGTTGAGCAAGTCGTTCATCACAGGGTTGATAAAGAACATCGGCGACTCGGTAACGCCCATGCCTGCGACTTCAATCAAGTCTTGATACAGCCGCATCTTTGCGCCCGAATAGCCACCGACCGTCTCGATTTTGTAATAGGCTAACCAGTTGGCTTCTTTACCAAAATCGTAAGTGGCAACGCGGAACTTTGTTTTATCTTGTTGCAGGGCGTCGATGAACAAAGGCTTTTCAAAAAATTGTTGCTGTGCGACGGATTCCTTTAAGTCTTCCAAGAGCTTGGTGTCGGCTCGCCACAAATCAAGCACAACGACAACGACGAGAATCGGCGTCAGGAGTATGGGCGAAAGTCTGCGATGCGTAAAGAGGTAGGTAGCGACAGCAATGACGGCAAGAAAAAACAGCGAGATAATCATATCGGTCTGCACCATGTTCCATAAGCCGACTTGATCACTGATGCGCTCAATGACATTTTGAAATCCCGGATTTTGGGAAATAAGCATTTTGCCTCTGGCGCTTTCGGCGAAGCTTTTCAGATACGTTTGTTTGTAGCCCGAAAGCGTCAGCACAGAGACGAGAAACATTGCTGCTGCTGCTGCCGCGCCGTAGCCGACAGCCTTCAGCGCCGTTTTATCGCCGCTTTGACGAATGTCGTAAATCGCCTTTAAGCCGAAGCCCGCCAAAATACACGCCGATGTTTGCAGTAAAATCAAAATCATTGATGGCGCGCGAAACTTGTTGAAGAACGGCAAAAAGTTGAACAACGGGTCGAAAAGAATCGGAAAGTATTTTCCAAACGAAATCAGTAAGGCGAGAAAGCCGATGACCGCCAAGGCTTGAACGAAGTGGTCGCGCCGATAGTAAAAAAGTCCAAGCAGCGCAAGCGCAAGAATGGTCGTGCCAAAAAACTGCGGACACGCCGTAAAAGGTTGAGGTCCCCAATACGTGCTGTTTCCGTAGCCGAAATACGACGGGAAGAAAAATGTAATCACCTCGCTGACGCCGAAAGACCAATTGGTAGCGTAGTCATAATCGAGTCCAGTGCCGACGGGTTTTTTTTGTGCGCGCTTTGCAGCGTCCTCAGGCGAGGCAGGAAGCGGTGCAAGCTCTGGCACGGTTTCCGTAATGCTCGCCGCGCCGCGAATGGAATAAGGCGTGTATTCCAACACCGATAGATATGTATCGGCGGACATCATCAAGCCTATCAACACTGCCAGCGCGAAGCCCGAAACGCTGCGACCCCAATGTTGAACTGACTCTTTGCGCATCAGCGTCGAGCCGAGTTCAAACAGGAAATACACGCCGACCGCGAGATACGAGTAGTAAATCATTTGCACGTGCGTCGAGCGCGCCTGCAAGTTCAACACAAAGGCAAGCAAGCCGATATTGAGGATATTTTTCTTCAAGTCTTGTTCGGTGCGCAATCGCTCCAAGAGAACAAACGTGAAGGGCAGCATTGAGATTGCCACCATCTTGGTGTTGTGTCCAACTGAAATCCAGACGAGCGACAGCGTTGCAAATGTGCCGCCTAACGCAGCAATCAAGGCTTGCGTCGGGTTGCATTGCTTCATTCGCAAGAGCGTGTAAATGCCTGCGCCGTAAATGAAGAAATAGATAATCGCCCAGTCGGAGGTGTCGTTGGCGGAAGGCGACGAGAGAACTTTCAGGATTAAGCCCCAAAGTTGGTTGAGGAAATCAAAGGTGCGCTCGCCGCTCGTGAAAAGACTTCCATAGGACGGCATTCCGCTAAAAATGTATGGAATCCAAAGTGGAAACACGCCTTCTGCTTCGGCTTCCTTGATGAAGGTCGTTAAACTAAGCGAGGCAGTGTTGTCGGGAACGAGGAAAACTTTGCCCTCGAAGAGCGCCGTCCAAAAAAACAAGACAAGCAGAACGGCGAGTGTAGCGAGTGCGGCGGCGTCCTGAAATTTTTCGGGAATGAGTGGCGGCGCGTCGGGTTGTTTTTCCTTGACCCGTTTTGCTTTGCCGTTCTCGTTGGCGTCGGATTTCGTTTTTTTGAGTTCCTGAGTTGATGCTTTTGCCATGAACCGCGTCGTGTTTCAGAGTTAAAGTATGATAACAAAAGTTTGCAATCGTGATTACAAACCAAGAATTACAATTAAATTAAGGCGCGAATTTACAAACTTTTTACGGAAACCGACTATGCCCGAAGACGCCGCACCATGTCCGCTCTGCGGCAGTTGCGACCAAAGCTCATTCCCGATTTATTACCTGTTCAATCAAAAACGTTTTGAAGGCAAGCAGTGTGAGCGCTGCGGGTTTATTTTTATTGCGCCCCGTCCGACGCAGAACGAACTCGCGTTGATGTATAGCGACGAATACTTTTTGCATGACGGCGCGGACTTCGGCGCGCACGCGCAGCACGACTACGAAACTGCTGCCATTCGCGGCTCGGTAAAATTCCCTGCCATTCTTGGTGCAATTCGAGCAGTGAAACCCAACGGCAAATTTTTTGAAATCGGCTGCGGCATGGGATATTTTCTGAACTTCGTCCGTGAGCAAGGATACAGCGTAAGCGGCATTGAATACTCCGCGCTCGGCACAAAAATGTGTCGTGAAAAGTTCGGACTCGACGTCGTCCAAAGTTCTTTTGAAGACTTCAGCGCGCCGCCCGAAAGTTACGATGTGATTTTCATGGGCGACGTCTTAGAGCATCTGGTTGAGCCGCTTGCAATGCTCCAAAAAGCGCGGACACTGCTCAAACCTTCCGGCGTGGTTGCGCTCGAAGTTCCAGCGACGTTTAATTCCATCGTCGGACGAGTTGCGGTGGCTGCGCTCGCTGCACTCGGCAAAGCGCGAAAACTCCCGATGCCGCCGTATCATGTAAATGAATTTATGCCCGAAACGCTCCGTGCAATGATTGTAAAAGCAGGGTTTGCCAATGCGAACATCATTCAACGCATCAAGCCGCCGAACAACATTACGCTGCGCGGCACAGCTGTCGAAAAACTCATCAAACACTCGCTGCAATACCCAAACTACGCCTTAACAAAAGCGTTTGGAATTTTGGGCGACCGATTGCTCGGACTTGGAGTAAAATGATATGCCGTCGATTCAAAACGCGCTGATTGTTTTCTTCAAATGGGCGAAAGCTGGTGATGTCAAAACGCGCCTAACGCCCCCGCTTTCACCAGAGCAAGCTGCCGAACTCTATCGAGCCTTCGTTCTCGACTCGTTTGAAAAATTCAAACAAATAAAAAATCTTGATGTTCTGGGCTTCGCAGCGGGCGACCTTGGACGCGGCGGCACGCTCGAACAAGATGTATTACAAATGAATGTCTCACTGTTTATGCAGAGCGGAGATGGCTTGGGCGAGCGTATGTCGAGGGCATTTGAAAGCGCGTTTCATCAGGGCTACCAGCGCGTTGTGATTGTCGGCACGGATTCGCCCGATTTACCAACGGCGTATCTCAATGCAGCGTTTGAAGTCCTGTCGTCTCCGCGCCAAACCGTCTGCATCGGCCCAACGGACGACGGCGGCTACTATGCGCTCGGCATGAACAACTTTTTCCCCGACGTGTTTTTAAATGTGCCATACAGTGCTGCGACGACGTATCGAGAAACGCTCCGACGGGTTTGCGCGCTGCCGATTTTTTACGCACCGCTTCCGCGTTGGTATGATATTGACGACATAAACGACCTGCAAAAGCTTGTAAAATCAAGTGGTTTCGGCGAACTGCGTCGAACAAAAGCCGCAATAGAAGAGCTTAAAGAGAAGATTTAAAGCGTCCGTTTGATGTCCAAGTAGCGCTGCTCCAACTCCATGCGCAATTCGCGCCGCAACTTTCCTTGCTTAAACCGACGCTGTTCTTCGGGCGTTGCTAATGGCAGTTGAGGCACAGCAACAGGCTTGCCTTGTTTATCCACCGCCACCATCGTGAAGTAACAACTGATCGCATGCGTCGAGGTTTTCTCGGCGATATTTTCCGCAATGACTTTAATGCCGACTTCCATTGACGACCTGCCGACATAATTGACCGACGCTAAAAACGTAACCAACTCGCCAATATGAATTGGCTGTTTGAACTGCGCTTGGTCGACTGAGAGTGTAACAACGTAGTTTCCTGAATAGCGAGAGGCGCAGGCGTAAGCGACTTGGTCAAGCAGTTTTAGGATAGCGCCGCCATGGACATTGCCCGAAAAGTTCGCCATATCCGGCGTCATTAGCACAGTCATCTCGAGCTGTGGGTTGTTTCGAAGGTCGCTCATTTTTTGCTCAAAATGTCCGACACCGCAAACACCATATCGCCAAAGGCGGCGGCGGAAATCAAATCGCCGTGTTGATACAGCGTTGTTTGGCGATAGCCTTTCTCAAACGGTTGTCGATACGCTTCAATCGCCTTGTCTTGCAAATTGACAATCCAGTATTCGGGAACGCCGTGCTTGGCGTAAAGCGGCAACTTGGTTTGGCGGCCATAGATAAGCGACGAGTCGGCGACTTCAACGACGAGTAAAGCGTCTTGCGCCGCAGGCGTTGCGTCGCTATAAAAATCATCTCGGCGTTTCAGCACGGCAAGGTCGGGTTCAGGTTCATTGTATTCATCTAAGCGAAGCGGACACTGAATAGAAATATTTGCAAGCGCATCTAATTTGCTTATCAGCAAATGACCCAGCCGCATCACGGTCGAGATGTGCAGTGCATACATTGCAGCCGTTTCAATCAACTCTCCCTCGATGAGTTCAATGTGTTTGTTGTTTCGGAAAATGCCGATGTCTGCCATTTTGTAATACTCCTCGACCGTGATGAGTCGCTTTCGTGCTGCCGTTCTTGTGTCATCGGTCGCTTCTGTGGTAAGCATTGATGCCGCCATAATTGCTTATATCGTTTCGAGTTTTCGTTTCAAAATATCGTTGATGAGCTGCGGGTTGGCTTTTCCCTTCATTTGTTTCATTGCTTCGCCGACGAAAAATCCAAACAGGTTTTTTTTGCCTGCCTTGTAGCTATTGAGCTGCGATGGATTGAGCGATAAAATTTCGTTCACGACTTGTTCAATCGCGCCCATGTCCGAGACCTGCGCCAACCCTCGTGACTCGACAATGCTCGACGGCGCATCGCTCGATTCCATCATTGCAGGAAAGACTTGTTTTTTAGCGATGTCGTTGCTGATAACCCCTTTATCGACGAGTGCGATGGTCTCTCCGAGCCGCTTTGCGTCGATAGGAAAAGTTTTCACGTCGATCATTTTTTCTTTAAGCGTGCGAAGCACGTCGCCCATCACCCAATTCGATGCGGCTTTGGCGTTTCCAGAGACGCGCGCGACTTCTTCATAGTAATCGGCGAGGTCTCTATCTGCTGTCAGCACGCCTGCATCGTAAGCGGGAATTTTGTAATCGCGCTCGAACCGCGCGCGGCGCACTTCGGGCAACTCTGGCAGTTCCGCTTTGATGTGTGCAAGTAACTCCTCTGTTGCTTCAATCGCGACAAGGTCGGGCTCGGGAAAGTACCGATAGTCATGCGCTTCCTCTTTCGAGCGCATTGGGCGCGTTTCCAGTTTATCGACGTCCCAAAGGCGCGTCTCTTGAACAATTTTTCCGCCCGATTCCAAGACCTGCTTCTGGCGCTCTGCTTCGTAGAGAATCGCGTTCTCGACGTTCTTAAACGAGTTCATATTTTTAATCTCGGTTCGCGTGCCAAATGTCTCAGAGCCTTTCGGTCGAATGGAGACGTTCGCGTCGCAACGCAAGGAGCCTTCTTCCATATTGCCGTCTGAAATGCCAATCCACCTAACGATTTGACGTAGCTTTTGCAGATAAGCCGATGCTTCTTTGGTCGAGCGAATGTCGGGGTGCGAGACAATTTCAAGCAGTGGCACGCCGCAGCGATTGGCGTCGATGTAGGTCTCCGTGCCAATGTCGTGAATCGATTTGCCAGCATCTTCCTCGATGTGAATTCGAATCAATCGCACACTCATCGGTTTGCCGTCGAGCTCAAACTCGACGCGCCCGTCGTAACAAATGGGGTCTTCAAATTGCGAGATTTGGTAGCCTTTCGGCAAATCGGGATAAAAATAATTTTTACGGGCGAACATTGAGCGTTTCCGAATTTTGGAATTCGTTGCAAGCCCCAGTTTGATTGCCGATTCCAAGACGCGCTTGTTCAAAACCGGCAAGCTGCCCGGCATAGCCAGACAAATCGGGCAGACATTGGTGTTTGCTGGTGCACCGAACTCCGTCGAGCACCCGCAGAAGGCTTTGGTTGTCGTATTGAGTTGGCAATGGACTTCGAGTCCGACGACAAGTTCGTATTCCATTGACTTGAAGGTTGAGTTTGAAAGAGATTTGTGTCGCAAAAATGGGTCTCGCATAAGCGAGAGATGCCCTGTCGCTTCGGTAGGAATATAATGAAAAGAGCGTCCATCGTTGAACGCTCTGTAATGCCGTCTTGGATAAAACCTATCAACTTTTGGCGGCTTCCAATTCGCGACGCAGCGCCTCGCGCTCAATTTCCAAACGGCGGATTTCACGATTGATTTTGTCCAACTCTTCTGGCACGCTATCGATTTCCAAACGCAATTTGGACGAGGCTTCGTCAATTAAGTCAATCGCTTTATCGGGCAAAAAGCGGTCGGAGATGTAGCGGTTCGAGAGTTCCGCCGCAGCCACGATTGCCGCGTCGGTGATGCGCACGCCATGATGAATTTCATATTTTTCCTTTAAGCCGCGCAGAATGGAAATCGTGTCTTCGACGCTTGGCTCTTGCACCAACACGGTTTGAAAGCGTCGTTCCAGCGCCGCGTCTTTCTCGATATACTTGCGGTATTCGTCCATTGTCGTTGCGCCAATGCAGCGCAGTTCGCCACGCGCAAGCGCAGGCTTTAAAATGTTCGCGGCGTCCATTGAGCCTTCCGAGCTACCTGCGCCAACGAGCAGATGGATTTCATCGATGAACAAAACGACCTCGCCGTCCGACTCTTGCACTTCATTGACGACCGCTTTCAAACGCTCTTCAAAATCGCCGCGAAACTTCGTGCCAGCCACAAGCGACGCCACGTCCAGCGCAGCGATACGTTTCGATTTGAGATTTTCTGGCACATCGCCCGCGACGATGCGCTGCGCGATGCCTTCGGCAATGGCGGTTTTACCGACGCCCGGCTCGCCAATGAGAACAGGGTTGTTTTTTGTGCGGCGCGAGAGAATTTGCAACACCCGTCGGATTTCTTCGTCGCGCCCGATGACCGGATCGAGTTTGCCTTTGCGGGCAAGTTCATTTAAATCGCGCGAGTATTTTTTGAGCGCGTCGTAGCGGTCTTCGGCGTTCTGGTCGGTAATGCGTTGATTGCCGCGCAGCGAAGCGAGGACTTTCATCACGCCGTCTTTTGTTACGCCTGCATCTTTCAAAAGCCGCGAGACTTTTTGCTCGCTATCGAGCATGGCTAAAAATAAATGCTCTGAGCCAATGTATTCGTCGTTCAATTTTTCAGCTTCTTCGGCAGCGATGTCCAACGCTTTGCTAAGCGCGACGGAAAGATATTGCCCTGTAACGCTGGCACCTGTTACCTTCGGAAAGCGCTCGATTTCACGCTCCAAAACAGCGACAATGGTTTCCGTTTGCACGCCAAGTTTCTCGCAAAGTTGAAATGCAATGTTCTCGCGCTTTGAAAGAAGCGCCCACAGCAAATGTTCTGGTTCAAGCTGTTGGTGTTTGC
>Ga0272446_1000753_pt1 | contig 49382 bp, 37 predicted proteins | sample YNPCB0061_FD_194587 | JGI IMG/M metagenome (GOLD analysis project Ga0272446, IMG submission 194587) | Hot spring microbial mat communities from Yellowstone National Park, WY, United States - YNP-CB-006-1 | ecosystem: Environmental > Aquatic > Thermal springs > Hot (42-90C) > Sediment | place...
CACGTCCAGCCCGGCGACACCACCCCCGACGGTCAGTTCACCGTCGAGTTTGCCGAGTGCATCGGCCTGTGCGACGGAGCGCCGGCCGTGCTTGTCAACGACAGCGGCCGGCACCATGTCACCCCGGACAAAGTGGACGATTTGCTGGCAGAGTTGCGGAAGTGATGGCTGAAGCGTGAAGAGCAATACGGCAGGAAGATACCCCCTCGCCTGGTGATGTCGCCCCGGAGTCAACCTATGAGTACCTTTGAACCGGTTCTGCTTCGCCGCATCCTGAAAAACGCCTCGCCTAGCCTGGAAGCCTACAAGGCTGATGGCGGCTACAAGGCGCTGGAAAAAGCGCTGAACACCATGACGCCGCAACAGGTCACGCAAGCGGTCATCGACTCGAAATTACGCGGTCGGGGCGGGGCGGGCTTCCCCACCGGCGTCAAGTGGACCTTTTTACCCAAGAACCACCCCGGCCCGATCTACCTGTGCGTCAATGCCGACGAGAGTGAGCCGTGTACCTTCAATAATCGCATCTTGATGGAACACGATCCGCATCAGGTGCTGGAAGGGATTATCCTCACCTGCTATGCCATCGGAGCCTCGACAGCGTATTACTATGTTCGTTATGAATATGGCGATCCGACGCGGGCCTTCCAAAAAGCGATCGACGAATGCTATGCGGCCGGCTTGCTCGGAAAAAATGTCGCTGGACGTGACGGCTTCCATCTGGATGTCTTCATCCATCGCGGGGCGGGTGCTTACATCTGTGGTGAAGAGACCGGCCTGATCGAATCGCTCGAAGGCAAACGCGCTTGGCCCCGCATCAAGCCGCCCTTCCCGGCCATTGAGGGGGCCTTTCGTAAGCCGACCATCGTCAACAACGTCGAGACGATGGCCTGCGTGACACACATCATCGACCGCGGGGCCGACTGGTTCCGCTCGATCGGGGTGCCGCCCGACCCGAACAATCCCCGCGACAACGGCAGCACGGGGCCGAAACTCTTCTGCATCTCCGGCCATGTCAACAAGCCCGGTGTCGTGGAATTGCCGATGGGCCTGACCGTGCGCGAACTGCTCGAAGAACACGGCGGCGGCATCTGGCATGGGAAAAAAGCCAAAGGCGCGATCCCCGGCGGCGTCAGCATGGGGGTCATTCCCGAACGCGAATTCGACATGAAACTCGACTTCAACAGTCCGGCCAAGTATGGCTGCCTAGGGCTGGGCACCGCCGCCGTCACCTACTTCGACGAAGACACCAGCATCGTCGATGTGCTGTACAACATCTGCCGCTTTTTTGAACACGAATCGTGCGGCCAATGTACCCCCTGCCGCGAGGGCACGGGCTGGATGGCCAAAATCAGCGATCGCTTGCGTCGGGGTCAGGGGCGTCATGACGACTTAGCGATTCTCGAAGAGGTCGGCGACCGCATCGGCATCACGCCCGGCACCACGATCTGTGGCCTGGCCGATGGCGCGGGTTGGCCGGTGAAGTTGGCCCTTCGCAAGTTCCGCGAGGAGTTTGAGTCGTATATCAAAAGTGGTAAGAAATCCCACTCTCTCCCCTTGGTCGGAGCGCACTGACATATGAGGCTTGCGATCTCGCTGCTTGTCTTGAGCCTGCTGGTCGGCGGCTGTGGCCGCAAAAAAGACGAAGCCAAGAATGTGCCCGGACCCGGTCCGAATCCGCCGGTGGCTGGTCCGGTGGACCCCAACAAGGACAAACACATTGACTTTCGCCCGCCGGGTGGCTCCGCCACCGTGCTAGGCAAAGCACGCGATCGTGCCCTGGATGCCCGCATCCTCAATGAGTTGCGTCAGGTCAAAACTGGCCTGGATGCCGACATGGCCGGCGTGCCCGCGAACAAGGCGGCCTGGGTAGCGTTTTTGCGGGATTATCCGACGCTGCGCGGCATGGTCGATCGCGGCGAGGTGATCGCCTTTTCCCAGCTCCGTTTGGGCGACCCGAGCACCGTCCTGATGTATGAAACCCGCATTCTCAGCGACAACGACGGCTACGTGCTGATGGCGGACGGCCAAGCCTACCGAGTAGACAAGGCCAAGTTTGCAACCCTGAAGAAGCCGACAAACTGAGACTTCCCTCCAACGAGTGAGCCTGGACATGGCAACGGTATATGTCTCCTATACGCCTAGGAACGACGAGAAAAAGCCCGCGGGCCTCATCGAAGCGACCATCGGTACAACCACGCTAGCTCTGGTGCCTGTGGAGATCGGCGAGGAAAAACTCAACTGCATCCAGGCCGCTCAGAAAGCTGGTACCTTCATCCCGCACTACTGCTGGCATCCGGCGTTGAGCGTGGTGGCTTCGTGCCGGATGTGTCTGATCGAGGTAGGCGAACGTAAGCCTGATGGCAGCATCACCATGCAGCCACGCGTCGTGCCGGGTTGCCAAACGCTCGTGAAGGATGGATCGGTGGTGCTGACCAACACGCCCAAGGTCAAGCTCACCCAAGAGCAAACTCTCGAAGGACTGCTGCTCAATCATCCCCTGGATTGCCCCGTGTGCGACAAGGCCGGCGAATGCCTCTTGCAGGATTACACCTTCGGCTACGGTCGCGCCACCAGCCGCATGATCGACCAGAAGAACACGCCGCCGAACAAGCCTAATCTAGGGCCGAATGTCTCGTTGTTTACCGATCGCTGCATCATGTGCAGCCGCTGCGTGCGTTTCACGCGCGAGATAGCCGGCACCGCCGAGTTGCAGATCATCAATCGGGGCAATCATGCCGAGATCGACGTGTTTCCCGGCGAGGCGTTGGATAACAAGCTGGCTAGCAACGTGGTGGATTTGTGCCCCGTGGGGGCGTTGTGCAGCAACGACTTTTTATATAAACACCGCGTCTGGAACCTCAAGACGGTCTCCAGCGTCTGCCCCGACTGCTCCACGGGTTGCTCGATACATCTGGATGGCAACAAGAACATCGTCTACCGCTTGCGACCGCGTGAAAATCCCCAGGCCCAGGGCTATTTCATGTGCGATGAGGGACGCCTGGGTTACCACTACATCAACTCCAAAAATCGGCTGTTGCGGCCGACCCAGCGTGTCGAAGGTCAGGCCAAGCCCGTCGCCTGGCGCGAGGCCATCGCCACCCTGCGCAATCATTTCCAAGAGGCGATTCGCAACCACGGCTCCGGGGTGGTGGCGATGCTCTCGCCGTGGCTAACCTGCGAAGAAGCGTTTCTGTTGGCCAAGTGGCTGCGTTCGCTATCGCGTGACGCCCGGTTGGTGCTAGGTCCGGTGCCAGTCGTCGGCGAGGATGATCACTACCCCAAGGACCGTCGCGGCCAGTCGTTGCCTCTCGTGGATGGAGCCAAGCCCAAATTCACCATCCGAGCCGAGAAGTGCCCCAATCGCAAAGGAGTGACGGCGGTCTTGCAGCACTTCCAGGCCAAACTCTACACTTTTGACGATCTGCTCAACTGGGCCAAGGCCGATCAGTTGCATACGCTCTTTGTGGCGGCCTCGTATCCACCGCGTGGCTCGGGGTGGATCTCGGCCGAACAAGCCCAAACGCTCCGCCAGGCCAAGATGCTAGTGGTGCAAGATTTGGCTCCGACGCCGCTGAGTGACTTGGCCGATTGGGTGCTACCGAGTGCAGCCTTTGCGGAGAAGGAGGGCACCTTCGTCAACCATGCCGGGCTAGCCCAAGCGATCCATTGGGGGGTCACGCCCAGCGGGGAGGTTCGCACCGAGGGCCAAGTCTATCTCGATCTGATGCAACGCACCGGCTTGGTCCATGCGGTCAGTTTGCGTAAGGAATTGGCCGGCGAGATTCGCGCGTTTGCGTCCCTGGCCCAAGGCGACCTGGGAGCTTACGGTATCGTTTTGGAAAGTCTGAAGGGTGTGTAAGGAGAATCGGCGTGTATTTGGAATTCACGGCTTGGAACTTCTGGGTCACCCTCGCGCTGATCGGCGGTGTGATGGCAGTGGTGCAGGGCATGTGTGCTTACCTGATTCTTGCCGAACGCAAGATCAGTGCCTGGGCCCAGGATCGCATCGGTCCTAATCGGGCCGGCTGGGAATTCGGCATACCGTTCGGCCTATTGCAGCCCATCGCCGACGGCATCAAATTTCTCATCAAAGAACAAGTAATCCCCGGCGGGGTCGATCGCGTCTTTTATCTCCTGGCTCCCTGCATCGCCACGGGCACGGCGTTGCTGGCTTTGGCCGTCATCCCCGTGGGACCGACGACCACTCCCCCGGTGCTTTTGGACTACCGTACCGACGAACAACTCCAACTCTCGCAGCGGCCGCTCTCTGCAGAGGAGTTCGCAGCGTTGGCTCAGACGAATGAATTTCGCGAGCAACCGCGTGGGCCGATTTGGCCAAGCACCCGATCCGAGGAGGCTGTGGTGCTCGCCGCCGAGGCGGCCCAGGCCCGCGCGACGGGCGGAAAACCGTATGCCGAACGCTTACAAGAATACAACCAAACGGTGCAGTTCGTTATCGCCCCGCACATCGACATCGGCTTGTTGTTTGTTCTGGCTGTGGGTAGCCTCGGTGCCTACGCCGTCGTCTTGGGCGGCTGGTCCAGCAACAACAAGTACAGCCTCTTAGCCACCATCCGCAGCTCGGGGCAACTCATTAGCTATGAAATCCCCATGGGCATCGCCTTGCTGGGGGCCATGTACTACGCCGGCTCGCTTAACTTGGAAAAAATCATCGCTTACCAGTATGAACATGGCTGGAATGTGCTGTTTCAGCCCGTGTTGTGTCTCATCTTCGTGGTGGCCATCTTCGCCGAATGCAACCGTTTGCCGTTTGACCTGTCGGAGGCGGAGCAGGAGTTGGTGGGCGGCTTTCACACCGAGTACAGCGGCATGAAGTTCGCATTGTTCTTTTTGGGCGAATATACGCACATGATCGCCACGAGCTTTATCGTGGTGGCGGTGTTTTTCGGTGGCTGGCTACTTCCAGGGGTCACGACGCCCGGCTGGTTCGGCTGGGGCGATGCTATGCTCAAGTTGGCCATCTACGCTGGCAAGATGATCCTGTTTGTGATGTTTTACATGATCATCCGCTGGACGCTGCCGCGTTTTCGTTATGATCAATTGATGGATTTATCGTGGAAAGTGCTGATGCCTTTGGGGTTGGAAAATTTTGTGATCCTTGTCCTGTTTTCCTATTTTGGAATAAGCAAGTGGTGGTTACCGCCCATCGCACTAGCAACCCTGGTGCTCGCGGCAGCCCTCACGCTGCAAAAACATCCCCCTCGAGCGCGTATCGACATCCCCTGGCGGGGGCATCCCGTCACCGGTCGGGGTTCGGCCGTATTACGTTAAACGGCTCACGCAGCCAATCGCGACCCAGAGCGTGGGGGGGGGCTTGTTGCGGGGCTTCGCCTGGCACATTCATGGGCACGGGTCCGCGGGGTGGCAGGCCCACCGCTGCCGAGGGCTGCGGAGTGGGCCAAAACGAAGCCAGCCACACACCGAGGTTTCGTGCCTTGGGCGGCACATCGTAAAACGCCAAATACCCGCCACTAAACAGCAAAGCGTAGGTGAACAAGGTCGCCAGCCACGACGCCGAGCCAAACTTCAAAGCAGTGCCGGCATACTGATTGGTGCGGATGGCCAAGCCGTTGAAATCAACCGCATAAATCTCATCTAGAACCAGATGCGAAAGATACCCCAGCGTGACACCGCCGGCCAGATACAGTTTCAGTCGAAAATCCCCCGAGGGATAGACCAAGTAGATCGCAAGCCCCGCCACCAGTGCCGCCGGGATCGAGTGGAACATCCCGCGATGAACCGTGAGATATCGAAACAACGTCGATACGCCATAACGCATCACCAGATAGCCTAGTATGGCTAGCCCCAACGTTTGCTCTACCGTGAACTCCATCTGAGAGATCGGCCGCACCAGCAGCACCGCCGTCAGAGCGGACAAGAGGCTAAACGTCTCACGCGAGGGTACGCTCGAATCCGAATCCAGATCGGGCAGCAATCCTCCCACCGCGGTTAAGGTGCTTCCCAAAATCACTAGCCCCCAATCAAACTCGGGCCGAGTCAACACCAACGCCCCGTAGGCTGCTCCCAACGGAGCCGATACCATCAGGTGAACACGATAACTGGCCATGTCCTAATACCTCCTGGGCGGCGATTCTGGCACATCCTCGCGAACAAAGACAACCCCAGCTCTGGAATTGCCGGGGCGGGTTCCCACTGACGGGGCAAGTTGCTATGGTAACTGCTCTGTGTGATGGAGGTACAAGTTGATGCAATCCCCTACCAGGCGTCCAGTGCCCGCGTTCCTTCGGCCGCTCGTGCGTTTTTTAGAAACTGAGGCGTCCGGTGGGGTGATCCTGCTGGCTTGCGCGATCCTGGCTCTGATCATCGCCAACTCGCCTTGGGGTCCGGCGTGGTATGACTTTTGGCACACCCATCTGACGATCGGCTACGGGGAGTACAAGCTGGATTATCCGCTGGAATGGTGGGTCAATGACGCCCTGATGACACTGTTTTTCTTCGTGGTCGGCCTGGAGATCAAACGCGAACTAGTCAAGGGCGAACTTCGCGACCCCAAAAAGGCCGCTCTGCCTGCGGCGGCGGCTCTGGGGGGCATGGTCGTTCCGGCCCTGATTTTTCTCAGCCTGCAATGGGGCCAGGAGGGCAAACGCGGCTGGGGGATTCCCATGGCCACCGACATTGCCTTTGTCGTCGGGGTGATGGCTCTGCTGGGCAAGCGGGTGCCTGCTGGCTTGAAGATTTTCATCCTCTCATTGGCCATCGTCGATGACCTGGGCGCGGTACTGGTGATAGCGGTGGCCTACACGCCTGAAACCTCGCTGCTGGCGTTGGGTTTGGTGGGGCTGGGGTTGCTCGTGGTTTTGGCGGCTCGCTTTGGCGGCATCCGGGCCTTTTGGTTCTACTTTTTCCTGGGCGGGCTGATCTGGTTGGCTATGGTCGCTTCCAAGGTCCATCCCACGGTGGCCGGCGTGATCCTCGGGCTAATGACTCCGCCGGTCAATATGGTGGGCAAAAAAGCCCTCATCCCTTTGATGGATTACGTCCTGGGCCGGCTCCGCGAAATACCCGAGAGCGATGACATGGATGAATATGGCGATGAGATGATGGCTCTTGTCGAGGCTGGCAGGGAAACCCTTTCGCCACTCGATCGCCTGGAGCAGGCCCTGCATCCGTGGGTGGCCTTTGGCATTATGCCGCTGTTTGCCCTAGCCAATGCGGGCGTCGTCCTCAAGCCGGAATACATCACTTCGCCGTTGGCCATCGCTGTCGCCTTGGGGCTGTTCATCGGCAAGCCCGTTGGCATCCTGTTGTTTTCCTGGGTGGCAGTCAAAGCCGGCATCGCTCGGTTGCCGGTGGGCGTCACCATGCCTGTGCTGCTGGGGGGCGGCTGTCTGGCCGGCATCGGCTTCACTATGGCGTTGTTCATCACCGCCTTGGCGTTTGATCCTAACGTCATAGGCAGCTACGAGCTGCTCGACAAAGGAAAAACCGGCACCTTGGCCGGCTCGGTCCTCAGTGCCATCGCTGGGGTCATTTTGCTGTGGTTCTTTATGCCCAAGCTGTACAAACCCGCGGAGGGGACGACCTCTCCGGCCTGACGCCTGTGTTGCGAGTCGTCGAAGATTCTCGCTCTCGCTAGGATGATCCGCAGACTAGCAACTCTGTTCTCTGCTGGGCGAGGGCGAATGATGTGGCTTTCCGTTTTGTTGCTCACTCTGGCCGCCGAGTTTCCCACCATTAGCCGCGAGGGTTCGGACTTGGTGATCGAGACCGACGCCCTCAAGGCACGCATCGCTACCAAGGGCTACGTCTCGGGCATCAAAGCAGGCTCGCTTGTGGATAAGAAAACCGGCGCGGTAGATGTCGGCTTCGGCCTGCACATTATGGACTTTCTGCTCGCCCCGGGCTGGAAGGACGACGGCTACCTGCGGGACAAAAAGCTGCATGGGGATCTGCCCAAGCATTACATCGAAGGCCCACAAATCTGCACCCAGGCCAAGGAACTCAAGCCCGAGATCACCGAGGGAAAAGACTCCATCGCCGTCCGCTTGCGATTCACTTTCACCAAACCAGCCAAGGGACTCAAGGCCGGTTCGACCTGGGAGCAGACGCTTGTTTTCAAGAACGGCCTGCGTTACGTGTGGTCGGCGGAGCGCATCACCAGCGTCAACACGGTCAAGAATCTGTTTTACCGCATCGACATGCCGGGGCACATCAATCACACCAAGGGCGACAGCTTCAGCGAGATTTATCTGAGTTATCGCGACAAGCCGATCCCAGCGGCGGAATTTGCCGAGGACTTTGCCCCTGATGAGAAGTTTCTCTATCAGCGGGACGACGCCAAACTGCCGACCCGGATGATTCGCGCCTACCGGGTACAACGCGACGGCAAGGCCGGTCCGTGGTTGGCGGGGATGACGCTCGACCCAGCCGCCACTTGTGAAGCCTGGTGCCATCAACGCGGTTATGTCTGTTTCATTCAAGAACTCCACGGGCGCGAGGTAAAAGCAGGCGAATCGTTTGGTGCCGCCTATCTCGTTGGTTGGTTCGACAGCATCGAAGAGATGCACAAAATCTATGACGCCCACCAAGGGGCAACCCGAATCGTCCTAGGCAAAGAGGGACCAGTCCTTAAAAAGTGATCACTCTTTTTGTGCCAGTCGTTCTTCTCTTCTTGATTCAGGATCACCGCGTATGGACCCGATCTTGCGTTGTGTGCCGCCGCAATCTGTCCTCACCGGCTGGGACTTCAGCACCGGGGCGTGCAAAGCCCTGGCCTTCGATCTGCAAGGCAACGTCCTCGCTGAGGCTCGCTTTGCCACCGATTTATGGACGGCCGGCGGCGTCAGCGAACTCAATTTACTGCTGCTCGAAGGCCAGGCCCGTGCTACTACCCGCGCTCTGGCCGCACGTCTGCGCGAAATCGGCCGACTCAACGACTGGGCCGCCGGCGGTATCAGTGCCACCCATCACACCGCCGGCCGCATCGACATCGACGGCAACCCCATTCGCCGGGCCATCTGCTGGAATGACCCCACCCTGGCCAGCTACCATGCCATCGGCCTGGAGCGGCTAGGTGGCCAAGAGCGCGTCCGCAGCCTGATCGGCGGCCCCTGGGCGAGCCGTTACACTCTTAGTCATTTGGTCAAAGATGAACAAACGCTGCCGCGGACGGCATGGGAAGCCACCTGGCGTATCTTGCCCCATGCCTCCCTGGCCGCAGGCTACCTCACGGGCAATTTCGACGCCATCAGCGTCTCCAGTGCCGCTTCGACGGGTCTGATGGATCTGCGTTCCTGCCAGTGGCAACCGGCCATGCTTGAAGCACTGGCCAGCGAAGATTACCGCAACCGCGTGCTCAAGGCGTTGCCTCCCATCCTGGCTCAGGAGGTGCCCATGGGACCGCTTTCTGAAGCGTTGTGCGATGAATGGGGCATTCGCTCCGCTCCGCTGATCTTTCCGCCCTCCGACGATCAAGCCGCCGGCCTCATCGGCGGTGGGGCCGTCGATGAGGGTCACGTCGCCATCATTCTTGGGAATTCCGCCGTGGTCAATTCCTCGTCCTATCAGATGCCGCAAAGCGGTAGCCTGGATGTGATGCGGCTGAATTGGGGGCCTTATCTGTGGATGCGTTGCTACAACAATGGGGCCCAATTCCTCGATGGCATCCTGGGCGACAAACCCGACTGGGCTGCTCTGGAACAAGCCGGCCAAGCTGTTCCGCCCGGATGTAACGGCGCGCGAGTAAGGCCGTTTTTGCATCCCGAGCCATCATTGGGCGTGGCCGAGCCTTGCTTGGCCTGGACGCCGCACGAGCCAAGCGAACTGGGAGTACGCTATCGAGCTGCCTTGGAGGCGTTGGCCTATCTCATCGCTCGTGCCGTGCGTGAGCATGAACAGGCCGGACAAACGATCACTCGTCTGACTGTCTCGGGCGGCATCGCGCAAAGTAACTTGATGCTCGAAATCTTGGCAAGTGTTCTCAATCGTACCCTAGATCGTCTCCAATCCAGTGAAGGACCAGCCCTGGGGGCGGCCGTCACCGCCTTGGCTGCCCTCGAAAATAGCCGTCGCCTGGAACGCAACCTCCCAGGCACCTATCCCCTGGAAGCCGCCGTGCGACAACTGGTACGCTTTCAGGATGCTGTGCCGCCCCGAGCCGACTGGGTTGCCGTCTACCAACAGGCGTTGAACAATCTCTCGTATTAAGAACAGGGAGAATCATCTTGGCGATGGGAAGGCAAGCTGCACCTTGTTGTTCACGAGGAGGAACCAATGCGGTTCGTACTGAGCGGTTTGTTGACACTTGTCGTGCTGACCGCGACCGCGGTTAGGCAATCACCCCGCAGCGAGAGCGGCGAGCCAACCCCGGAGCCGGCCGAAGTCTCGCGCTGGTTCAAAGGCAACTTGCACACCCACACCCTGTGGAGCGATGGCGATGACTTTCCCGAGATGGTCGCCGACTGGTATCGCCGTCGTGACTATCATTTCTTGGCCCTGTCGGAACACAATGTGCTAGCCGAGGGCCAAACCTGGGCGGCGATACCAGCCAAGAGTGTGCGCGAGCTTGCCCTGGACAAATATCTGCAGCGTTTTGGCCGCAGTTGGGTGGAACAACGCAAAAACGTGCTAGGCGTCACGGAGGTACGGCTCAAGCCGTTGGCCGAGTTTCGCAGTTTATTGGAGCAGCCGGGCCAGTTTTTGCTCATCCCCGCCGAAGAGATCACCTACAGCTATGCCAAAAGACCCGTTCATATGAATGCTATCAACTTACGCGATGTCATCAAACCCATTCAGGGCGACAATGTCGCCGAAACCATTCGGGTCAACTTACGTTTGGCCAACGAACAAGCCAAAAAGACTGGCCGCCGCATGCTTACCTTTCTCAATCACCCCAACTTTCAATGGGGGGTGAATGTGGAAGACATGCTGGCCGTCGAGGAGCTTCGGTTTTTTGAAGTCTACAACGGCCATCCCGGCGTGCGGAACGACGGCGACGCGAAACGGCCCTCGACCGAGCGGATGTGGGATATTCTCTTGACGCTCCGCATGGGCAAGCTGCGTCTGGGGCCGATCTACGGCCTAGCTACGGATGATAGCCATAACTACCACAAGATGGCCGTGGGCCAATCCAATCCTGGGCGCGGTTGGATTCAGGTACGCGCGGTCCATCTGACGGCCGAGTCGATTGTTGCGGCTCTGGAGTCGGGCGATTTTTACGGGTCCACGGGAGTGGAGTTGAGCGAGTTGGTCAACGGGCCTGAGGAGATACGGCTCAAGATCAAGCCCAAGCCGGGCGTGACGTATCGCACGCAGTTTGTGGCTACACTTCGGGACACGCCCACTGATTCGAAGCCTGCTCCGGTTGAAAATGGCTCGCGCGTCTACAGCGAGGAGATCGGCAAAGTAGTAGCCGAGGTCGAAGGAACCGAGGCAGCCTACAAACCAACGGGTAAAGAGATCTATGTGCGGGCACGGGTGATTTCCAGTCAAGCGCATGCGAACCCCTTCAAGAAAGGGGATGTCGAATCTGCCTGGACCCAGCCCGTTGAGGTGCGACGACGCCAATAGGTACGGGTTCTTCTGCTGTAGCGCGTGTCTGCTCGTCGGCACCTTTGGTTTATCCCGCAGAGGGGGAGAGGCTTATTCCTCGCGACGGGGTACCGGCACGCCCGGGATGGGGCAAGCCGCTTCGACTTTGCGATAACCCAAGGAGCGGATCACTTCCAGCACTTCGCTCCAAGTGGGGAAAGGCCGACGATTGTTCCGTTTATATTGATCCATCGCCTTCATAAAATCGATTTCTTCCTGAGTATATTCTTTTTCACACGTCGTCGGGTCGACCTGTCGGCGGCGTGCCCCTTCCTCCGCGTCCAGTCTCGGTTCGGATCGACGATCCTTGCCGCTGCGGCGTTCGACCGCCACAGGAATCGATTTCTTACGCCGATCCCCGCGACGACAATCGATGGTAGCCTTTTCGCTCGGGACAGGAAGATTTTCGGTATTCATGGCAATTCTCGTAGGGATGAAGGATGCAAGCGCAATCTCACAACTCGAGTATACCCCACGATTCTTCGAGGACAAATTCTACGGGTGGATTTTCTGGAAAAATCCGCGCCGGCCGTTAAACTCCAACGGTTGCGCCAAGCGTTCGTTTGTGTATACTGAGCATGTGGTTTTTCTCGTTTGGTCTTGAGTTGGATGAAAGGATCCCCAAGTGGTTCCCAGTCTGGCGATCGTCGGTGCCACCGGTGCGGTGGGGGAAATGATGCGACGGGTCTTGGACGAACGCCGCTTCGCGTTTCGTTCCATCCGCTTCCTCGCCTCGGAACGCTCGGCCGGCAAAACGCTGTTGTTCCGGGGCCAAACCCACACCATCGAGCCGATCCGCGCCGAGGCGTTTACCGGGGTGGATCTTGTCCTGTCCAGCACACCGGCTTCGGTCAGCCGTGAAGTCTCGCCGCTAGCGGCCCGGGCGGGTGCTCTCGTTATCGACAACTCCTCGGCTTGGCGGATGGATCCCGAAGTACCCCTTGTTGTGCCGGAGGTCAACGCCGACGCCCTGCGCCAGATTCCCAAGGGGATTGTCGCCAACCCCAACTGCTCGACCATTCAAATGGTGGTTGCCCTGAAACCGCTGCACGACCGCGCTGGCATCCGCCGCATCGTCGTCGCCACTTATCAGGCCAGCAGCGGCAAAGGGGCCACGGGCCTGAACGAACTCGACGCCCAACTGCAAGCGATCGGTCGTGGCCAACCCGTTCCTCCCGTAACTGCCCACAACGGCCAGTTGGCCCTCAATGTGCTGGCGGCCGACTGGAAGCCAGGCGAGGACGGCTACACGGAAGAAGAGATGAAAATGATTAAGGAAACGCGCAAGATCATGGGCGATGATTCGATCCTGGTTTCGCCGACTACTGTTCGCGTGCCCGTGCGGATCGGTCACTCCGAGGCCATCAATCTGGAATTCCATCGCCCCCTCAGCGTGGACGAGGCCCGTGAGGCGCTCCGGCAGGCACCCGGAGTGGTCCTGGTCGAGGGCCCCGACCCGGTGCCACAACCTTTGCTTTGTGCCGACCGGGACGAAGTCTTCGTGGGCCGACTCCGACCCGATCGGACTCTTCCCGAGGGCAAGGGGCTGAACCTCTGGGTGGTGGCGGATAATCTTCGCAAGGGGGCGGCCACCAATGCCGTTCAGATCGCCGAGACTCTGGTCGCCCGAGGCTGGTTGCCGCGACGCTGATCTCCTTTGTCCCGAGGCGAGCCGTGACCGAAGCGGACTTTTTGCTAGCGATTCAGGCAGAGCCATACGATCGCTCGGTCTGGCTGATTTTCTCCGATTGGTTGGAGGAACACGGTCGCTTGGCCGAGGCACGCTTGGTTCGTTTGCGTCAGCAATTGATCGAGCAGGAACAGCCGACCCCGCTACGCGACCAGCAGCAACGCCAACTATGCAAACTGCTGCGTGCCGGTGTTCGCGTGCCTGCTGCCACCACCGGTTTGCAACTGGCTCCGCGAGTGTCACTGGTGCTGTCGTTGATTTCCCCCGGCGTTTTTCTCATGGGCAGTCTGAGCCACGAGCCAGACCGCTACGAAAACGAGGGGCCACGCCATCGCGTGCGGATGACCCGACCCTACTATCTGGGCATCTACCCCGTGACGCAGGCGCAATGGCAAAGCGTGATGGGGACCACCTTGTTCCGCTTTCGTGGAGCCGATCGCCCCGCGGAGGGGATCAACGCCTACGACGCGGAGAGCTTTTGCCAACGCCTCAGCGAGCGCTTTGGGCGACGGATCCGTCTGCCCACCGAGGCGGAATGGGAATATGCCTGCCGGGGCGGCACGCAGACCACGTTTTACACCGGCAACAGCGAGCGTTCGCTGCGTCGGGCGGGTTGGTGTTCGCGGACCACGCCGGGTTCGGCCCGTTTCACCCGTCGCGTGGGCAGTCTACTGCCCAACGCTTGGGGACTCTACGACATGCATGGCAACGTGCGCGAGTGGTGCGCCGACGACCAACGCGATTACACCGAGCAAGAACAGACCGACCCGCGGGGCCCCGAAAGCAATATGTATCGCATCGTTCGCGGGGGCTCGTGGTATTACACCGCCGAGGACGCCCGCAGCGCCTCGCGCTATCAACGGCCGATGGATTATCGGCTGGAATATTATGGATTTCGTGTGGCCATGCCTGTTGAGTGAAAGCATGCCGACGTTTCGAGCGACCATCAGTTACGATGGCACGGCGTTTCATGGCTGGCAGATGCAACCCGGCTTTCGCACTGTGCAGGAAACCTTTGAATCGGCCTTGAGCGATTTGGCCGGTGGCCCGCGGGTGCGTGTCACCGCGAGCGGCCGAACCGATACCGGAGTGCATGCTCTGGGTCAGGTGGTGAGCTTCTCGCTACCGACTCGATTAGAACCGTCCGTTCTGCGGCGTGCCCTCAATGCCCGTCTGCCGGAAGATGTGGTGGTGCGGTTGGTGGAGCGGGTCGCCGAGGGGTTCGATGCCAACCGCGACGCTCTGCGCAAGAGATATCGGTATGTAATTCACGATGGCGAGGTGCCCGATTTATTCCAGCGACGCTATGCCTATCACTCGCGGTATCGTCTCGATGCCCAACGCATGCACACAGCTGCACAATATCTATATGGCACCCATGATTTCCGCTGTTTCGAGACGGAATGGCCCAACCGCGCCAGCAGTGTTCGCACCATCAGCCACATCAGCGTCACGCGACCGTCCCACCTGGATGGCGAATTTCTTTGGTTGGAAGTCGAGGCCGACGGCTTCCTGTACAACATGGTGCGGGCCATCGCTGGCACCCTTATGCAAGTCGGGCGTGGCTACTGGCCGGTCGAGTATGTCGAGCGGCTGGTGCGCGAGGGCGACCGCACTCAGGCTGGCCCCACTGCTCCGGCGTGCGGCTTGTTTTTGCTATATGTCGTGTATGCGGATTCCTTGGCTACACACGGAGACCCTTCGCCATCTTCCCAGCCCCCACAAACGCCAACCGACCCGAGCTAGCGGAATCGCTCGAGTCGGTTGTTATGGTTAGCCATCGCCGGCGATGGAAGCGCGGGAAGTTTGCTCACTGTGGCTCAAGCTGCTTGCGGCAGGTGGCCGGGCTTCCCTGTCGGCAGAACGTCCTGACGGGCCTGACTTGCGCCACGGCGGAGTTGCCAAACCATCGTGGCCGACAACAACACAAAGAGCAACGTATAGGCACCATAGACGAGGACCATTTTGTTGAAAGGAGGTGAGCGCCACACGGTCTCCCGCTCATTGCCGCCGCCCAAACCCGGCAAGAGCATCAGCACGAGCGATCCGACCACCACCCCCCACAGGCGCGGCTCTCGCGCCACGCCGAACGCCAAGGCCACGTAGGGAATCATCAACGTCACGGCATGATGTTTCCAAGTGCGTTCGCTAAAAAGCAACATCCCCAAGGCGATCAGAGCGGCCTCGGCCACCGGCTGCCAACCGGACCGCTGCGGAGAACGACAAGACCACACCATCAGCCCGAGAAAACCCAGCAGAGCTAGCTTGGTCAAGCGGTTAGCCGTCTCGGGGGCCAGGGCAACGAAATTATCGTAACGGACCGGAGTCTCGTGCCCCTCAACAAACACGACAAACGAGGGGGAACGGGTCAACATCCGATGGGTAAAACCCGGCAACGATTGGTTGATATGCTCAGCCGTCACTTTCCCCTGAATCACAAAAGGCTCAACCATGACCTTGTACCAACTAATCAGTTGGCGTTGATTATGCTCCATGCCAAGCCGAGCCGCCGGCACCAACCCCGGAGCCAAGAACAGCAACAGCCCCACCGCGGTGCCCCAGAGCACCCACCAGGCGCGTTTGTAAAAGAAGTACGGCACGAGCAAAGCGGGCGTCACCTTGCAGGCGATCGCCAACGCTAGGGCCAGGCCAGCCAACGCCTCGTAACGATAGTGCCGGGCTACCAGACAGGCGACGACGAGGAAAAGAATGAACAGGTTCACATTCCCATGAAACAGATCATCGAGAACCGGCTTGAGCGATAGCAACGCCGCCAGCACCCGCATCGCAGGCGGAAACGGCACACCCCCCGCTTCCACCACATGCACCAGCCCCACAAATGCCGCTATCGCCATCGCCACCTTGAGCAGATACCAGCACACCGCCCCCGTGACAGGCGGTAGATAAGCCAGCGGTTCCAGAAGCACCGCCATGATCGGAGGATTGGGGTAGTTGTCGGTCGCTGAAATATCAACCCCCTCTCGCAGCTTAAGTAGCTGATATCGCCAACGATTAAAGGCGCTGCGGTCCTCGCTGGCCTTGTCGGCAGCGCGGAAAGCCCCCGCGAGCAGGATGACAATAAGCAACGCATAGATGCCACGTTCGATCGTGGTGGACATGATCGCCCCCTCCTTGGGACGACATGCTACAACTCCTGCCGGTTTGGGAACAAGACGAACCCACAGAGCAGCTGAACCGCACCGCCAGTGCCCCAGAGCCGCAAGGGCAAACGCTCGGCTTAGCCTGTACGCCGCAACGAGGAAATTTCCAGCCGGACCAGGCGTTGCACCACCGCGCGAGCCGAGGGGCGGTCCTCGGGGTCACGTTCGAGCAGTTGGCCCACCAGAGTAGCCAGGGCCGGCGGCAGGTCGTCCCGCAGATCGCGAATATCGCGTGGCTCCTCGCGCCGGAGTCGGCGAATGGTGTCGCGTAGGCTGCCTACCTGATAGGGCAAACTGCCCGTGAGCATCTCAAAGAGCGTTACCCCCAGACTGAATAGGTCCGTGGTAAACTCCTCCATCGGCCATTCGTCACATTGTTCAGGGGCCAGATAGTTGGGCGTGCCCAGCAAATAGCCGGCACGCAGAAAGGCAGCATTTTCACCCAGGCGGTGGGCAAAACCCAAATCGGTCAACACCACATTGCCGCCGGCTACTACTCGGATATTGTCTGGCTTCACGTCGCCATGCACGAAACCTGCGGTGTGCATCGCCGCCAAAGCTTCGGCCGTTTGCCGCGTGATCCACAGCGCCTCGGGAATGGACAAGCGGAATTCACGCCTCAGGCGAGCGCGGAGCGTTTCGCCTGGACACCACTCCATCACTAGAAAGTAAGGCTCGGTCAGGACACTGGCGGCCGTGATTTTCACTAGATTCGGATGCCGCAACAACAAGCCAGCCCGAGCCTCGCGCTGAAAGAGCTTGATGGCCGTGTCACGATCCTCCAGGTCGTCGCGGAGGATTTTCACCGCACACGGTTGGCCGTTGTGGTCGTCGCGGGCTTCGTAGACCGTGGTGATCGGCCCCCCCCCCAGACGCTGTAACAGACAATAACCGGGTAGGCGTGGCATCATGGCAATCGCATCCTTGCGATCAGAAAGCTCAGAACAACTTAGCGGGGAAAGTAGCCAGCCCGCAGAGCACCCTCAGGGCCCACGATCCCTCGCTTGCCCAAATCATACACTTGAACACCGGGAATCGGCCGACGAGTAAAACTCAATTGAGCATCTTCAGGAGTAACAGCATTGATTTCGATACCCGAAAGCATGAGACGAATGGTGGCACGCTCCGCGGGGTAGGAGATGATGACACTACTGGGCACCACCGAGCCATGGCGGTCGCGATAAACTTTCTCAATGCGTGCCTGGCAGATGACTTTGTCCGTCTTGATGTCCTTGACGACCTGACCAAACGCTTGTGCTTTGTCACTGTGGACGGGAACCGGCATGCGGTGGAATGCAATCGTCCGCCGGACCTGCCGTCCATCGGCCGACACCGTATCCCAGCTCAGTTCGTGCGATTTCTCAAAGCTTTTCAGATCGTACTTGACGTTGGGGTCGTACTCGGCCATGCCCAGGGCCGAGAGTACCATACTAGGATCGAAAGGGAAGGGAAGAACCGCTCGACCCGAGGCCAGATCCTCGTGAGAGCAGACATATTGATGGGGAGGATTGGCTTGTTTGATCCAGAACCACAGTTCTTGATTGTTTGAGCCGATGTCGATTTGCTGCGATCCGAGGACGCTGGCCCGAAGACGGAAGTTACGCGGCTTTTCGCAGACCAACACCCCCACCGGACCCACCGATTTGCCATCTTGGGTGACATCCATGTCCACTTTGGCCCGCAGGGAGTTGATGCGTCGAGCGTTGTCATTAAGGTAGTTCACCAGCGATTCGGGCGAGACTTTCCCGGCCGTGAAGGCCGTGGCTGGACGCACCAAATCGTTTTGATTTTGTTTGTTCAGCGGGAGACAGCCTGTGCTCAGCGAAAGGCCCAAGGCCAGCAGAACTAGCCCGGTGAGAAATTGCATGCCCCGCATAGCCAGTCCCTCCGTTGTTCGCCATCAATCCCAGCCCAAGACCCGAAAGACTTCTTCTTGAACCGCCTCCAGCTCATCTTCCGCCAGTTGGGGGTCCAGCACCTCGTAGGTAGCACCACTTTTGGGGTCGGCCAAGTGTAACGTCTCCACACCGGCGTGGTGCGACGTTTCAACCAGACGCATACGCTTACGCCGGATCAATAACAACGCCAGAACGTAGCGAAAGCGTCGTTTGGCCGGGTCTGGGTCATCTTGCAATCGAGCCAGACACTCGACGAGCACTTCGTCGTCGATGGGCATTTTTCGCGGTTTATTGGCCGAGGGCACGCGTCCCTGCCAGTGGGCAAACACCTGGGGCGGGGGGCCATGCCAATGTTCGGCGGCGACATCCTCACGGAGAAACTTGCCGCCTTCGATGCGCAGAACGGAGTGAATACGTTCGCCCGGTTTCAGTTCGCGGCCACTGCGGGCACAGCGATGGGTAGGAGCCTGTATCTGATAGTCCAACAACATAGTTGTCGATCCCTGTATCACATTTATGGTATCGGTCTAGCAGGCTTGCGAGCAAGCGCGACCTCAGGGACGGCTGGTAGCTGATGCAGGCCAATTGGCAAGATCTAAGGGTCATGCGAGCTGTGCTAGCGGACATTCACCCAGCGACGCAATTCGGCTAGCACTTCGGGGCCTGTCTCGCGGCCCCAGCCCATCACCCGATGACGAATGTGGCCCTCGGCATCAAGGAGAACGCAAGTCGGCGTCACCTCCACTCCGTAACTAGCTCGCAGCCCGGAGCCGTGCAGGATGGGGAAAGTGGCCCCGGCGGCGGAGCGTTGTTTGAGGACCAGCGCGGAATCGTCGCTGGTGGACATGCCAACGATGTGAACAAATTTGCCCAGTGTGGCTTGCAACTCCTGAGCCCAGCGAAGCATCTCCAGGGCTGTCTCGGAACGCGGCTGATAAAAGATCAAGAGCGTTGGCTTGCCCTTGAACGATGACAGCCGGACATTGCCCGTTCCCGTAATGCTGGTAGCGAGAAAGTCAGGAGCTGGTTTGTTCTTGATCTCCAGGGGTAACGGTTGGACCGGCTCGGCATAGTGGCTCACCACGACCTCGCCGCGGCTGGCGGCTTCGACCTGATTGCGGATGCTCAGTACGGCCTCGCGGTAAGGCGTCGGGGGTTGGCTGTCTAGAAAAGCCTGGATCTTCCGCAACAGGGCAGCCAATTCTCGGCTGGCACGGATCGGCTGGGGCAATAAAGGCGTGGCTAAGGAACGAAATTCGAGTGCCCGGGCAATTTCGACGCGGCGATCGTTGAGCAGCGCCGCGGGATGCTTCAAATCACTCTCCAACTCGTAACGCAAGGTGGCGGAGCGGCTCACCTCGCGGCTAGCAGGTTCGCGATGTTCGATGACCCGTTCGACGCGAACGGCCAAGCCATGACGCGAAGCGAGCCACACGCTCTCGACGCGTCTCCAGGCCCCGCGATCGGCTCGGGGCTGATCCCAGTCGTCGGACTGCTGCACCCCTACCAGCTTCAGGCAGGGTTGGGCCAGTACCGTTTCCTGGCCGATTACTTGCCAAGTGAGGGGGGGACGACCCGGTTCACGGCATTGCCAAGTCTGGAGGCGTTTGAGTCGACCTCGGGGCAACTCGACCACCATGCCCAATTCGATACTCGGAGGCCCCTCGAGCGGTACACTGAAGCTCGGCCTAACTCGGCCGTGGCTTTCCAAACGAACCCGTTCCAGGCGGACCGCCCCATTGCCGCCCTCCCATGTCGAACCACGCGGCGATTTATCTTGCAAATGGGTCATAACGGCGAGATCGGCCCCGTTTTCCGAGGCTTCCACGGCCAAGATGCGCGTTTCAAAGCGATAGGTGCGTTGGAACCGTACCCGTAGACCGAGCGTCTGTTCCGTGAACGTGCCGCGATACACCCATTCGGTACCCCGTTCCATCCGAAGCCGGTAGGAGTCTTCCGCCAGTGCTGCCGTTCCCGCGGTCTGGGCTGGTACGAGAACACTGCCAAGCAAGCAAAGAGTGGCTATCATGGCTCTCCGCCAAGTCAAAGGGCCAAAGCCAGGCGCAGCGAGTCCGCGCCGACGAATCGCTCTATAGCAACTCAGCAGCGAAACGCAAGACGAACTGCCGCTCGCTTTCGACCCGGCTCGCAAGCACGCAAAACGGCAAAACCCTTACCGTTGCTTTTGTCCAAACAGCACGGCCGACACTCCGAAGAGCATCGGCCGTGAACTCGCCTGGATGAAAACCACCGGTTTACTTGCGAGCGAGGTAGCTGTTGTGGATGCGAGCGAACCACTCACTATGGCTGACTGGCGTCGGACCTGGGGCAGGTGGACACATCGGCGGGCAGATCGGCTCGCAGATGGGCTCACAGATCGGCACTAGCCGACAGCGTTTCAGCAACACCGTGTAGGGTTCATAGCGGCAAATGATACGCGGTACGGTGAAGCACTTTTCTTCAGGCACCAGGCGACAAGTGGTATAAGGCACCTGACAGGTTTTCATTTCCGTGACATATCGGCAGGTGCGGACCTTGTATGTCTCACACTTTTCCTCGGGCACCAAGCGACACGTAGTGTAGGGGATCTGCATCGTTTTCACCTCGGGCACGCTGTAACAGTAACGCCGCGTCTCGTAGCGTACCTGCTGCTTGGCCACCAAGCGATAGGTTTGGAACGGAATCTGGCGCGTTTTCACCTCGGGCACCAGGATTGTCCGCTGACACGGAATCATCTCGCAGTGATCCTTGCGAACGATCTGGCAGGTGGTGTAAGGAATCTGCCGGCACTTCACCTCGGGCACCAACACGATGCGTTTGCAAGTGATCATGCGGCAATGATCCTCGCGCACGAGATGGCAAGTGGTGTAAGGAATCTGCTGCACTTTCTCCTCGCAGACGGTGTAACAATACTGCCGGGTTTCGAGGCGTTCGTGGCACTCGGGCACGATTTTGCACGTGGTGTAGGGCACCCGGCGAACGTGTTGCTCAGGCACGTAGCGGCAGGTGGTGAAGGGAACCGCCACCACATGTTCCTTGGTCACATAACGGCAGGTGCGAATCTTTCGGACTTCCTGACGCGGCACATAGATGGTCTTGCAGACGTAGCGACCCGGGCATTGCACCGAGTAGCTGACTGTCGGACCGGGGCAGTATCGGCTCGTGCAGGTGCAGGGGTCAAAATGCCAAGTGCCGGGCAACTGGGCGCACTTCTGGATCACCGGTCCTGGAAGGTATTCGCTCACGGTTTGGTACGAGCCACATTCCACCACGATGTCGCGCTCTTCGACCACCGGTTCGCAGCTGTAGCGTTTCTCGTAGCGTACCTGCGTCTCGGTGACCGGCCGATAAGTCACGTAGGGCACTTCGGCGACATGCTGTTCGGTGACGGTGCGGTAAGTGGTGTAAGGCACCTTGACCTGGTAGGTGTGAACCATCGGCTTGGCGACGACATAGCGGTGTTCGCGCACGTGTTGTTGTGTCACCGTCCGATAGGTGGAGTAATACTGCGGCACCTGATATTCCTGCTCAAGCGGCTTGTAGGCTGTGTAGTACTCGGTGCGGACGTGTTGCTGATACACCGGGTGATAGGTGCTGTAGTGACGTGGCACCTGATAGGTTTGCACCACCGGGTTGTAGACGGTGTAACACTCGGTGCGGACATGATTTTCCACCACTGGTTCATAAGTGCAGTAAGGAATCGCCACCTGATACTCCTGGACCATCGGTTTGGCTACGGTGTAACAGACGGTGCGAACGTGGTTTTCGATCACGGGCCGATACACCGTGTAACGGCGAATCTGATCGTGTTCCTCAAAGATCGGCCGAACGACGGGGTAAGAAAGGTCGCGGAGATGCTGCTCGTAGACGGGGCGAAAAGTGGTGTAGCGAAAGGTTTCGTAATGGGTGTCATAAACGGGCCGATAGCAGGTCTGTGGAACCTCCTCGGAAACCGTCTCATAACGCACCCGATAGCGGATCGCGGGCAGGGCACATTGCTCGGGTGTGGCCAGGACCGTGGGATAAGCACAGGCCCCACAATGCAAAGCCCAGGCGCAATTCCCCTCCAGGGCCAACCCCAGCAGGGCAGCAGCCAAGGAAATGACAGAGAACCTCATGAACGGAACCCTCGGAAGCCAGAGAACTCAGGAACTCTTTCCTAGTTTGGCTGATCCGGGAGGATGGGCAAACAGAAGCGTTTGCAGAAAAGGCAAAAAATCAGACCCCGAGCCTGACCTGCGCGATTTCCTCCGCACTCCCGCTACCTTAGGCCTATTAAGAGAAAAAACCACCATCGCCCCTCTCAGGACGATCGGGCACTGCGGTTGCGGGCGATCGTTTCGCTCGCGGCCAGGGCCGTGATCTTCGAAGGTGCATCCAGATCCGTCGGATCGATCTGTCGGAGCTTTTCCCATAGCTCAATCGCTTGGTTGTACTTTTTGAGCCGCTCGTACAAGCCGGCTAGACAACGCAACAACCGGGCTTCACGAGGGTGAATGGTCAGGGCATCTTCGAGGAACCAGACGGCGAGGGAATGTAGGCCGAGTTGCTCAGCACTATCGGACATTTCCATGAGGGTGGGCAGATCATCCGGCAGACGTAGTAGGAGTTCCTCACCTAACTCCAAGGCTTTGCGATGTTCGCCGGCTCGGCGGGCGGCTCGAAACCGTGCCCGCGCGGGTAAAGTGGTCAAGGCGCTCAGCCAACCGCTGCCCTTGTTCTTGACCCAGTCGCGGCTCACCTCGCGGAGCATGCGACGATAGAGCAAGGTCGTCGGGTCTAGGTTGACGCTCGAGAGCATCAGTTGGCGCACATAGTGGATGTCTCCCCCGCTACGCAGCACTTCCGATGCCCGACTGAACTGGGCGTTGGCCGCCTGGCGTTGTTCGGCCGAGAGAGCCAAGGCGTCGGCCGCCTCATCGGCTAAGGTGTTGAACTCGGGCAGAGTGGTTTTTCGTGCCGTGCGCTGAGCCGTAGGCATCAAAGCGGGAGAACGCGGCAAGGGGCGTTTGGGCGAGTCGTCGTCAGGAGGGGGCGGGGGAATGTCCAGCGAATCGCTCAACGGCCGGATCGTCGGCACTGGTTTGACGGGGGTCGGTTCACTGTATTGAGGCACACCGGGGCTGACAGCCACCGCTCGCAAGGCTTCGACCAACTCGTCGGGGGTCTGGAAGCGATCGTCGGGATGTTTGGAGAGCATCCGCCGGAGTACCGTCCAGAGCATCGGGGACACCGCAGGGTTGAATTGCCGCACGTCAGGCGGCTCGACGGCGATATGTTTGTAAACCCGTTCGCCGATCCCGCCTTCGGCAAAGGGGGGCCGCCCGGCAAGCATGTGATAGAGAGTGCAACCCAGCGAATAAATATCGCTGCGGACGTCGGCCAAGCTCGAATCGCGTGCCTGCTCGGGTGCCATGTAATCGACCGTGCCTACCGTGGTACCGGCCCGAGTGACGCGAAAGTCTTCTTCGGCTTGCATGCGTGACAGGCCCAGATCAGTGAGTTTGACGCGGCAGCGGCCCCCCTCATTGGCCAAGAGAAAGTTGCTCGGTTTGATGTCGCGGTGGATGATCCCCCGCTCGTAGGCATGAGCGAGCGCTTTGGCGGCCTGAATCACGATGCGGCGAGCTTCCTCGGGGTCGATTTGGTTTTTGCGGCGGATGTATTCATTGAGATCGACACCGATGACATACTCCATCGCCAAGTAATGAAAGCCGTCGGCTTGACCGGATTCATAGAACTGAACAATATTTTTGTGAGCTAGCCGGGCGGCATGTTTGGCTTCGCGGTGGAAACGCTCGACCAAGATCGGGTTGTTGGCCAGTTCCGGGGCCAATACCTTCAGGGCGACCACGCGATGGTGTTCGGTGTCTTGCGCCTTGAAAACGGTTCCCATCCCACCCGTGGCGACGTGTTGGAGGATCAGGTATTTCCCGATCCGGGTGGCTGGCAACTTGGTGCTGGAGGACATGTTAGCCCGACTCCAGTCCAGTTAGAGCCCCACTTCCGCTGCCTTACACCTCTCTACTGTAGTTTGTGACCACAGACAAATCAAGCGACCCGCCGCTATTGGCCAAGGTTTCCCCCTAGGTCAAGGTTTCCATAGGAAAAAAGACTTGGACCCGTGTCAGACAGCAGACAACTCAGGCAACAGAGTGCGAGCCGCTCTTTATGCAGCAGACAGCGAGACGCCTGTGCCTCGCTGATTGGCTGCAACCTTGTGGTTGATCGGCTCAGCGTTCGGGAGTAGTGATGAAATTTAGCCCCGGAAGGACCGGTGGGCTGACGGTATTCGCCCGAGTCTCGGGTTTTTCCGCCGGCGCGGGGATTACCGTCAGGCTAGCCGATTTCTTCTCACAGCTTACCCCCGTGATGGTTCCTCGCGGCCGGGTTAGGTCGATGCGGATTGGCTCGGGCGTCGTGACCAGGCCGACATTCCCCGCCTGATCCTCGGCTTCCACACGCAGGAAAAAGGCATACGGATGCTCACGCGGCATGTGCCACACATACCTGCCAGTGTTTTCGATGGCGGTGGCGATAGGGGTGTAGGGACCTTCTTTTTTGGTGGCGATGCTGAGAGTGATCGGTTTGTCCGTGAGGCGTTCGTCGCTGGCCGACCATTCGACCGTAAGAGTGCCGGCATGAGGCCCGGAACCAGCCGTCACCCGCTTGAGAACCAGCGACGGTTTGGTTTCATCCACCACCACCCAGACCTGCGGCTCATCGCCTGCTTTAGGAGTGGCGGACGCCATTCCTAGCCCGTTGCGGACCACGATCGAGAAACCGTAGCGGCCTTCTTCGGCGACGTGGACGACCAGGGGCCCATCGGGAGGCGGTTCATTGCTGTAACGTGCCCACGATTTGCCATCGCGAGTGGCCCAAAGTTCGACCGTCGAAACACCCGAAGGGCCGACATCCTCAATCGAGTAGTTGAGTTTAATGCGTCGGCTATTGACGATCATGACTTTCTCCTTGGTGCCTGCGATTCCTGCCTCACAGGCTTCATTACGGCAGCGCGAATCGGTGTCGTTAGCCCGGGCGTTCCAGGGGAGGCACACCAAGGCAGTGCTCAAGACACCGACGCCCAACATCATCCATGTGCGAATGCCCATGTAAGATCTACTCCTCGAGCTGTCGCAGGCCGATAGTCCGGGGGGGTTGGCCTACGCTCGGCTGCGAATCATAAAAGCTGCCCGCCACGAATAAAGGTCAATTCCCGGGCTGGTGTTCGCCTCAGGCTTCTCTTCCTATAATCGCTTCATTATCGTTTGGAGGAGCGCCAGCATGGCCAGTAAAGCTTCTTCTGCCGACGCTTTACGCGTCCTAGTGATTGACGATGACCGTTTCCATGCCGAGACGGTGGCCGAAAGCTTAGAGCGGGTTGGCTATGATTGCACCGTAGCTACCAGTGGGACGGAAGGCGCTCGCCGCATTGAGCAAGGCGGCTGGGATGTCATTCTCACCGACTTAAAAATGAATGATGTGGATGGTTTGGCCATCCTCGAAAAAGCACGCTCCGAGCTTCCCGAGGCCGAAGTGGTCATGATCACTGGCTTCGGTGATGTCAAAACCGCCGTCGAGGCGATCAAACGCGGTGCCTCCAACTATCTCATCAAGCCGATCGATCGCGACGAGCTACGGGCGATTGTGCAGTTGGCAGCCGATCGCTTACAGCTGGCCCGAGACAACCGCGAACTCAAACGCCAACTCAACGAGAAGTTCGGCTTCGAGGGGGTAATCGGCAATAGTCCGGCCATCCAGGCGGTCATTAGCAAGTTGCGTCGAGCGGCCGAAACCGATGCCACCGTTTTGCTGCTAGGCGAGACCGGCACGGGCAAAGACCTAGCCGCCCGAGCCATCCACAACAATTCCGCACGCAAGGCCAAGCCTTTCGTGGCCCTGAACACCGCGGCCCCCAATGAAAACCTCATCGAGGATGATCTGTTCGGCCACGAACCGGGAGCCTACACCGGGGGCGAACGCCAACGCAAGGGCATCTTTGAGTATGCCAACGGCGGGACGGTCTTCCTGGACGAGATCGGCGACATGCCGTTCAAACTCCAGGCCAAGCTGTTGCGAGTGCTGGACAACCGCGAGGTTACGCGCATCGGCAGCAACGAGGTCATCAAAGTCAACATCCGCTTGATTGCTGCGACGCATCAGGATTTGGAGGCCAAGATCGCCGCCAAAGAGTTTCGCATGGATTTATATCAGCGGCTCAAGGTACTGACGATCCGCTTGCCGCCCTTGCGAGAACGTCGGGAGGATATTCCTCTGCTGGCGGCCCATTTCATGAAAGAGGCCAACAAAACCCACGGCAAAAATGCTACCAGCATCGCCGAGCCGGTGCGTCGAGCCATGGCCAGCTATCCGTGGCCGGGCAACGTGCGGGAGCTGAGAAATTTTATCGAGAGTATGGTGGTCTACGACAACGATGGCATCCTCGGCCCGGACGATGCCATTGACAGTGAAGTCCTGGGACGTAGCAGCGTCCTCCCGTCTGTGGGCACGACTGCTAATGCGTTGATTGGTCGACCCCTGGATGAGGTCGAACGCTTTTACATCGAGGAAGCCTTGAAACTGACCAACGGCAATCGAGAAGAAGCGGCCAACCTGCTGGGAATCGGCGAACGGACCCTGTATCGCAAAATCCAGGATTACCGGCAGAAAGATGCGGCCAAAGCAGGCACCTGAGAAAGCATCCGAGAAAAAGCGTTACCTGAGAAAGCATCTGCAACGGGGGCATTTCCCAGCGTTTCCCCTTTGCTGCCTCACCGAGCATCGATTTCGAGGCTGTACGGCCAGGGCTATTCCTCAGCCCCAGTGGCCCGATCGGGCGGAAGCCGACCCTCGCGACGCAGTTTGATCAAACCCGAGGCAATCTGCCGCTCCGCCAAGCGAAGCGTCTGCTCGGGGTAGCCACGATATAGTTCCCGGGCCAACTCCCCCAGGTCGCGCAACCCTGCATGCCAGGCTGCCAATAATTGCTCCTCCCGCTGTTGGCGATGCAGCAACGTTTCATCCAGCAACGCCTCTCCACGCGTCGTCGGCGGCCCATGCGACGGCAACAGCAACCGCATCGGCAACGCACGCACCCGCTGCAGCGAGGCGAGATACTGTTGTAAATCGCCATCCTGCGGGTCGATAATCAAGGACGACAAAGGGGAAACCAGATCGGCAGCAAACAAGAAGCGCAGATGAGGCTCCCACAGGGCCAAATGCCCCGGCGCGTGACCGGGCGTGTGCAGCACTTGCAGCGTTCGTTTGCCCACTTCTAAGACCATGCCCTCGTCGAGCAATTGATCGACGCGGACCTGCCCGGCCAACTGGCTTGCGGTTTCCCCATGCGCCCAGACGGGTATCTGCCATTCCTCCCGCAGCCGCTCGACTGCCCCGACGTGATCGGGATGGTGGTGCGTCAGCACGATGGCCTGGATGTCGCCGGGCGCGAGCGTCTCCAGCAGGATCTCCTGCTCGCTAGGATCGACCGGACCCGGATCGACCAGCAGCTTCGGCCCCGTGCCCAGCACAAAGCAATTGGTGTAGCGGGTGGGCGGCAGGCCGGCGGCATCCAGCGGCAGCAGGCGTACCCCCGGAGCAAACCAGATGGGCGGCATGCGTTGCTTGTCAATCGCTTCCAGAGCCGGTCGCAGCATCCCTGCCCACTGCTGGCATGGGACCTCGCCAAGCAGCTCCAAAATATTGAAGGTGGGCGGCGACAGCAGCAGTTCGCCCTGCTCCCAGGCCGACAACGCCTCGGGGATCCGCCACCAGCGACCTGCCTGCAATTCGCCCGGCCAAACGCTGGGCTGCTGTCCCTCGGGTAGCATCGCCACATAAAACGTGGTTGCATAGCGTGCTGGCGAGAAGGGCGGCGTCACCAGGCAGCCGGCTTCCTCAAGCAGTCCAGGCGTGGCTAAGCTCGGACACGGTTGCCTGCCTTGGAGGACGGCCTGACGCAGCTCGGAGTAGTCGCCTGGGCCGGCCCCCAGCAACACCCCCGTTTCCTCGAACAGTTCCCGTGCGGCACAAGCGGCCGGATCGGCGTCGCTCGCATCGACTTTGCCCCCAGGCAAAGCCACAAAACCCGGCATGAAGCGTAGCTGCTTGCCACGCTCGACCAAGTATATCGCATCGTCTTGCGGTCGCGCTAGCAAGATGGCGGCAGCGGGATCGACTCGGCTCATCGGCCGACTCACCGGCGAACTCACGAGGCGGCAGGGGGCGGGGGGGTGCCGTTGGCGGGGGAGGGTTTGTTCAGGCAGCGTTCGACGGCTTCCAGTAGGCGTTCCATAGCGAACGGCTTGCGGATGTAGTCAATGACGCCCAAATACTCGGCATAGGCTTTGTGCCGGCTGCCCTCGTTGGCGGTGATCATAATGATCGGCGGGGCATCGGGCTTGTCCTTGAAATGTTCCAGAATCGGGAAGCCACCCATACGCGGCATCATCATATCCAGAATCATCAGGTCGGGCTTGTGGGCATATACCACTTGTTTGCCCTGATGGCCATCCCGCGCCTGCAGCACGCGGAAGCCCTGGCGTTCGAGGATGGCACGCAGGCCATCGCTTAGTTCGACATCGTCATCGACGATCAGGATGGTTTTGGTCTCTGGCATGATGCGCCCCCTCGAAACGGTTCTCCTCCGCTTCATCATACTACGCTGGCCGCATGATGGGAAAGACGAAACCCATTCGGCTCATTGGCTCACGGGCTCACGTCACCTTGATTGGGGATACGAACGCTCTGCTTACTCTCCACAGATGATGCTTCATCCCTGTGGAAATTTGACCCGCGTACTTTCTTATTCCCTGTCATCGTTCCCGTCGTCGAATAAAGTCGCTCACTTCTTGATGGCTTGAATCGCCAGCCGCTGCAATTCTTGGCGTAACTCGCTGGCGTCGGCGTTGCTCAGGCCGACCCGGCCAATCAACAGCACATAAAAGAAATCCTTCTCCGGGTCGGCCCAGCTTTGCGTCCCAAACGCGCCGCCGTGCCCGAAACTTCCCGGACTCAGCCCCGCTGTGACGCCGGTGGGCTTTTTCACCACGGCAAAGGCGTGGCCGAAACCCATCCCCTCGGTGAAGCCGCACTTCAAGTCGCCGGTTTGTAGCGTCGTCGCCTCCCGGACACCGGCCCGTGAGAGAATTTTCTTGCCCTCTAGGCTGCCCCCCGAAAGCAGCATGCGGTAAAACTTAGCTACATCGGCCCCGGTGGAATACAGCCCACCGGCTGGAATCGGATGCACCGAACGCTCCGGCGGGCCGATCAACACCTGCCCGGCATCGACCAGCTTACCGTCTTTTTGGGCGTACAGTTTAGCAAGGCCGTCCCCCGTCTTGGTCGTCGGCCGGAAGGTGGTGTGGTTCATCCCCAGAGGACCAAAGATACGCTTGGCCATGAAGATTTCAAACGGCGAGCCGGATACCACTTCGACGATGCGTCCCAGGGTATCGATGCCCGAATTGCTGTAAGCCCAGCGACTGCCCGGCTCAAATTCCAGCGGTTGCTGGGAAAGGGCCAAGGTTGTCTCGCTCAGCGTCCAGTTTCGCTTGCCGTACACCTCGCCCAGACCCGCAGGATAGCCGGGCAAGCCGCTCGTATGGGTGAGCAGATCGCGAAGGGTGATGGGACGCTTCGGTTTGCCTAGCACCAGCTTGTCCTTGTCCCGCGACCACACCAGCCGTTGACCCGTGAACTCTGGCAGATACTTTTCTACCGGGTCGGTGACCTGGAGCTTGCCCTCCTCGGCGAGAATTTGGATGGCAACGCCGGTCATCGGCTTGGTCATCGAGGCGATGCGAAACAGCGTGTTGGGGGTCATCGGCTCGTCGGGGTCGAGGCTGCGTTTGCCCACGGCGACGTTCAGTGCCACTTCTTTGGAGGAGCCAACCACCAATACCGCGCCGCTGATTTGGCCGTCGGCCACGAATTTCTCGAAGCGAGGCTTAATGGCGGCGAGCTTGGCGGGGTCAAACTCTGCCCCGAGGCTGCGTCCGGGTCCCAGCCCGGCGACGAGAAACAAGACCACCAATGATCGCAACATCCGTTCACCTCTTATCCAAGGAAGCAATACAAACATTTTGACCACTAAACACACGAAGATTACTTCACAAAAAGAAACGTTGGAAGCACGCAGTACAAAGACATTCCCCATCGGAGATCTTTGTTCCTCTTCTGTATTCCGATCGTTTTTTCAAGCCAGTCTTGATCCGTGTTTTCCGTCTACTCCGCGGTTCAACGCTCTCCCTGGGCCGACTCCTTTCGCACCTTTCGGGTCTTTCGTGGTAAAAACCCTCGCCCTTCTCTCCTTAGTGGCCGTCGCCGAATACCTTATGCTTGGGGTCGGCCCCGCTGAGGATGTAGGCCATCAGGTCGAGGATCTCGTCGCGGGTAAGGCGGTCGAGCAACCCCTTGGGCATCAACGACACGGGCGACGGTTCGCGAACCACGATTGACGCGGTCTTGAGCCGAATCGGTTTAGCAGCGGCCAAGGGATTCTCAATGATCTCGACAAAGCCGTCGCCCTGCTGGACGATCATGCCGGTGAAGGTCTTGCCCTGCTTGGTTTCAAAGCGGAAGACGCGATATTTGTCGTCGATTTTCAGCGACGGGTTGAGGGTGTGTTCCAGCACGTCCTTGGGGCCCCACTTGGGGTCGAGCTTGGTCAGGTCCGGGCCAAACTCCTGCCCCTCGCCGCCTAACTTGTGACACGAGACACACGAGGCGACGCTGAAAATCTGTTTGCCCGCGGCATAGTTCCGCTTCGAGAGCGTCTCCACGTCGGCCACCAGTTCCTTCAACGTCCATTCCTTGCGGGGGCGATTAAACTCCAGCAGTTTGTCCACGGCCTTGATCTCGTTTTTGGCCAAATACCCCTCGGGGTCGGCCTGATAGGCTTCGAGATCGGCCACGACATATAAGGCACCGTTCATGCGTCGCCAGTGGCCGGGATAGGTGCAGACATAGGGATACACGCCGGGTTTGGTCGGTGCGGTGAAGCGAATTCTCGCTCCGGCCCGAGGCTGGACCAGCGGACTTTTCACCAGCACCTGGGGCGAATCCGGCACATACTGCCGCTTCATGGCGGTGGCATCCTGAGCGGTTTTTTCGGCCAGGTCACCGATTTCTTCCAGGCTGCCGGGCTGGACCAGAACCCAGTTATGCGGCATGGTGTCGGGGTTGTCGAAGACTAACTCCACCGGTTTGCCGGCCTGCACGACGAGCCGCTCGCGGTCGTAAATCATCTGTTCGACGACGGTACCAAGCCGCAGCACCCGCACCCCCAGATCGGCCAGGGTTTTGCGTATGGCCTTGGCCTCGTCAGCGGGGAGCAGGCCGGCCACCGCCTCGCAGAGTTGCAAGGCATCCAGCGGCACTTCGCCCGTGCGTTCGGCAGCCGGCACGGAGCGGACAAACGGGATGAGGATGTCGAGAACCGGCTGGGCTTGATCGGCAGGCCACCATCGCGGCGGGATGGCCAGCAACGCTTTCAGGGCGTCGGGTCGATCCTGCTCTTGGCGGAGGAACGGCACCAGGGCGGGGATGGTTTCGTTTTCCTTGCCGCGTATGCTAGGCAGTGCTTTCATCGCCAGCCGACGGATGGCCCAGTGCCCGGCCTCGCTGCCGACGACAAAGCTGGCCTTGACCTCAGGGGCGGGGTTTTTGGCCTTCTCGAAGACTGGCTGCCGCGAGGCATCGAGAATTTTCAGCTTGAAATTTCTCAGTCGTTGGCCCAGGTTGCCATCGGTACGGTTGTAGATCACCACCGTTTCGAGGGGATACTCCCGGCCCAGATCGACTTCCCACCAGGGGTTGTCCACTCCTTCGCGCGTGTGTGTCGAACTGCCGTCGGCGTAGTTGCCGCTGCGGTTGCCGTCGATCGCCTTGCCGGCGTCGCCGCCGTGCGAGGTGGAATGCTGCGTCGCTTTGCCATTGCGGGCTACATTGACCCTGCCGCTATACACCTCGACCTCAGCCAGAGTGAGCGTGCGCTCTTTGCCGGGCAACTCGATCCGCACATAACGGCCCAGGGTAGGCTTGTCGCCGCCGCTGCTGACCAAGGGTTTGGGCAAGGCGGTGAGCAGTTCTTTGAGTTGCGGATACAGCGCGGTGCGGGCCGAGGGATCACGAATCATGGGCACCGCCGCGACGAAATCGTGCAGGCTGCGGACATTCTGCGTCGCCTGCGCCCAAGCCTTGTCGATGCCGCCGTCGGCCGCGATCAGGGCGACGAAGCCGAGCTGGCGTGTGAGGGGTTGCTTGGCGCTGCTGGCCAGCGTAACAAGAGTTTCGCGGTACTTAGACAAATCGCTGCGGGCAGTGATCATGCGGGCGATGTCAAACGCCACGCCCGGATCGGCGGCGTGGTCGGCGTCGTGGGTTTGGATTGCCTGGAGCAGAAACGGCACCTCGTCTTGTTTCTGGAGTTTGGCTAGGGCGGTGACCGCCTCGCGGCGGAACTCTTCGCGAACGCCGGGGCGGAAGAGCAACTCGAGATAGACGCCCGGGCTACGCTCCATTTTGAGCAAGTCTTCGGTGCTGACCGTGCGTAGGAAGTAGCGGGCCCCCGCGGGCGTCTTAAACGCGATTGGGCGGCGCTCGGTGATGGCCTTGCGGACGTAGGGCTGAAGTGTCTTGGTCGTCTCGGCCTTGACAAAGTCCAGATAGCGGTCGCTGGGTAGCCCCTCGGCAATCAGCACCACTTCGAGGGCCTCGGCCTGAGGGAAATAGCTCGCCCCGCGGACTGCTTCGAGCCGGACGCGCGGATGCTCATCGGCGGCCGCCTTGCGGAGCAGGTCCAGAGGGTCGGGAAGTTGGTCCTTCCAGGCCACAACGACCCGCACAGCCGCCGCCCGTGCCTTGGGTTCCTTGGCCGCCAGCAGTCGCGCTAGCAGTTTCGGCTCGACGACGTTGTGCGATTGATGCAGCCACAGCCCCTCAAGCAACGCATGTTCATAGTTAGCTGATTTCACATCCAGACCGGCTAGCCATTTCTTGGCAGCGGCGACAACCTCGGCCGTCGGTCGGGCCGTCAGCTCCAGCCGGGCACGATAGCGCAGGCGGTCTTCGGGTTCTTCGAGACGTTTGACCAAGGCCTCGGTGCTTTCGTCGGCTAGGTTGACCGGCTTGGCTAGCGGCTTGTCCTTCATGCAGATGCGATACACCCGCCCATGCTCGCGGTCGCGATTGGGGTCGCGCAGATTGTGTTGCATGTGGCCGATGATCGGGTTGTGCCAGTCGAGGAAGTAGATGGCCCCGTCAGGACCGATTTTGACATCGCTGGGACGGAAGTTGGGGTCGGTGCTAGAGAGGATATCCTCGACGCGGGTGCCCTTGAGGCTGGCCCCGTCGTCCTCGACTTTGATTTGAAAGATCCCCTGGAAGCCAATCACGTTGGGCACCAGGAGGTGGCCCTGCATGTTTTCGGGGAAATGCTTGCTGGAGAGCACCTCCATGCCGGGGCAGGGACGACTGGGCGGTGTCCACACTTGCGGCGGGCGGTTGTGCTTGTCGGGAAATTCGACGCGACCACTGAACAGAGCGGCATCGTAGGGGTTGGCCCCGGTGCCATCAATCACGATGTCGCGGCCCCAGCGGTCGAAGATGTGGCCGTGCGGGTTGGCAAAGCCGAAGCTCACGTAGACATCAAACTTCTGCGTGCGTGGATGGTAGCGGAAGACACCGGCGTTGGCGCATCGCTCGGTCTTGCCGTAGGGCGTTTCGACCTGGGTGTGGTGGAACGTCCCCTCCTGAAAGTAAATCGCCCCGCCTGGCTCCATCACGAAACTATTGCTGGCATGGTGGGTGTCGGCCGAGTCCAGACCGTGCAAGACACGCTGGCGTAAGTCGGCCTTGCCGTCGCCGGTGGTATCTTGGAGGAACCACAAGTCGGGGCATTGGGCCACCAGCACCCCGCCGTTGTAAAACTCAAAGCCGGTCGGACAGTGCAGCTTGTCGGCAAAAACCGTGCATTTGTCGGCGCGACCGTCGCCGTTGGTATCCTCCAGGATCAAGAGCTTGTCGTCCATTGGCTCGCCCGGCTTCCAGTGCGGATAGGTCGGCCAGACCGCCACCCACAGCCGACCCTTGGGGTCAAATGCCATCTGCACCGGGTTGACGAACAGACCAGGAAAGTCCTTTTCGCTGGCGAACAGTTCGACCTTCATCTCCGGGTGGACCTTCATCTTGTCGATGGCTTTTTCCGGATCGAGGAAGAGATGCTTGCCGCCTTGCAGTGGGCCGGGCTTGTTGGTTTTGACTTCCAGATGCGGCGGCAGGTTGTCGTCCTTGATGGTGTACGCTTCGCCTTTGGCGGCGGCCCAGACCGCCTTGTCGCGGTTGGCCGTCATCTGGTCGAGGATGCGTAGTTCGCGTTGGCCGACGACGTAGTTGCTCTGCTTGTCCGGGGCAAAAGTGAGGAAAGCCCGCCCGCCATAGGTCGAGTAACCATCCGTGACGCGATAGCGATGAAACCAGTGCCAATTGCGTTCCTGGACGGCGGCCCGCAGCTTGTCGTAGCTGGCCAGCGGCTTGAGTTCCTGCTGGCCAAACAAGGCATCAGTGAGGAGCTGCGCCACAAACCGATTGCCCTCTTCGTTGAGATGGATGCCGTTGATCGTCAGGCGGTTCTTGGCCTTGGGATAATAGGCGAGCGTCGGCGTGAACAGATCCACGAAGGCAATCTTGTTCTCCTGGGCCACCTCTTTCATGGCCGCAGTGTACAGGGCCAGCCGCTCGTTGTTCTCTTTGCCGTCGGGCAGGTGGGGCGAGCGATGATCCTCATGCGCGATGGGCGAACAGAGAACCAGCCGCGGCGCGGAGCGACCGTTGTACTTCTTGCTCAGGGTGGACTTGATCCAGGCGTCGAGCTTGCGTTTGAAATCGGGTAACCCCTCCTTGCCGGCGTGCGATTCCCCGTAGCCAAAGAAGGCAAAGAGGACATCGGCCCGGGTTTGCGTCAGCTCGAAGCGGTTGTCGTCAGCCCCGGGTACCCGTTGCGGCGGTGGGGCGTAGCCGGCCAACCATTCATCCGGCGAGCCAAAGTTGGCCGACCGCAGACGCAGGTCGATCTCATCGCCGGAGTAGCCCAGATGGCGAATGACCAGATCATGGTGGGGGAACCGCGCATGCAGAAGGGTATCGAACCAGCCATCGTGTTGCAGACGCTCGGCCAGGGTGTTGCCGATGATACAGATGTGATCGTTTTTGTTGAGGTTCAACGAAGTCGGTGTCGCCGCCGATTCCTCGGGGAGCCAGTGCAAAACTATGCCGAAGGTCGCCAGCACCACGGAAGCAAGAGCAAAGAAACGCATGAGTATCGTCTCGCGGGGCAGGAAGGAGAGTGGGGCGAACGTGCCGTGCATTATAAAAATTTTCCCTCATAGACGCCAGTAACCCAAATTCGAAACGGAAAATTGGTCTAGGCGAACGGCCAAACCGCGGCCAGACTACGGCATGTTAACCTGCCGCAGCCAACTCGACCCAAGACGGGGTTGATTTCGCCTGCTTGTGAGATTATGTGCCCTCCATGCCAAGCGGAGCGAATGTCGATTATCAGGTCGTGCTGGAGGCTTTTCAGGGGCCATTGGACCTGCTGTTGTACCTCGTCAAACGCGAAGAGGTCGACATCCTCGACATTCCTATCGCTCGCATTGCCGACCAATTCAAGCGCTATCTCGAACTGATGCACTTCATTAACGTCGAACATGCCGGCGAATTTTTGGTGATGGCCAGCACGCTCATGGAAATCAAGAGTCGTATGCTCTTGCCGCGTGCCGAGGAACAGACGCAAGCCGAGGAAGACCCACGCCGCGAATTAGTCAAACAACTGCTGCTCTACCGCAAAATCAAAGAGGCCGCCGCTCAACTCGAACGCCGCGAGGAAGAACACCACCTGCGCTGGCCCCGTCAACCCAGCCCAGCCAGCAAGGAACGCACCCCCACCGCCTTGGCCCCTGTCGAATTGTGGGATCTCGTTAGTGCTTTTGGCCGACTGATGCGTGAGACGGCCCTGGCACACAGCACGACCGTGGTGGTCGATCACACCCCCTTAAGTGTGTACATGGAGCAAATGCTGCAGGCGGTGGCAGCGGCCGGGGGTACGGCCCCGTTTTCCGCGGTTTTCACTCCGCCCTACTCCCGTTCGCGACTGATCGGCCTGTTTCAGGCGTTGCTGGAATTAGCCAAACTACAGCGCTTGGTGCCCGTACAAGCCGAACCGTTCGGCGAGATCTGGTTACGGTTGCAAGTCGTTGAGTCGCACAGTGCCAAAACGGGCGAGGTGCTGAGCTAGTTGCTGCTCCAGGCGTTCCTGGAGATGCAACCGCTGACTCTCGGGGTAGTGTGCCAGGAGTTCGGATTCGGCCCAGATGAGTACTTGACGGCAGAGTTTCTCGCCCTCATCGCGCCCGGGCATTTTCTGCCAAGAGGTATCGGCCAGATCCGCAGGAGAGGCGTTAAGCTGAGCAAATTGTCGGGCCGCCTCAAAAAGGCTGATTTCGTCACGGAGCAATTGCTCGATCACTAGTGTCTTGGCACGGATCCGATTCTGAGTCACCTCCGAGCGCAGACTCGGCGGGGCTACCAGGGGGATGGCCGCAGCTAGGCGTTGCTCCGAGGAAATACCCGTAAACCACTCCGGGTAATGCAGCGTTCCGATAGCAAGAAGCCCAGCCACGGCGATCAGCGACCAGAACCAACGCGAGGTGCCCGTTACCATTCGTTCTTCTCCGAGCGGCTGAGCCGCATGGCGACAAAAAATTCTCTAGCCTCGCTCCATCAGAGGATGAGGGAAGGAAGCCAATCTGTTGCGGCAAGGAAGACCGCGACACCCGAAGGTTCTCTTCGAATCAGTGGGGTAGGTTTCGTAGAGGATCTCGGCAAACGATCCGAGTTCCTAATGATTAAACGTTCCAGGGCAGACGAAAGTTCCTCTCGCATCTTCCGTGCCGAGGCGACGACCCAGAGCGCTCGCAGCTCTAACCCCCGTCAAGTTCAAGGGTTAGCTCCGGCTGGCCTCTACCGCGAATTTTCATCGCTCGGAAAACGTGATCCTTTTTTAGGCAGCGTTGTCGAGAGTTGAGGCATAGCTTGCCTACGAACGCATCCCTCAAAACGCTCACCGAGCCGGTCCTCCTTCCTTGGCCCGGAAGAAGGCACGGCTCGGCCCGCTTGTTCCCCACGAAGCTTACGACTTGCCTAATAACTCGTTGAGCAGTGCCTCAGCTTCGTACACCTTTCGCAACGCCTCCAGGATGGCAGCAGCATCGACCGAGGTCGAACGGGCTTCTTCCATGTCAAAGGCGTAATTCCAACCCAGTGATTGGAGGTTGCCATCAAACACGATGCCCACAAACTCGCCGGCTCGATTGACGACGGGACTACCCGAGTTGCCGCCGATGATGTCGTTGGTATGGACAAAGTTGAACGGCGTGTTGGGGTCGAGCTTGTCCTTTTTGGTCAGCCAACTCTCCGGCAAGTTAAATGGATACTGATATTTGAAAGCAGCGGCCCGCTCGAAGGTACCGCCGATCCGCGTGGTGTAGGGCACCTCCTTGCCGCCTTCCTTGTACCCTTTGACTGTGCCATACGACAGCCGCAGCGTAAAGGTCGCATCCGGGTAGGTCTTGTCGCCGTCGGCCACGAACTTGACGCGGGCCACCTCGGCATAGGCCTGCTTAAGCGGCTCCTCGACTTGGGTTTCCCACTGCTTGCGGACGGCTCGGCTGTCGGCATCGACCAGCTTAGCGAGCAGAATCATGGGGTCGCGGCTGGCGTCGATGGCCTCTTTACCCCCCTCGTAGAGGCGTTTGCGTTCGGCAATGTCCTTGAGTTTGGTGCCCCGGACCAGCTCGCGAGCCCGCTCCAGGGGCGATTTGCCCGCTAGCACCTTTTGTACGATGGGGGTTTTATAACCAGCCAAGCCGGCGAGGAAGGTCAGCGAGTCGGTCAATTTAACGATCTCAAACTCGTCATAGATCGGCTCAGGATCAAATAATTGCTCCTTGAGCGATTCTAGCCGGGCCTCGCTGTAGGCCGGCAGGCGGTCTTTGTTGTCCTTGGTGCGTTCCTCGGCGGCCCGAACGAGATGGCGAGCGATGGTGAAATAGTTGCTGAAAAACGCTGCCCCCCCCTCCAGGGCACCATAACGGCGAAACAGCTTTCTCTTGGCTTCCTGGACCTGGGCAATGCGATTCCAGGCGTCGCGGACGCTGGCCAGTTTCGGGTCTTTCGCTGCCACGTCTTGCAATCGCTTCTCTTCGGCTTTCTTGGCGGCCATCAGCTTCGGGTCCAGCAGGGCCGCCAGCATGCCATTACGCGCCTTGCGGCTATTTTGCACGCTGAAGAGCAACTCCTTGGCCTGCTGTCGGTTGGCTTCGCTGCGTTCGGAGTAGACGCTCAGCAACACCTCCAGGCGGTTTAGCCGTGTCAAAATGTAGGGCATCTCGGTGTCGCGAATGAACTCTAGATCTGCCACTGTGTTGAGCCGTTGTGTCCGGCCGGGATGGCCACTGACAAACACCAGATCATTTTCTTTCAGCGGGGTAGTGGCAAACTTGAGGTAGTGGGGCGTCTTGGCCGGCTTGCCATCCTCATAAACCCGGAAGAAGGTAATGTCCAGATCGTAGCGGGGATACTCAAAATTGTCGGTGTCGCCGCCGAAAAAGGCGATGGCCATCTCGGGCGCGAAGACCAGACGCACATCGGTGTACTTTTTGTACAAATACAAATGGTAGGCCCCGCCTTGAAAAAGCGTGACGACTTGAGGCTCAAGTTTGTATTTCTCCTTGGCCTCTTTCTCAATCTTGTTGATCTCGGCTCGGCGTTTGGCGGCAGCGTCCTCGGCCTTGCTGCCATCGGGGACGGCGGCGTTGACCTGCTTGGTCACGTCGATGATTTCCATCAACACATTGAGTTCCATGCCTTCGCATTTCAGTTCCTGATCGCGCGTTTTGGCATGGTAGCCGTCCTTGTAGTAGTCCTTCTTGGGGCTGCTGAGCTTCTGTAAAGCATCCGAGGCCACATGGTGGTTGGTGATCACCAGGCCCTCGGGCGAAACAAACGACGCCGAGCCACCGCTGTTCACGCGCACGCTGGCCTTTTGCAAATTCTCGATCCATTCTTTGCTTGGTTCGAACTTGTACTTGGTCTTCAGCGCCTCCAGCGGCAGAGCGTTGTACAGCCACATCCCTTCCTCGGCGCAAGCGCCGCCGAGCCACACCAGGGTGATCAGGCCGAGTAAGGCCCCGAGAAAGGCGAATCGCTTCAGCTTGTTCATATGGGAAGAATCCTCCTACAACAACATGGGTGATCCTCTACGCTTGCTTGTTTGTGTTCGCTCGAGGCCGTCCTACCAGCAACAACAATCCCCCCAGGACCAGGAACAGCCCCAGAGCCACCAGGTCCAAACTCGGCCCCCAAGTGTCCTTGTTCAGTAGATAGCCCAGCAGAGGCCCCTTTTCCTCGTTGCCCAGAGTGATCAGCGATTTGAAGGCGGCCAACCACTCCAAGCCGGGCAGGCTGCCCAGTTCGAGCAACGCGCCGGTGACCCCCGCCAAGGCTCCGCCCGCGATAAAACCGCTGGCCAGCAACATCCCCGGACTGGTTTCGGTCTTGACCACCTCGCTGGCCTGGTCGCCGTTTGCCGACGCTGCCGCCTCGGCCTTGGCGGGGGTATTCCAGGCATCGACGCCGGCACGCACCAGACCGCCCACGAAGATGGGCGCGGAATACTGCATCGGAATGTACAGCCCCACCGCGAACGCCAGCGACGACACCCCGCACAGCTCCAACGCGATGGAAATAAACGCTCCTATCAGCACTAGCCCCCAGTTGAGCTTTTGCTGCAGCAAGCCATTGACGATCAGGGCCATCACCTGCGTCTTGGGAGCGTCGAACTTCATCTTGACTTCCTCGGTTTGTAGCCGAGCGATGATCTGGCCTTGGTCGTTGACCAGATATTCCTCGGGCACCTCGCTGTCCTTGACCGGGACCGGATAAATGCGAAACACCTGCCGCTTTTCCCCGTCGCCCATGGTGTACGTCGAGAGCGTCGCCAGCTTGTCCCGAGGCACCACCATTTCAGGTAGCTCGTTGCTCTGCAATCCCACGTCGCGTCGCTTCAGCGTCCCGGTGATGGTGGGATCCACCCGATACACGATGTTCCCCTGCCCATCCACCAAATACTTCAGATTCTTCTCCGGCCGATACACTCGGTAGCGGATGCCTTTGTATTCCTCGGTTTCGGCGTTGGGACTGAGCTTGGCCGCTACATTCTCGCTGGGCAAATCCCGCTGGGTGTAGACGGTGCCCGTCGAGGCCAGCAGCAGCAGGGTAAAGCCGATCACGATCGCCGAAGTCACCGCCCCGATGGCGATGGCCATTTGCTGCCAGATCGGCGTACCCTGGACTAGAAAGCCGGTCTTGAGGTCTTGCGAGGTGGTACCGCCGTTGCTCGCCGCGATGCACACCACCGCGCCGATGGTCAGGGCCAAGGCAGCATCTTCGGCCGTGCGCAGTCCCACGATCAGAAAAATGACGCAAGTGAGCAACAAGGTTGCCACGGTCATACCGCTGATGGGGTTGCTACTGCTGCCGATTTCACCCGTGAGTCGGCTGGAAACCGTCACAAACAGAAAGCCAAACACCAGCACGAGCAGGGCGGCCAGACTGGCCACTAGCCAGCCAAAATTCGGCGACAGATACCACGTCAGAGCAGCCAGCAGGCCCAGCGAACCACCCAGCACCACCGTGGGCGGCAGGTCGCGATCGGTCCGCGTCTGGCCGTTCGTGCTGGCTTGCTTGCTCGCACCGCGTGTCGCCAGCAGTGAGCGCACAATGAGCGGCATCGTCTTAAACATCGAGATAATCCCTGCCGCTGCCACGCACCCCGCGCCGATGAAGCGGAGAAACTCGGGATAAATCTTGCCGGGGTTCAGGCCGCTTTTCTCGCCCTCCAGAAAAATCGTCGGGGCCAGCACGAGACCCCCCATCACCGCGCCGGCCATCATCACCGCACTGGTCCGCACACCGATGATGTAGCCGACGCCCAACAGTTCGCTGGCCATCTCCGAAGCAACGCTTGCCGCCTTGCTATAGAAGCTCAGCGGCACGGCGACCACCTCGCGGAACACCCCCATGGTGCTGGTCAGAAACTTGTGAACAAAAGCAATACCGAAGCCGACGAACACCGTCGCGCCACTGATCGTGGGCACCGCCGGCTGACCCTGAATCGACTGGGAGGCGGTCGCGCTGCTCGCTTCGGGCTGCTCCTCGCCCGCCCGCAACACGGCAGCACAGGCGGTGCCCTCGGGATATTTCAGCACCCCGTGCATGCCGACGATAAACACCCGCCGCAGCGGTATCATCATGAGGATGCCCAGCACGCCGCCCAACAACGCCACCGTCATGATGCGGTCGATGGTCATCTCAAAGCCCAATAACAGTAACGCCGGCATCGTCACGCCCACGCCAAAGGCGATCGACTCGCCGGCACTGCCCGCACACTGCGTGATGTTGTTCTCCTGAATCGTCGCCCGCCGCATCCCCAGCACGTTCCACAAGCCGCGAAACACTGTCACCGCCAGCACCGCCACGGGGATGCTCGCTGAAACCGTCATGCCGACACGCAGCACCAGGTAAAGTGAACTGGCTCCAAAGACCAGTCCCAGAGCCGTCCCGACCAGCACCCCCCGCAGGGTAAACTCGATCGGTGCGGCCGACTCCGTACTCGAATCAGGCCCTGACACAGTCCTTGGTGAAATCGTTGGGATCGACATGGAAACGCAACTCCCGGCAGATGAAGATTCTGAGAATCAACATCGGACCCGACGCCGGATTTTCAAGGGTTATCCCAACAATCCTCTCTCCAACCCGCCAATCCACTTCACTTGCCGCAGGCCGCTCACCTCGCGGAACAAACGGCAGTTGTCCCCAGGAGTCACAGCGCATTCAGCGATCGGATCAAGCAATCCTGCCAATGAGTAAAGTGCCCCGGAGCACGATTTTTATGCTCGTCCAGCTTGCCCGATGATGAGAAAAAGATTAGACTAATTACTATTCCTATCCTAACCACTCAGTCTCAATTCGCGAGGATACCATGCTCGCTTCGACTCGTTCTGGTATTCGAGCCTTCACGCTCATCGAGTTACTCGTCGTCATTGCCATCATCGCCATCTTGATCGGCCTGCTACTGCCAGCGGTGCAAAAGGTGCGTGAAGCGGCGGCGCGTATGCAGTGCAGCAACAACCTCAAGCAGATCGGCATCGCCTGGCATACTTATCACGATGTCCAGAGCCACTTCCCCACTGCGGGCGACAATGGCCCCGACCTTGTCAATTACTGCTGCTCCGCCGAACCGGGTTATGTCAGCCATCTCAACTGGACTTACCACATCCTGCCATATCTCGAGCAGGAGGCGATCCACCGCCTGGTACGGCCTGGCAGCGGCAGCAACTGGGGCCACCTCGGTCGTCAGATCACCCGCACCTACTACTGCCCCACGCGTCGCAGCGTGCGCTTGTACAAAAATCACGCCAAGTGCGACTACGCCGCCAGCCGCGGCACCGCGGAGAATGGCGTCGCCCAGCGCAACAATCTCGGCCGCTTCGTCCGAATCGCCTCGATCACCGATGGCACCTCGAACACGTTGATGATCGGCGAATCGCGTATCCATTTAGCGTACATCGAGAGCGGCGGCTGCTGCGGCGACAACGAAAGCGCCTATAACAGCGGCTGGGCCGATGACGTGGTGCGTCACGGCAACGTGCCGCCAGCCCCAGACATCCGCGACCTCAACATCCCGGACAATGCCCCCGATGGCATGTTTGGCGGCTCGCACAGCGGCGGATTCAACGGCTGCATGGCCGATGGCTCAGTGCGTTTTGTCCGCTTCACGGTCAGCCAAGTTACCTTCCGCCATCTCAACCGCATCGAGGACGGGCAAGTGCTGGGCAACGATTTTTAGGTGCTGATTCATGAAATCCCTACAAGCGTTGGGGCTTCTGGTAGGGTCGGGGCGGCTGCTACTAGTAGGGTGCTTGGCTCTAAGCGGTTGTGGGCCTCACACTGCCCGCGTGACCGGCACCGTGACGCTCGCCGGCCAACCGCTCCCAGCCGCCGAACTCACTTTCACCCTCGACGGCACCACCCAAACGGTTCATGGCAAGTCGGGGCCGGATGACCGTTTTTGGCTGAATTATCCCCAGGGAAATGGCATGCCACCGGGCAAGTACCGCATCGTGGTCACACGCTACACCTTGCCCAACGGCAAGCCCCTGCCGGAGGGTGAACCGGGCGAAGCCCTGCGAGCCAACGAAGAACGCGTGCGGAAATGGCTGGTGCGCTTCGATCGAGAACTAAAGTCTGGCGAGAATCCCCTACAACTGGAATGGAATCAGGGGCAGCCGCACCACAAACCTTAGCGAGCGAGCAGAGAGCGTTTCTGGACTCGCCTTGACCCGATGCGCGGCTATGCACTAGCTTGACGGCTTCCGAAGGGAGGTCTGCCACGGATGGTTCGCATCACACTGTTGCACGATTGGCTCACGGGGATGCGTGGTGGGGAGAAATGTCTCGAAGCCGCCGCCCGGCGCTGGCCATATGCCCGCCTATACACCCTATTGCACAAAAAGGGCAGCGTCAGTCCCGTCATTGAGGCGCTCAAACCCCGCACCAGCTTCCTCGACGCCCTCCCTGGGGCCCACCGCTATTACCGTTATCTGTTGCCGCTCATGCCCACAGCCCTGGCCGCGATGCCACTACCCGCAAGCGATCTGCTGCTGAGCTTCAGCCATTGCGTTGTCAAAGCCGCGCGACCGGGTCCGGCCTTGCATGTGTGCTACTGCTTCACGCCGATGCGCTATGTCTGGCACATGCGATCGGCCTACTTCTCGGGTCGGCTGCACGGCAGCAAGGGTTGGCTAACGGAACGCGTGCTGGATGCCTTGCGCGACTGGGATCGTCGCACCGCTTCGCGCGTGCATCATTTCATCGCCATCAGCCGAACCGTGCAACAACGGATTCGCGAGTGTTATAATCGGGACAGTGTGGTGATCTATCCGCCCGTCGATACGGAATTTTACACACCGGCCCCGCTACCCCTTCGTCGCGAACCGTTCTACCTGGTGGTCTCAGCTTTTGCCCCGTACAAGCGGCTGGATCTGGCCTTGGAAGCCTGCCGTCGGTTGCGGCGTCGCCTGGTGGTGATCGGAGCCGGCCAGGATGAGGCCCGTCTCAAAGCCCAAACGGGCGACGGCATCACTTTTTTGGGTTGGCAACCCAACGAGGTCATCCGCGATCACCTACGGCGTTGCCGGGCACTGCTCTTTCCCGGAGAGGAGGATTTCGGCATCGTGCCCGTTGAGGCCAACGCCTGCGGCACGCCGGTGATTGCCTTGGGCCGAGGCGGAGCCACGGAGACGATCCGCCCCGGAGTCTCCGGCCGTCTCTTTGGCGAGCAGACGGTCGAGGCGTTGGCCTCGGCTATCGAGTTGTTCGAGCGGGAGGAGTACGACCCTCGGGCCTGTCGTCGCCAAGCTCTGTCCTTTAGCCAAGCAAGGTACGAGACTGAACTCTTCAGTCATCTCGACACCTTGATGCGTCCACGGGCTTCGCTGCGTCCCGCAGCTTAGCCGTGTTGCACCAGCGACCACAGGAAGCAGAGCAGGCCGCTTCATCCGAGGGGCCATGAAAACGAACCAATGGTGTCGTCCGGTTGTCGGTGTAACACCCTGTCGAGCCACCACGGTCGAGCCACCGCGGTCGGTGGTCTTGCTCCACGGCGGAGTCAAGGTCCTGCACAGCCGAGACCACCCCGGAAGCTCCGAGCTGCTCGTGGCTCAGTTGCCGTTCTGAATCGTCTGAAACAGGTCGGCGATCTTGATGCCCAGCCCCAAGGAGATGCTGTAGAGCGTCTCGATGGAAGCCGAGTTTTTGCCCAACTCGATCTGCGAGAGATAGCCCAGCGACACGCCCGTGCGTTGCGCCATCTGCGCCAGGGTCAGGTTGAGCGCCTTGCGGCGTTCGCGGATGGCATTGCCCAACGACTTCCGCAAAGCCGATTCGCTCATGCGCAACAGGCCACGCCCTTCCAGGCAGCGTAGGACGGTCTGCTGCAGCTGAGTGATGGCGAAGGGTTTGGTAAGGTAGTCGTAGGTCCGCGCGCGGAGGCAGCTCAGGGCCGAGTCGATCGAGGGATAGGCGGTCACCACGATGATGCTGGCCTGGGGCTGATATTCGCGTAGCCAAGCCAAGGTTTGCTCGGGATCCAGGCCAGGAATCACATAATCGAGAATGATCAAGTGATACGGTTGCGATTCCAAGGTGCGACGCATCTCGGAGGGTTCGGCCTGAACGATTACTTTGAAATCGTGCGGGGCCAACGCCGCCTGGATCACACGACAGACGGAAGTATCGTCATCCAAAACTAAAATGCGAACTTCGCTGGAACGATATAGCCCCTGGTTTTCCGCACTCCAGCCACGAGGCATCTCGTTTCTGAGGCTATCGTCCAGGGTTTCCAGGTGAGGGGGTAGTTGCATCGTCGGCACGTCAATCCTCCAACAACGAGTCCCAATTGGCTGTGGGGTCGGGGTCTACTCGATCGATTTGGCTCCGCTTAACTGGTTACCCCGCTTCGAGGCACGCTCTAGGCTGGCCCGTACGGTCCGCACCAGTTGCTCTGGGCGAAACGGCTTGGCCAGAAAATCAAACGATTTGTTACTCAAGTCGCTCTGGGTAAATTCCGAGGTCACTTGGCCACTCATAAAGAGGAAACGCACCAGCGGATCACGTCGCAACAGCCGCCGGGCTAGTTCCACGCCACTGACCGGTTGCATCATCACGTCCGTCACTACCAACGGATACGGACCGTTGGCCACAAACTCTTTCAGGGCCTCCTCGGCGTTCAAAAAGCCGATCGGCTTGAAACCGGCTCGCGTCAGGGCGGTTAGGACAAACTGCAGCACCTCGGCATCATCTTCTACCACCAAAATCGGCTCCGCTGCGCTGCCGTTGCGTGAGAAGTTGCCATGGGACGGGTCACTGCTGGTGACGGGGTGAACGGGGGCAGTGGGCACCACGACTTGGGCAACGACCCCGCGTTCCTCACCCGGTTGCAACCGCAGCCCTCCCTTGTGCGAATACAAGATGCCATATGCCGTGGCCAAACCAAAGCCGCCCCGCCGTCGCGTCTTGGTCGAGAAAAACGGCTCGACAAACAACCGCTCCAACGCCTCGGGCGATAAGCCGTTGCCCGTGTCGGCAATCGTAATTTCCTGATGCGGACCGGGCCGAACGTCGCCGTAGTATTGGGCCGCCTCGCTAGGGGTTAAGTCCAGCGAGCGTACCGACACACTGATCGCCCCCGGCCCCTGAATCGCTTCTCGCGAATTCTCTAGCAGGGCTACCAACACCTGACGCAGCGGCTCGGCCTCGATGGCCACAGCCGGCAGATGCGGCGGCAGGTCGATGCGGAAGAGCAGATCCGCGGGGCGATCGGCCAAATAGGTTGCTTCCAGTTCGCGTAACACGCTTGCAACCTCGCCCTGGCGACTGGAGAGCGGCTGGCGACAGGCAAACAAGCGTAACTGATTGGTAAAGACGGCACCGGCCTGGGCAGCGCGATACGCCTCTGTCAGATAGCCATGCAAACTGGTGTGCGGCGGGATCTGCTGGGCCAGCGCTAATTCGGTGAAGCCTAGTATGCCCGTGAGGATGTTGCCAAAATCATGAGCCAAGCGCCGCGAAACCGCCGCCGCCATCTCCATTTGCTGTTGGCCGGCATGGAGCAACGCTTGACGAGCCCAAGCCGGCTGGGTACGTTCCAGAAGCCGTCCTAGTCCCAACCCGACTAAGCTAAAGACAGCCGCCTCGGCCTCAGTCCAGCCGGGCCGTTTCGGACCGGGTTCCAGCCATAACAGCCAGTTGTTGCCTGCCGCGCTTACATGAGTTACGAGGTCAGCCGGCCCCTCGCCTCGCTCCAGCACCACCGCCGTGGGAGATTGCATCACATGTTGCGGCCAACCGGTTTGATGCAGCCAAGAGACATCGGCAATGCCGGCGTTGTTGGCCGGCACGCGTAGGGCGGGGCCTTGGATGGGGAAGGCGATCCAGCCGGCCCCGGAAGCCCCGGCCCGCTCCGTTAGCCCTTGAAGCAGCGCGAGCAGATCCGGTTGTTCTCCCACCGGAAGCAGCAGGAGTTGTTGCAGATAGTCTAACAACGCCTGGCTGTGATCTGGTCGCGGCAATGCCTTGCTCATCGCGAATAATCCCCCGCTACCCCTCCCCACTTGGAGAGGACCGAGCAGGACGCTCGGCTGCGAAAGGATAGAACGCGTTTTCAGGGCAGGTCAAATCCGGGCGTAAGGGATTTTTGGGCTTTTTGGATTTCAGCAACAAAAGGGGCGATCTCTTCGCGGCAGCGGTCTTACTTCTTCTTACCGCCCTTGGCATCTTCAGCCGGGGCTTCCTTGGCCTTCTTGGGTTTCTTACCGCCGATCTTGAGCACCCGCACCTTGGGCAGGCCAAAAGGACTACGTCCTTCAGGGAAGCGGTCGTCGGCTTGGAGGATGGCAATGCGTTCGGCGCGATTCAGCACATTCCGCGAGCGTGCCAGCGTGTTTTTACGGCGTAAACTCTTATCAATCGACATAAGTCGGTTCCACCTGTTTTCGGGACTTTCGGTCCACGACCCGAGAAAAACGTATCATACGAGACGCTGGCTCAATGCACAAGAGGCCCCCTGGACAAAGGAGTATAACCGGTCGGGGTTCTTTAGGAACCTCTCGCGGTACACCTCCGGGCGAACCGCAGACGCATGCTTCGTCGGTTTCACCGCCTGAGCGATACACCGGATTCTCTCGGCACACGCCTGCCTGTACTTCAGAGATCGGTCAGCTTGGCGGGTATCTCACTCAGGACCATCGCATCTGAGCATCCGTCAGATCCGTAAGAAACATATGCCCCGGGGCGTGCGTCAACAGCAACGGTACCCGAGCAGCCATCGCCACGGCTTGCGGCGTCACCCCGCAGGCCCAGAACACCGGCACTTCGCCCGGGTGAATCGTCACCGCTTCACCAAAGTCCGGCCGGGACAGATCAGCAATTCCCAGACGCTCCGGCTCACCAATTTGGATCGGTGCCCCATGTGCCAGTGGATACTCCGCACAAATGGCGGCCGCTTGCTCAGCCTGACTCGGCGTCATGGGCCGCATCGACACCACCAACGGGCCGCGAAACACTCCGGCGGCGTGACACGGGCACGTCGTGCGATACATCGGCACGTTTCGTTTTTCCTCCAAATGCCGAACCGGCAAGCCTGCTTGTTGCAAAGCAGCTTCAAAAGTAAACGAGCATCCTAGCAGAAAGGCCACTAAGTCGTCGCGCCAGTAGCTCAACAAGTCGGTTGGCTCGTCGATCCATTCGCCATAGCGATAAACACGATAACGCGGGCAATCCGTGCGGACATCGCCACTCGGTGCCGCCTCGCGCGGCACGGGGTCACCCGGATCAGTGACGTCCAGCAGCGGACAGGGCCGCGGATTGCGTTGGCAAAACAGCAAGAAATCAAACGCCTGATCGCGTGGCACGCATACCAAATTGGCCTGCACATAGCCGGGAGCCAACCCAGGCGTCGGCCCGGTGAGTTGCCCGGATCGGCACATCAAGCGAACCTCTTCGGCGTTCATGCGATTAAATCCTTCAGACATGCCAGCGGTTTGACATATTCATCCCAGTCCAGGCCATCGACGCTCGCCGTGGCTTGCCCGGTCACACCGTCGATCAGTCCGGCGCGGACCATGTCGATGAGAATTTGCCGCTCACGGCCCAGATCCAGAACGGGCCGCTGCCCACAAGCCAGAGCAGTGCCCAACGCCAGGGCATACGCCCCCCAATTGCTGACGCCCGCGACCAGGAGATAGTCGGTGGCCACTCGGCAGGCGATCCGCGCGCCGTGGGGAATGTGGGCGGCAATCCACTCGGTCGGCACTTTCCCCATACCAATCTCGTTGCCTCCATCCCCAATCCCGATCGTGGTGCGTCCGGCCAGAAAGGGCCGCA
>Ga0272446_1000754_pt1 | contig 49323 bp, 46 predicted proteins | sample YNPCB0061_FD_194587 | JGI IMG/M metagenome (GOLD analysis project Ga0272446, IMG submission 194587) | Hot spring microbial mat communities from Yellowstone National Park, WY, United States - YNP-CB-006-1 | ecosystem: Environmental > Aquatic > Thermal springs > Hot (42-90C) > Sediment | place...
AGTCGGGGCTTTTCACTAGAGGGGATTTAGATGTAGTAGAGGGGGCGGGGGCGCAGGCGGTGCTAGTAGGGGAATCTCTAGTGCGTCAGCCCGATATTGCCCAAGCAGTCCGCCAATTACTCAATCCATGATTCTGGTCATTAAAATTGGCACCTCAACGCTTACTCGACCTGCGACGGGGGATTTGCATATCAGCGCCATTGCTCACCTCGTAGAAGTCATTGTCGAACTCCGCCGCCAGGGTTATGGGGTAGTTTTGGTATCTTCCGGGGCGGTGGGGGTGGGCTGTACCCGTTTAGGCATCACCGATCGTCCCCAAAAGTTAACCACTAGGCAAGCAGTAGCAGCCGTGGGGCAGAGCCGCCTGATGGGTATCTATGATGACTTTTTTGGGCAATTCCAGCAGCCCGTAGCCCAAGTTTTGCTCACCCGTGCCAACCTGGTGGAGCGGCAACACTATGTCAACGTGAGTAATACATTCCAAGAGCTTTTGGATATGGGCATTCTCCCGATCGTGAACGAAAATGACACCGTTGCCACCGAGGAGTTAAAATTTGGCGATAATGACACTCTTTCCGCCCTGGTAGCTAGTTTAGTCCAGGCGCAATGGCTTTTTTTACTCACAGATGTTGATGGTCTATATTCTGCTGATCCCCGCCGCTTCCCTGAAGCAGAACGGATTTTAGCCGTTAGTGGCAGTGAACTGAGATCATTAGCCGTAGACACCAGTTCCGAAGGTAAGAGTTGGGGCACGGGGGGGATGGTGACCAAAATTACCGCTGCCCGCATTGCTACCAGTGCAGGGGTCAGGACTGTAATCATGCACGGACGAGAGCCGGAAAATATCCCGAAAATTTTAGCAGGAGAACCGATCGGGACTCAATTTGCTCCCCAACCCCAATGCCTAAGCGCCCGTAAACGTTGGATCGCCTATGGCATGGTACCAATGGGGGAATTAGCCCTAGATGAAGGAGCAGTAAAAGCGATTACCACCAAAGGGCGTTCCCTTTTATCAGCCGGAATTAAGTCTGTAGCTGGGGAGTTTGATAACGGTGATTGTGTCAGTTTGCTAAACCCCGACGGGCTAGAAATTGGCAGAGGAATCAGCCATTACAATAGCAATGAACTAAGGAAAATTCAGGGATACCGATCGGAAGAAATTAGCGAAATTTTAGGCTATGAAGGAGAAACAACCGTAGTCCACCGAGATAATCTGGTGATTTTTTAAGAGCAACCCCATCATTAAGTGGGGTTTTATCAAAAAAATCTTGAATTTGGAACTTAATTGTGCCAAGTAATTCAGAAAAAAACTGTATTTATTGTCCTAAATAACTTGGCATTTGCTTTATCAGACCTCGATTAAACCACTACTTAGTTTTTGCAGTTGTTGCACCAGTAAACTTAAAAATAAGCCTACGTCTGTTACAACTCCCACGGATTCCACCGAACCCCGATCGGCAAGTTTAGTCACTACGGCTGGATTGATGTCCACACAGACGAGTTTTACACCAGCAGGGGTCATGTTACCAACCCCGATCGAGTGGAGCATTGAAGAGAGCATCAAAATTAAGTCAGCCCCCCGAATTAACTCACTGTAATGTTGTTGAGCTTTGATCAAGTCCATCTGGGTGTCGGGCAGGGGACCATCATCCCTGATGGAGCCAGCTAAGGAAAAGGGGACTTCTTTTTTGACACATTCATACATGATGCCTGAGGTTAAAATTCCGGCTTCCACAGCGGATTTGATACTGCCGTAACGCCGAATGAGGTTAATAACCTTGAGGTGATGACGATGCCCGCCGCTTACACTAACGCCCCGTTGGAGGTCTACTCCTAAAGAAGTACCCATAATTGCTTGCTCCATATCATGGACGGCAATGGCGTTACCCCCTAGAAGGGCATGGACGAAGCCTTCCCTGATTAGATATGCCAAGTGGGGCGCTCCGCCGGTATGGACAACCACAGGACCAGCAGTCACGACGGCTTTGCCCCCCCGGTCGCGAATTTGTCTGAGTTCCCAAGCAATTTGCTCTACTACTAATTCCACCCGCCGTTCACTTGATACTCCTGCGCCCATGAAGGAAAACTCTTTGCTGGCTTTCTCCCTTGCTTCGGGGCGGTGGGCGGTACGGATGCCCTCTACTCCTACTACAACTTGCTCTCCTACCTGGAGGTCTCTTAGGAGTTTACAGGTGGCGGTTTTGTTGACTAGGTCTACAACGAGGGCAGCATCCATGCGCTGTTTGGTTGCCCTGACCCATTCGCCTTTAATTTTTACCTCCGTTGGATAAATGGTAGTGACATAGAAGTCGTCGGGGGAAACTCCCTCTTGCTCTACTGGGGCTAACTGGGCATCCCGATCGGTTTCGGAGGGTAATATTGCCCCAATCTCAATCAGACGGCTCAAAATGGTGGTCATAATCTCCCGATCGGGGGCAGAGACCCTAATTTTTGCCTCGGAGGTACTCTGTTTCTGGACTCCCAGTTTAAAATCTAACACTTGGAAACTGCCCCCCCCATCTACCACTACATCGAGGGCACGGTTAACTAGCCCAGTGTCGAGGAGATGCCCCTGCATTTGGATGATTTTAGATTCTACATGGCTTAATTCCTTGGGGGCGGGCATAACCGGTTCGGTAATTCGGAGGGTGAGGCATTTGGCAGCTCCCCCCGCCTTCAAAAATTCCGTCAGGGGCGTTTCTTTCACTGTAAATCCAACTGCTTCTAGGCGCTGTCTTAAACTTTCGCTAGCCTTATTCATGATTACAGTCTGCCCTACATTGACGGCATTACAGGCAAAATTGACCGCATCTCCTTCTTCGATCGCAATGCGTTTTTCGACTGGGACGCGCATTTCAATCAAACGATTAGAGTAGGCATCAAAGGCGGGTGGGTAATAGAGCAAGTAGCCGCCGCTGAGGGGACAAAAACAGGTATCTAAATGATAGAAACGATTATCAATTAAATGTAGGGATAGAACTTCAATATCCAGCCATTGGGCAAAGAGGGGATGGGAGTCTAGCTCCGATCGGAAACCATAGCCCGCCCATACCCAACGACCTTCCCGATCGAGGAGGGCATCGCCGGCTCCTTCAAAGGGCAATTCGGGGGGCAATTCAAATATTTCAAAGCCCTCTGCCTCAAACCAAGCCTTAAAGTAGGGTTCTTCTCCCTGGCGTTCTTTATGTAAAAACCGACTGATCACTACTTTATTGCCCAACACTAAACCGCCGTTGGCAGTAAATACCATATCCGGTAGACCAGGACGGGGGGGGATCAAATCGACTACTGCTAACTCCTTCAGAATGTTGTAGAGTTTCTGCCATTGCTCGATCGCTTTTGCCTGACTCGATCGGTGGATGTTTCCTTCCATCCAGGGGTTGATCACATAATCAACGTCATAAAAGTCGGGGGCGCACATCAAATAACGGATTGTCATAGGAGTCTATTTTTAGGAACCAGAATTAACATAATGCTTAAAATAGGGATTAAAATGTTCGCTACGATAATTTTTGCCAAGTTAAAGCAAATTGTTAAAATAAGATTAATTTTCAGGATTTTAGCCCGTGCAGGTCAGTTCTCCTCTCCAACTCATTTTATTTATTGACGATCGTCCTAGTTCGATCGAGGTAGTAAAAGAAGTAGAACAATTCCTCCAGACTTGCCCCCCTGATGCTGCGGAATTACAGGTCATAGATGTCACAGGACAGCCCTATTTAGCGGAACACTTCCGGGTTGTTTTAACCCCAGCCCTATTAAAAATTTATCCCGCTCCCCGCCAAACAATTGCTGGTAAAAGTTTATTGGTTCAGCTAAAGAATTCCTGGTCTAGTTGGCAACGTTCCCTCGAAACCTATCAAGGAGTTGACCTAGAATTAAACAGACAAATCGATCGATCGGCGGAAGTAATTAGAATGACCGATGAGGTTTTTAGATTAACCCAAGAAAAAAATTATCTCCAACAACAACTCCACTTCAAAGACCGCATTATTGGTATGTTAGCCCATGATCTACGCAATCCGATCACTGCTGTTTCTTTGGCGTTGGAAACGATCGAGTTAAGTCAACATAAACTGACCCCTGAATTAGCCGAACAACTATTACAACAAGGAAGAAAACAAATCCGCACTGCCGATAATATGATTACGGAAGTTTTAGAATCCTGTCGGGGTGAAGTTGCAACTCTGCCGATCCGTCCCCAATGTACAAATATTAGTGAAGTATGCCAACAAGTATTAGAAGATTATTATTTAATTTACAAATTAAAAGAGAAACAACAACAATTAGAAGCTGATATTCCTAAAGACTTGCCCCTAGTTTATGCTGATGGGGAAAGGGTGCAACAAGTGTTGGCAAACCTGTTGGATAATGCCATTAAATACACCCCGATCGGGGGCAAAATTCAAATGACAGCATTGCACCGTACTTCCCAAAAAGTGGAAATTACCGTTACTGATACGGGTCCTGGGGTGCCCCCGGAGCTAAGGGAGAAAATTTTTGAAGAGAAATTCCGCCTCAGTCGAGACCAACAGCAGGAGGGCTACGGCATAGGCTTAGCAGTCTGTAAGAGAATTATTCGCGCCCATTACGGCAAAATTTGGGTAGACTGCCCCCATAGGCATGGTTCAGTTTTTCATATTACTCTGCCGGTTTTCTAGTCAACTGGGACTGGACTAACTCCAGACGGGAAAGGGCGCTCACTGCCGACTCTTTCACATAGCTATCTGTTGTTTCTGCTTCAATTAGCTGCTGCAAAACTGCTACACCCCGATCGTCTGCGATCGAACCTAATGCCCCCACGATCGATACTGCTAGAGCCGGATTGTCTGTGTTTTCTAAAGCTCTAATCAATACTGGAATTACCGACGCGCCAATTTCACCTAATGCCATCACAGCGGCAATATGGACTACGGGGTTTAAGTCTTGCAGGGCAGTTTCTAGCGCCTTGATGCCGACTTCAGGAAAACCTTCATCCCCAAAATTAACCGCCACCTGTGCCAATGCCTTTGCCGCACTCCCCCTGACCGTCACATCTTCACTGGTGAGGAGGGCATCTGCTAAAAGGGGTACTGTTTGGTAACCGATCGCCCCGATCGTTTTGACGGCAGCCCGGCGGTAGGTAGTATCCGTTTCTCCTAACAAACCAATTAAACGGGGGATGGTATTTTCATCTTGATTTTCAATAATTTCTGCCATTGCCCTGTCTCTTAGATGAGGATTGGGATGCTTCAGTTGGTCAAATAAACTATCTGTCATAAAAAAATCTTAAAACTCTTCTTAGAATACAACTAAACTTCTTCTTTTAGATTAAGACTTTTCTCTTTCACCGTTATTCATTTTTGATCAATACACAATAGAGAAAGTATGTAAAACAATCCTATCTAAATACTCCGACAATATCTAACTTTCCCGATCGAATCTATTATTTATTACCTAGTGGGATGGAAATTAATATTGGTTATTCTTGAATCAAGTAATGATACGTACCTTTTTCATTTGAATTGTGCAATATGAAAACTGCCGTACTTTACCTAATATTATCTGAGGCTATGTCCGGTTGTGCAAACTCGATCGGTAAAACTGCCTCAAACTGATGATATAGTTGCTAACCCCGCCTGTAATGTTTTGAGGACTGCTTCCATATCATTGCTTAAAATTGCCCTCACATTTAACCACAAACCTGGAAATTCTTGACTATAAATAATGTCAAACCGATCGGGTTCTAGTTTAATATATGCCTCATTTTTAAGAAGGAACCAATCGATTTGATGGTCTAGGGTGCGCCAGACAATGTATTCTTTTACACCGTTACGCTCATAGGCGTTTTTTTTGCTGTGCAAATCGTAGGAGGCACTGCTAGCCGCAATTTCAGCAACGAGTTCCGGTGCCCCTGCAATATAACCATCTTTGTCAATTTTGGCATTGCCATCAACACGAAAGAGAACAACATCGGGTTGGGGTTCGTTGTCCCGATCGAGGCGGACTGTGGGTTCGATTCCTACCTCTAGCCCAGGGACTGCGGCTTGATAGTTAACTAGCCAGCCTACAATTTGGCTGTGGGGTTTGCCGTGGGAGGTAAAGCGGAGGGGAGGTGCCAAGTAAACAATGCCTTCAATTAGTTCTGCCTTTTTGACTTTAGATGCGCTATAACGCCGTTCAAATTCTTCCCGATCGAGGTGGTCGCCATTTTCTAGGATGGTCAGAAGAGAATTAACAATAACCATAGTTTTCAGAGTGGCAATCTTTTTTATCCTACACTTCCCGATCGAATCTAGTATGAAAACTGCCGTACTTTACCCAATATTGTCTGAGGCTATGTCCTGGCGTATGCAAACTCGATCGGACGCGGTAGAGAATAACTTGTCGGTGATCCCCCATCCAAATTTTATCGATCGGTTCCACACTAATCACCGTCCCCCCCAAAGTTTTAATGCACTCCGAAAAACGCTCGATCGTGCTGTAATCCACGGTTTCAAAAATAAAGAAGTTACCACTGCAAATTAAATGACGGCTCCGAATCCAGTTCTGTAGCTTCTTCTCGGCGATCGGTGGCAACATAGTAGGCTCAGGGGCTAGGTACTTCATAGCTTGCTTGTTTGACAAATTGCAATGCGCCGTGGTCAGAACCCCACACCTGGCGGTTAGTTTCCCTATCCATACCCCTATCCCAGCTATTAAAGGTAGTTTCCGTCAGTTCCACTTCGCTGATTAGATAGGTAGTCTTGCCATTTTTTTCGATCAAGCATTGATTTCCCTCTACGGAACCCCAAAACCGGTCCTGTTGCCAGGTGAAAATCATGGAACAATGCCAACGCCGCTCTATGTCCTGGGGCGTAATCGTGCTTAAAATACTGACTTCTCTGGCAGCCCCTGCAAACCTGATGCTGTCTTTGAGGGCAAAATTTTCCACATAGACATGATCACCCCGATCGATGAAGCGATGCACCCCTTGGCGGTAGGGAGTCCAGAGGTCATGGTCGTAAACCTGTTCGGAATAGAACCCCATGTCATCAAAAAATGACCAGGGCAGGGGGCGAAAAAAGACCCGAATATGGGCAAAATCCCTCGGATGGGCTTGGGATTGGGCTTTATTGCTAAAATCTCCGGCTATCCAACCGGCTAATCGATCTCTCATGGCTCATTTTGGCGAATTTCGGAAGAAAAGGAGGCGGTCACGACCCCACTGCCTCCGCTAGTTTTAATTAAAGAAACCCGACAGCGTACATTGTCATTCACAAACCAAATTTTTTCTTCGGCAGCCGCCCGATCGTAGCTGGTCGTCAACACAAAGCTATCGTCCTCAGTAAAGTAATATTCCCCCACTGCCGGGATCGTCTCCGCATAGCCCTGGTCCCTTAGTAATTTGCCTTGATAGTCTCCCGTCGGAATCGGCACTAGGACTGTCTCTCCCTTAGAAATTTCCCCATCCCAGTCTGACTCACCGTTCCAGGTCATTTGGAAGGGCGCAACGACCCGATCGGGGTCAAATCTGTAGGTTTGGCAAAGCTCAATTACCCGCTGATCCGTAGGACTGATGGCACTCACCACGATTGTGGAATTCACCTGTTCAAAATGGGCAAAAGCCAGATGGTGGACACTGCGCTGGGAACGCCACCCCCCGATCGAGCGGGCGACAAAATCACTAATGTCCAGTCTGGCTCTCATGGAATTAGGCTTCCGTAATGCTCACAATCCTGCCCCCCGCCCTTTGAATGCGCTGGATTTGGGGAGTCATTTTCGTCGCAGGCACCAAATATTCCGTGGTACTAACTCGGCGGCGGCTATCGAACTTAAAGCCCGTTGCCAAAATTTTGAACCGCTTTTCTGTCCCTGAACCAATCACGGTGGCAGAAGAGGGCTTGATCTTGTTGGGGCTATTGGTGGCAATGTTGTAAACCAATTGGGAGGCAGTCACGGCGCTGTCGATTTGGGCAGGACCCCGATCGAGGACAAACATCCGGTTATAGCCTACTTGTTTGTAGTTTGCTTCCGTAGAAGTACCCCGATCGGAGGGCACCCTATTTTCGCCAAAGGCATTTTGATATTCTTCCGAATCGATATAGGAATCAATTTCGGCATCGTAACCCTCTGCCACACAGCGCACGATATGCTCAGAAACTTCCCGCTGGTCTTGGGGGGCACGACCCAACAAATGACGGAAGTTTAACTCCACAAACCGATAGGGAGCGCAGCTTTCAAAATAACGGCTCTTGTAAAAGTCAGATTTTGCTACTAACCGCACAAATTCCCGCACCGAAATCGATCGGTTGCACAACTGAGATTCCGCCGTAACAAGCCGCTCACTTTCCATAATGTGGGGATTGCCCAAAACGTGCTTGTAGACCCCCCGAATGATCGTTTGAATATCCTCGATCGTGCTGTCGGGGCGCAATTCTAAAGCCATAGATAGAGTAGTCATAAGAAATCCTCATAATAAAAAAAGTAAAAACATTGTCTTGAAAAGGTCAGCTCGACAGGCTCGATGACCAAAAGAAAAATGGTTAATATTATCGAAACCCCCGCTCCCTGAGCTTGTCGGGCTAAGATGTTGCTCAGCCCTCGGTGATTTCCCGCTCCCTGAGCTTGTCGAAGGGAGCAAAACTACACAGGGGTGATACTGGCAATAATGCCGCCCTGTTGATGAATGCGCTGATATTCTTGGGAGAGCTTTTCGTAGGGTACTAAAAATACCTGATTGCTACGACGGAACTTAGAAATATTGTTCAACACCTTAGCGCGGTAGCCCGTAACTTCGATGCGGTAGACCTTGCCACCGGAGCTAGCATCCACCCCATGACGGGAACGGGAGCCTAGAGCCGGGGTACGGTAGGTCAATCCAGGGGCAACAACGGCAGTAGGGGTTCCTTGAATAACCAAAGAGTTGAGTTTAGGACTCTTACCCGCCAAATCTCCCTTGAGGCTACTGGTAGAAGCACCCCGCACCAACTGGAAGAAGTGAGTAAACTGCACCATACTCTGACAGGCTTCCGATTTGTAACCCCGCAGATAGGGAGCTACATATTCCCCAAAAACGGTCTGGTATTCATCGCTGTCAATATAGGTGTCGATGTCTGCCTCAAAACCCTTAGCATCTAAGACATTGCTGTGTAGCCGCATTTCTTCGAGGTCGAGGGGGGCACGACCCAACAAATGGCGGAAATTTAACTCGATCGCTCTGTAACGGGGCACATTGGTAAAGAAACGGGAGCGATAGAGGTCAGACTTAGCCACCGCCCGCACAAATTCCCGCACACTTAGTTCATTGCGCTTAAATTGGGATTCCGGTACTACTAAGCGCTCACTTTCCATGACGTAGGCATTGCCTAATACCTGACGGTAGATAGCACGAATCATGGTTTCTGCTTCTTCCCCCGATCGCCCGGGCACCCACTCCATGGGTGGGGTTTCGTCAAAAAGGCTTACTCCCAAACGGGATGCTGGTCCAAAAGGCATTATTATCTCCTTGGGGTCTATCAAAGTTTTTTCAAAAAAACAAAAGAACGTAGCCCATTGCTGGTTTATACGCTTTGTTATGATCAATATTCATATAACTGGGCATCCCCGATCGTTAAGATTTGCAAACTTTGGTGTAGCCCCAGCCTAAACTTACCTGGCTCTTTAACCGATCGATTGCTGTTTCAGTGCAAATAGGGTTATCTGTATGCTCAAAGTTATGATTCAGATGTGATCAATTTCAACTTACAAAACTAACAATTTCTGGTATTGATCAATCAAGAATTTTAGTCTTTGGAAATGCTTAGGGATCAGTTTAAGAGATAATCTACTTACTTGGGATAACTAAAAAGGAAGAGTGAATTAGCAGAGTCTTTTAACTTTACTCAAAACCTGGAATGAAAAAAATAAAGCCGTGAGATATTAGTTATTGCCCAATTCAAATGAAAAAAGTACAAGTAGCAAGACATGATTCAAGCATAGCGAATAGTAATGTCCATCGCTGAGATGGAAAAAACAAAGCCCCAGAATTGTTAAATTTTGTGCTGAATTCCACGATCAATTACATCCTTAGCTAGATTGACTTTGTCCTATCCCATAGTAAGGAGGTCTTAACATTCCTTTAGGCAGGATAGTAAGTAATGTTGATTTTTGTGTGATTTTTGGATTTTCTTAGCATACTAATGCTTAAATAGCTATAAAGAAAATCTTAAAAAGTTCTTAAGATCGAGGAGAGTACAGTGCAACCAATAATTATGCGACGCTTTTGGGATATGGTAAACCACTTAAATCCCCATCAAGTCCTGCCTATGGATGACGATCGGTTAAAGCATTGGCTCCTCGATCGGGTGCAGGAATCTTCTGTTTTAGACCGGAGCCAGTCCATTGCCCTCCATCGCTACATCCATGACCGGATGCCCCTCATTCGGCAGATTGTGGCGGGAGTTTAGAATTTCTCTTTTCCATAGTGCCAATCAAGTACAAAATACTCATCCTAATCGCTACCCCATTACTGACTTGACGACTAATCAAACTGAGGCGTGGGTCATCCATGAGGTCGGAACTAATCTCAATTCCTCGATTGACTGGACCAGGGTGGAGTACCCTTACCAAAGGGGAGCAGAGGGACAACCGATCGGGGGTAATGCCAAACTGTTGATGGTATTCCCGCAGACTAGGGAGCAAATTTTGCGTCATCCGCTCAGTTTGGAGGCGGAGAGTCATCACAAAATCAGCTTCTTTGAGGGCTGGGGCTAAAGTATGGTGGACGGTCACACCTAATTCTTCAAAGCCTTGGGGTACTAAGGTAGGAGGACCCGCTAGATGAACTTCTGCCCCATTAGTCAATAGGCTCCAAATATTCGATCGGGCTACCCTTGAATGCAACACATCCCCCACGATCGTGACTTTTTTGCCCCGTAAACTACTAGCTTGGGGCAATTCTGGATTCAAGAAAGAACACATCGTAAACAGGTCTAGTAGGGCTTGGGTAGGGTGTTCATGTTTACCATCGCCGCCGTTCAAAATATGGACATTGCCGCTGAGATAGTCCATATCTGCCGCAATGAGGGCTGGTACCCCAGCGTGTTGGTGGCGAATTACCATGATGTCGGTGCCCATCGCCAAAAAAGTGCGGGCAGTATCCAAAATAGTTTCCCCCTTGGTGAGGGCAGAAGTACCAGGACTAAAGTTGAGGGTATCGGCAGAAAGACGTTTAGCAGCTAATTCAAAACTATTGCGAGTTCGAGTAGAAGATTCAAAGAATAAATGGGCAACTACTTTACCCTGCAAAGTCGGTACTTTTTTGGTGCGGCGGGATAAAACCTCTGTAAAAGAATTAGCGGTTTTGACCACCAATTCATATTCCTCCGATCGGAAATCTTCTAAAGAAATAAGGTGCCTTCTTGCCCAAGTCTCCATCTAATTTTTCTGTGATTGTAATAAAACTATAGGGCAAATTGGGATTATCCCAGCAGGTGGTAAAATGCCCCTATAGCTCCCCCTAACCTCCATGCTGGCAGCCCCGGACAGTGTCGATAAATCTTTCCCTGAAGCAGCCCAGGAATGGGATTTAGCCCGCCTCTATGCCGACCTAGAGCGGATTAGCACTAAGGAACTAAAACCGATCGAGAAAGCCTGTCTACGGGGATTGCTCTGCCGCTACCGACCAGGGCAGATCGCCTACAAGCTATCCTGGACATCGGGCGCACTGCGGGTAGAACTGAACAAAGGGCTTTACCGCTATGTGGAGGCGCTAGCTAATCAACCCCCCAACACCCTACGCTGGGAAAAGATCAGTGAATGGCTTGCTCAGAAGGGCTATCGCTATACCGATCGGGTAGCAGTGCCCCAAATTGCCCCGATCGATTGGGGAGAAGCGCCAGAAGTTCCCCAGTTTTTTGGCAGAAGGAATGAAATTGGGACCCTAGAGCAATGGATAGTCCATGATCAATGTCGAGTGGTAGGCATTTGGGGCATGGGAGGGATTGGCAAAACCGCCCTTGCTGTGAAATTAGTTGAAAAGATCAGCCACCACTTCCAGTTAGTCTTTTGGCGTTCCTTGCGTCATGTATTGCCCCTTGCCCAAGTGATAGAAGAATGGAACCAAAAAGCCGGCGGCAATAAAGGAGATTTAGTCGATGCCTTTAGAAATCAACGTTGTTTATTTGTAATTGATGACTTTGAAGCAATTTTACAAGATGGAGAATTAGCAGGTGCTTATCGTCCCGCCTGTGAAAGTTACGGCAATTTAATTCATCGTTTAGGGGTAGAAAGACATCAAAGCTGTGTGCTAATTTTAAGTAGAGAACATCCCAAAGAACTCCTATTGTTACAGGGAGAAAATTTACCAGTCCGCTCATTAAAACTCAAAGGGATGGAAATTGCTGGCGCAAAAGAGTTACTTATATCTAAAGGTTTCAAAGCAGATACTTCTGCCCTAGAAGAATTGATCCAACAGTATCGGGGTAATCCCTCTGCCCTCAAAATTGTTGCCCTGACAATCCATGAATTATTTAATGGGAATGTGTCAGAATTTTTACGCCAAACTTCCCTTACCTTAGGTGATGTATTGCGTAGTTTATTATATGAACAATTTACCCGCATTTCCAGCCTAGAAAAAGAAGTCCTCTATTGGTTAGCGCTAAAACGTAGACCGATCGAGTTAACGGAATTAAGGGATGATATGGCAATTACTACAACTGGTTCGGAACTAATTGATGCCCTAGAATCCTTGCGCTGGCGCTCTTTAATTGAAAAAACTACCGATGCCCAAGTTAAGTTTATGTTAGAGCCTGTAGTAATGAAATATGTTAATCAGAAATTAATTGATGAAGTAATTAAAGAAGTGACTCTAATGATTCAAACAAAAACATTATCCCATGCTTATTTTTTACAACACTTTCCCCTCGTAGAAGATAATGCCCCTGATCAAATTAGGGCAGTACAAATCAGATTGATGCTCAAACCTATTAAAGACAAAATTACAACCCTCTTAAATAAAACTAAAATATCAATTTCTGAACTACAACAAATAATTCAACCCTTAGTAACAACAGAGCAATTAGAAAATAATATGGTGCTTCTTGGTCTTTGGGTGGATAAAGAATAGAGAGTTTCAATTTACTAATGATGGCATAGGACTCTATTTCAGTAAACTCCTTGCTGTGAGAGGACTTTGAATGTTTATCACAATAGAACATCATTACTTATTTTAGACTCTCAAAGAATAATATAATCATACTTGCATCAGGAATGCTGTAGATACGCAAAAAGAGAAATTAGAGAGAAAGAATATAACCATCATTTTAGTTTGAACGAAAAAATATCGTTGTCTTTCAAGAAGAGGAAACAAATGATAGAATCAGAAAAACGATCGTTTAAGAACAACCTATGGTAACTACTCCATCAAAACTACTAACAATAGAAGACTACATCGCTTATGACGATGGTACAGATAACCGTTACGAATTAGTTGATGGAGAATTAGTAGTAATGCCCAATGAAAGCGATTTTAATGTATTTATTGCTAAGCTCTTATTTTTTGAATTAGCAAAGTTCTTACCCGTTAGTCTCATTGCTCATAAAGACACCGAGATTGAAGTGCCAGGAAAAAGAGCAAGGTGTCGTCTACCTGATTTACTCATTCATTCTCAAGAATCTTATTTAGCAATAGCAGGTGCAAATCGGGCTATTATTCGTTTAGATATGCCACCGCCTGACCTAGTAATAGAAGTAGTATCACCAGGGAAGGAAAACACCGATCGGGACTATCGTTACAAACACACCGAATATGCTGCCGGAGCCATTCCTGAATATTGGATTATTGATCCGCAACGCCACCAAATAACAGTTTGTCAGTGGATTGATGGTAAGTATGAAGATAAAATTTACCAAGATGAAAACCCGATCGGTTCTTCAGTTATTCCTGCTTTTAATCTGAGTGCTTTGCAGATTTTAGCTTTTGGAAAAGTTAGGTAAATATTATTTGATCTTTGTTGTTTTGCAATTTAAGAAATAGTAAAATAGAGAAAATTTTCAGAAATGACTATGGTAAATGCTCCACCAAAACTACTAACAATAGAAGACTACATCGCTTATGACGATGGTACAGAAAGACGTTACGAATTAGTTGATGGAGAATTAGTAGTAATGCCAACCGAAAGTCAGGTTAACAGTTGTATTGCCAGATACCTTTTGTTTGAATTTGCTAAATACTTCCCAATTTATCGTCTTGCTTACAAAGATATTGAAATAGAAACTCCAGGGAAAAGAGCAAGGTGTCGTCTGCCTGATTTACTCATTCATTCTCAAGAGTCTTATTTAGCAATAGCTAGTGTAAATCGGGCTATCATTCGTTTAGATATGCCACCGCCTGACCTAGTAGTAGAAGTAGTATCACCAGGGAAAGAAAACACCGATCGGGATTATCGTTACAAACACACCGAATATGCTGCCAGAGCCATTCCTGAATATTGGATTATTGATCCCCAACTCCAACAAATAACAGTTTGTCAGTGGATTGATGGTAAGTATGAAGATAAAATTTACCAAGATGAAAACCCGATCGGTTCTTTCGTTATTCCTGATTTTAATCTGAGTGCTTTACAGATTTTAGCTTTTGGTGAAGAAAGACAGACCTTTTCTTCCTAGTCTTGATACTGTTTGATAAATTCTTTTGTTTAATCGCTAGCTGTGCTATGGACAAAGACTTTGTTTTCTCTTTTGTCAAAATTCCAAACTATTGCATAGTACGATTTAGCGATAGACATTACTAATGACTATTCTTGAATCACATCTTGCTACTTGTACTTTTTTCATTTGAATTGGGCAATATAGATAATTGTTAGCGTTTTACCTGAATTTGATCAGCGTCTAAACAGTCTTTCCCGCACCGATCGGATGGGAATCTCTTTAATAATTTCTCCGGCAAAGCCCTGAGTCAGCAGGTTTTTCGCCGTTGCCAGATCAATACCCCGACTTTGCAGATAGAATTGTTCATCCCGATCGAGTTGGCTTACTGTTGCGCCGTGACTACATTTGACATTATCTGCCACAATTTCTAGCTGGGGTTTTGTATCAATACGGGCATGGGGAGAAAGCAAAAGATTACGACTCATCTGTCTTGCATCTGTCATCTGTCCTTCTTTTGAAACACAGATTCTGCCGTTAAATATGCCATGACTATGGTCTTGCAAAATGCACTTATGAAGTTGATTGCTTCTTCCTTCGGGATGGTTATGAAAGATGGTAGAATGAGTGTCAGCAGACTGATTAGCACCGATGGTCACTAAGCCCTGCACTGTTGTAGAAGTCGAATCCCCTTGGTGTCTTATGTGCAGATTATGACGGGAAAGATAAGCACCCAAATCGATCGTTTGCAAATGATAAAAGCTATTTTTGCCTTGGGTTACTCTGGTTGTTTTGGTATGAAAAGCCGATTTTCCTTGCTCTTGCAAAATAATATGGGTCAGTTGTGCCTGCTCTCCCAGATAGATTTCTGTGACAGAGTTTGACCAATAAACTTCCTCATTGCCGCTATAAATTTCCACGATCGTGAGTTGGGTATGGGGAGCCAAAAGAACCAGGCTACGGGGATGACTGAGGGCATGATGCCCCTGACTGTGATAATGGAAGTTGATGACAGGCGCTTCCCTATAGTCGGGGGGGCAATAGATAAAAGCCAAATCTTGACAAGACCGACTGTTAAGCTGAGTAAAAAAATCCTTAGAGTCTGTATGTTGTCCTAAATGGGCTGATATTAGATGACCAAAGTTGCTTGCTGTTTCTTCTACCGAGCCTAAGACTAATAAATCTTTTTCACAAAAGACAGACCGATCGGGTTGAAAGACGTTATTACTAAAACATAAAGCATATTGAGCTTCTGGGATAAACTGATAATCTGCTCCTGTAAAAGCCCTTCCCATCTGCCAGGGAATCTCTTTTAGGGGAGTTAGGTCTAGGTATTTCCAATCTTCTTGACGGGGGTTAGGGAAAACTAGATTTTGTAAAGCCTCTTCCCCTTCCGTATTGATCGCAGTCAACAGTCGTTTTACTTCTGGTTTCATCGTTTTACTCTTCTGTCAGCCAATCATAGCCCCGGGATTCTAACTCCAGGGCTAGTTCTTTTCCGCCGGTTAAAATGATCTTTCCTCCTTCCATGACATGAATGAAGTCCGGCACAATGTAGTTTAACAACCGTTGATAGTGGGTGATCACGATCGTGGCATTGTGGGGCGTGCTTAACTGATTTACGCCTTGGGAGACAATTCTAAGGGCATCAATATCCAAGCCAGAGTCAGTTTCATCTAAAATTGCCAGGACTGGTTCCATGACCGCCATCTGCACAATTTCGTTGCGTTTTTTTTCACCACCAGAAAAACCTTCATTCACACTCCGTTGTAAAAAGGACGGATTCATTTCCACAATCTTGAGTTTTGCTTCAATAAAATCACTAAAGTCTAGTAAATCTAACTCTGGTAAGCCCCGATGCTGGCGTACCGCATTGCAGGAAATCCGCAGGAACTCGGAATTGGTCACCCCTGAAATTTCTAAGGGGTATTGAAAGGCTAAAAAGAGTCCTTCCCTTGCTCTGATTTCTGGCTCCCAGTCGAGGAGGTTTTGGGACTTAAAGGTGATTGTCCCCCCGGTAACAGTGTAGTCTGGATGACCAGCTAAAATTTTGGAGAAGGTGCTTTTGCCTGAGCCATTGGGTCCCATGATAGCGTGGATTTCACCACTTTTAACTTCTAAATTTACGCCTTTTAATATTTGGGTGCCATCAACTTCGGCAGTCAGGTCCTGCACCGATAGCAGGGTAATTGAGTCTTCAACGATCATTTTTATTTTCTTGAGTTTGTCTTAGTTTAACACCCCCTCTCCCAGGGAGGTTGGTGGTAGGGGTGCTTTGGGGGATTGGAAATGTTCATAGACAGCCCCAGAAACTTTACGGATTAGCTCTTCGGCGCTGGGGTCTTCAGGGGGGCGCTTGACAATTACGGTTAAAAAATAGCGCCTGCCGTTGGGCAAATCGATCATAGCTGTATCCCCGACTAGGGTACCGATCGTGCCGGTCTTGTGGCGGATGCGGGCATTTGCCCCGATCGGTTCGCTGATAAAATTGCCGTTCACGGTTCGACTTAAAATGTCCATAAAAATATCCCTACTGCGCAGGGAGAGGAGTTGATTTTGTTCTACTTTGCTAAATAGCTCGACCAATTCTTTGGCGGTGGTCGTGTTTGTGCCCTGGAGGTCGGGGAGCATATTGCGGAGTCTGGTTTGATTCATGCCCCATTTACTAAACCGATCGTTGATGACATCCATTCCCCCCAACCGCTTGATAATCATGTTGGTAGCGGTGTTGTCACTTTCGGTGATCATTAGGGTCATAACTTCTAGGGCGGGCACCTTAGTCCCGATCGGTCTGTCCTGGAGTTGCCCTGCTTCGGGGGCTTTGACATCTTCGGTAATCTGGAGCATTTCATCGAGGGCGATGGTCTGCAGGTCTAGTTGCTCTAAAACGGCGACCAGCAGGGGTAATTTGATCAAGCTGGCAGCGGCGGTGGGGGTACTGCCATTGATGTCGACGTAGCTACCCTGGTCTGGCTCATAGACCATGACATGGAGGCTTAGTTCTGGTTTGGTGACTAGGGCTTTGAGGGCACTGGTAAGGGGGCTAATCTCTTGTTTGATTTCTAGGGTAGGGACGGGGGGGGCGGGTTCGGCTACGGTCTGGGGCGGAGGGGCGGGTCTACTGAAGAGGGCAGCAATGGTAGCAAAAATTAGACTAATTCCTACCAGGGGGATCAGAACTACTAACCCGAGGCGGACAAAGCGCATCCAGGGGGGCATCGGTTTTTTTTTGGCACGGCTCCGGCGGCGGCGCAGTCTATTCATGGTTTTTCCCTCCCTTAATTGCCCATCCTACCTGACTTAGTATGCCCCTTACCATTGCAACTTCTCCCTGGGTTAACTGTGAGCGATGCACTATTTTACGGAATTTCTGCATCCGTGCAAAAGCGGTATGGGGGTAAAGGTAGCCGATGTCTAGCAAAACTTGCTCTAGGTGCTGGAATAAACCCTCGATCGATTCGATCGGAGCGGTCTCGATCGGGGGGGGGCTGGGGTCGGGGGCTAACTCCAACCTGCGCCACTCATAACAACAGATGCCTACGGCTTGGGCGAGGTTGAGGGAAGGATAATTTTCCACTGCCGGGATTTGGATTACGCCCTGGCAGTATTGCAGTTCTTCCTTACTTAAGCCCCGGTCCTCTGCCCCAAATACAAGCCCGCTTTCTGGGAATGCCCTTAAAGTTGCCATGCCCCGATCGGGGGTCATGGTCGTTAAATTAAGGTCAATTCTGCCGCAGGTAGCAAAGACTGCCTGACAGCCCCTCAGTGCATCGGGCAGTGAGCCATAAATTTGAGCATTATCTAAAATCGATCGGCTGTGGACTGCCATCCTGATGGCTTCTGGGTCTTGGGGGCTACATTCTGGTTTGACAAGGTGGAGGCGCTGGAGTCCCATATTATTCATTACCCGCGCCACTGAGCCTAAGTTGAGTGCCCCTTGGGTGCCTACCAGCACAATTCTTAAACCCATAGCTAACAAATGGCGGCTAGGGCATCCTCTAATTGGGGATAGGTAAACTTAAACCCTAACTCGATCGGGCGGTAGGGAATCACCTTTTGTCCTTCTAGTAGGACGGATGCTCCCTCTCCCAACGCTAGTTTGAGTGCCAAAGCAGGAACCGGTAGCAAGGCGGGGCGCTTTAATTGCTGGGCTAAAAGCTGGGTAAATTGACTATTGGTGACGGGTTGGGGGGCAGTAGCATTTAAGACACCCTTTACAGCCGGTTGATCAAGGCAAAACATAATTAAATTAACCAAATCGAGGCGGTGAATCCAGGAAAACCACTGCTCTCCAGTGCCGATTATGCCCCCTAAACCCAACTGAAAAATTGGCAGAATCCTGCCCAAGGCACCACCACCCCGATCGAGGACAATGCCAATCCGTAGTTTTACTAATCTCATACCCAAACTCTCTACCCGATCGGCGCTGGACTCCCAATCCCGACAAACATCCGCCAAAAAACCCTCCCCCTTGGCACTAGCTTCGCTAAATTGCTCCGTCAGGCTACTGCCATAAAACCCGATCGCACTGGCATTCACCATTACCCCTGGACTGGCTTCAATCCCAGATAAAAGCCGATGGAGGCGCAGGGTCGTATCAATCCGGCTGTGATAAATTTCCTGTTTAACTTTGCTATTCCAGGGTTCGGCAATCGGTCTTCCCGCCAGGTTGACCAGAGCATCTACCCTAACTAGGGCAGAGCCGACGGCACCCTCATCCCCCCAGTCAATCACCGCCCCCGTAGGGAACAACCCCTTAGCTTTAGCAACATTTCGTGCAAAAATCACTAAGCCATCTCCCCGATCGAGGAGTTTCTGCCCTAAAAGTGAACCAACAAAGCCCGTTGCGCCAAGAATTCCTACTTGCATTATTCTACCTTTTTTATTACGATTTATTGACTATTATTGATGACTCGATCGGGTATGATCGCAATAGACGGTAATTTACATTATGGAAGCTCCTCCCAAGCCCAAAATACTGGTTGTTGACGATGAAAGGGTCAACCGAGAGCTATTAGAGCGGGTTCTGATCTCTCGGTATCAAATATTTTCGGCAGAGGGTGCGGCAGAGGCTCTGTCAATTTTAGAGCAAGAAACGGATATTGCTGTAATTATCTCCGACCAAAATATGCCCAAAATTACGGGCACAGAACTTTTGGCAACCGTAGCCCAATATCGCCCCGATACCATCCGGATTTTAATGACCGCCCGCACCGATGCCAGGGACTTAATTGAAGCAATCAACACCAGTAAGATTTTTAAGTTCATCCCCAAGCCCTTTAAGCGGGAAAATTTACTTAGTATTGTAGAGCAAGCCGTAGAGACCCATCGCCTCCTCTATACCCGCACCCTCAGTTTACAAAACACGATCGATGAAGTAGAGGCAAGATACCAGAGTTTATTTGAAAATGCGATCGAGGGAATTTTCTCTGCCGAACAAAGGGGTCATTTACAGTTAGTCAATCCGGTGATGGCACAAATTTTGGGCTACCCTAATCCCCGCTCCCTAATTGATGCCAGGGTGAGGCTAGAGGAATGTTTTGCTTCGCCTAACTCCTACCAGACTTTTTATGCTGCCCTGACCAATGATCAATCAATTTCTGACTTTGAGACTGAATTTATTCGTGCCGACCAACAGAAAGTTTGGGTGTCCCTCAACGTCCGATCGGTGGTAGACGCCCAAGGAGAAATAGTAAGTATAGAAGGCTTTGTCCAGGACATTACCCAACGGAAACGGGCAGAAGCAGGCATCCAGATGCTCCAGACCGTTGTATTTGAAGCCGGTAGCGCCCCCGACCTCAATGCTGCCCTAGATGTAGTGTTAAAGCATATTTGCGAATATACGGGCTGGGTAATTGGGGAAGCCTGGATGCCCACCCTAGACCGCCAGACCCTCCAGTTTTCTACCGCGTGGTATGACCCCAAGCAAGATTTAACCGAATTTAGACAGTCCAGTTACGACTTAATTTTTGGCGGGAGCGATAATCTCATTGCCCAAGTCTGGAGGCTCAGTTCTCCCCAATGGATTTGGAATTTGAGCAAGGTTTCTAGCCAAGTTTTTCCCCGCCGTGAAGCCGCTGTCCGATTTGGTCTACAGGGTTGCTTGGCATTGCCGATCCGATCGAAGCAGAGCGTGGTAGCCGTTTTAGTGTTCTTTATGAACCAGTCCGCCGGGCAAGACAGCCGCTTAATCGGGTTAATCAACACGATCGCTGCCCAACTAGGGGCAATTTTCCAACGGAAGCGGGACGAAGCCGAAATTGTCCGCATGAACCAAGAGCTATCCCTAGCTAGGGACCAGGCTTTAGAAGCAAGCAAAGCCAAGAGCGCCTTTATGGCAACCATGAGCCATGAACTCCGCACCCCCCTCAACGCCATTATTGGCTATAGCGAAATGCTCCAGGAAGATGCCAAAGATGAGGGCAGGGAGGACATGGTAGCAGACCTCCAAAAGATTTATACTGCCGGCAAACACCTCCTAGAACTGATCAATGACATTCTGGATATTTCCAAAATTGAAGCAGGCAAAATGGAGGTATTTACCGAGGAATTCTCTGTCCCCGACCTGATTCGGGAAATTGTCGATGTGGTGTTGCCCGCCGTCCAGAAAAATAACAATCAATTGAAGGTCGCCTGTGATGAAAGCATCGGTACTATTACTTCCGATGTGGCTAAGGTAAGACAGTCTCTAATAAATTTATTGAGCAATGCTGCCAAGTTTACCCAAAATGGCACTATCTCCCTTGCGGTAGAGCGGCGACAGGCGACCAACGGCAGTTGGATTAGCTTTATCGTGCAAGATACGGGGATTGGCATGACCGAGGAGACGATTAGTAAACTCTTTCGTCCTTTCACCCAGGCAGATAATTCTACTACCCGTAAGTATGGCGGCACGGGTTTGGGCTTAGCCATCACCAAGCGGTTTGCCCAGATGATGGGGGGGGATATTACGGTAGAAAGTGAACTAAACCAGGGTTCTACCTTCCGTCTCTATTTGCCCGCCACTGTGGTGCCAGCGGAGCCGAAAAAAAAGGAGGAACTGCCCCCCGTCCGACTAGAGGACGACCAACCCAATCCCCATCAACCCGTGGTGCTAATTATTGACGATGACCCCTATGTCCATGATGTGATGAAGCGCTTTTTGAATAAGCATGGCTTTGCGGTAAAAATGGCATTTAACGGGCTAGATGGCATCAAGATGGCAAGGGAAATTATGCCCGATGCGATCACCCTCGATGTGGTGATGCCTGGTATTGATGGCTGGAATGTGCTGGGCATATTGAAGGCAGACCCCAAAACCAGTAGTATTCCGATTATTATGATCACGATCGATGGCTCTAAGGAAGCGGGCTATGCCCTGGGGGTAAACGACTTTTTAACCAAGCCCATCAACCGGAACCGCCTACTAAAATCCCTCAATCAGCACCGCCGTACTGATACCCTTGCGAATTCCCATATTTTGATTATTGAAGATGAAGCCGATGCTCGCCAGATGTTGCGGTGGATGTTAGAAAAAGAACAATGTACGGTCTGGGAAGCAGACAATGGGCAGGTTGCCCTCGATCGGATAGCTCAATCAACCCCGGATTTAATTTTGCTCGACCTGATGATGCCAGAGATGGACGGGTTCGAGTTTGTGGAGGCACTGCGCCGTCTCTATCCTGGTTGGAAAGTCCCGATCGTGGTCATTACTGCCATGACCCTTTCTGCTCACGATCGGGAGCGTCTGAATGGTTCAGTGGAAAAGATATTACAAAAGGGAGCCTGCAACTTAGCAGATTTACTGGAAGAAATTCACTCCCTGCTCCCCCGACCGGTCTAAAATACCTGCTCCACTTCGCCAATATCAGGAATCTCTTCCCGCAATTTGCGTTCAATACCCATGCGGAGGGTCATAGTAGAGCTGGGGCAGGAGCCGCAAGCCCCCTGGAGCCTTAGCCGCACGACTGGTCCTTCAATTTCTACTAACTCGACATTGCCCCCGTCCGCCAGCAGGTAGGGACGCATAGTATCAAGCACTTCTTCAACATTTTTGGCATTTAGTTCTAAAGCCATAACCTTACCTAACAAATAACTATGGGTATTTTAGCTCACATTCTCGGATTGGGTACCGATGCCAACCGATCGAGGTAGGGGGCGGGGTCTACCGCAATCCAACCATCGGCGCTGATAGATAAAATTTCAAAATGGAGATGGGGACCCGTCGATCTGCCGGTAGAGCCTACCAGACCGACCTGCTGTCCCTGGACTACTTTTTGACCAGGGCTGACGGTGATTTGGGATAGGTGGGCATAGCGACTCCTTGCCCTCTGGTGGCGAATTTCTACTAGGTTGCCATAGCCCCCAGCCCAACCGGCAAATTCTATAACGCCATCGCTGGTGGCAAGGGCGGGGGTGCCGTGGGGTGCCCCCAAATCGGTGCCGCTATGGAAAGACCATTCCCCCGTCACGGGGTTAGTACGCCAGCCAAAACTAGAAGTTACAGGGACGATATAGGGGAGGGGATAGCCCCCAGAAGCAATGATGACCAGGGGATTTTCGGGGGCGAAGTTGGGTAGGTTGGGTAACTCCGGTTTGGGCTTCCAGATTACGCCGGGGACAAATACTACTTGGGGACTCCTTTGGCAGCCATTTCGTTCAAATAAGAGGTCAGCCCTGGTGTTATAGATCTTGGCGATCGTGCGGTAATTTTCTTCATTGCCCAAGCGGTGAAAAATGCCGTCGCTGGGGGGAATTTGCAAGCTCTGCCCCACTTTGACCTGTCCGTTGCGGACGACGGGATTGAATCCCATAATTGTTTCGGGGCTGACTTTATATTGGGCAGCAATTTTAGGTAGGGTCTCTCCAGGGCTGACTCGATGGATGCGTACTTCTTCTAGGGGTTTAGTGCCACATAACCGATCGGGTTCTGTCGTTGCTAAAGCCAGGAGGGTAAGGAGGGCAAAACTAACGGGCATGGTCTGAGGTGGGGAGCTTCAGGATATCTTTGTTGTTCCCGATCACCACGATCGCTGTACCTGATTTGAGCTTATGGTTGGGATCGGGGTTAATTTCAAACTTGTCATCTTGGCTCACAGCAAGAACGCTAAGCCCATAGCGGCGGCGCAAGTTCAATTCTAGTAGGGTTTTGTTATTGAATGCCTCCGGTACGATCAATTCCACAATGCTATGGTCGGGGTCTAGTTCAAAGCGCTCTAGGATGCCCTGCTGGGTCAAGGAGCGGGCGAGGGTGCAACCCATCTCCGCCTCCGGATAGACTACCAAATCTGCCCCTACTTTTTTGAGCAGCGTACCATGAATTTCCGAGGAGGCTTTCGCTACTACCCGCTTTACCCCTGCTTCTTTGACATTGAGGGTAGTGACAATACTTTCTTCTAAATAATTACCGATCGCGACGATGACGGTTTCAAATTCGGGAATACCGGATTCTTTGAGGGCATGGGGATTGGTACTATCTAGCTGGATGCAGTGGGATGCTAAATGTTCCGCTACAATAGCATCTACCCTGAGTTGATCCTTGTCGGCAGCTAGGACTTCATAGCCCAAACTGTAAAGGGTTTTGCACACCGCCCTGCCAAATCTGCCCAAGCCAATTACGGCAAACTGTTGTTTACTATCGTTTCGTAAATTGCGGAAAAAGTCCAAAGAATAGAAACTCACTAGCTCTCTTGCCTAATTCTTTTGTAGTCTAACATGGGACTTTATTGCTCCTGACTGGCTAAAATAATATACCTTACTAACAACCGATCGGAGAGTGGGAAAAGTTTATTTGGTGGGCGCAGGTCCCGGCGATCCTGAATTGTTAACTCTCAAGGGCAAGCACTTACTAGAAATCTGTGATGTGGTGGTCTACGATGCCCTAGTGAGTGCCCCTATTTTAGCTATGGCAAATCCCCAAGCCCTCCAGATTGCTGCCGGCAAGCGCAGGGGTCGTCATACCCTCCTTCAGTCAGAAACTACCCAACTATTGATTGATTTGGCTAAAGTCCACCCGATCGTGGTCAGGCTCAAGGGGGGGGACCCCTTTATGTTTGGTAGGGGAGGGGAGGAAATGGCAGATTTAGTCAAGGCGGGCATTGGGGTAGAAGTTGTGCCGGGCATTACCGCTGGTATAGCTGCTCCAGCCTATGCGGGCATTCCTGTTACCCATAGGGAGTTTAGTTCTTCGGTTACTTTTGTAACTGGGCATGAGGCAGCCGGCAAGTACCGCCCCGCAGTTGATTGGGCTGCCCTGGCGAGAGGCTCAGAAACGATCGTGGTCTATATGGGCTTGCACAATTTGCCCCAGATCGTGCCCTGCTTACTCCAGGCTGGTCTTAAACCCACTACCCCCGTTGCCCTGATCCGCCAGGGTACCCTACCAGACCAAGTTAATTTCTATACCACCCTGGCGCAAATTTTAGACCAGCTAGACCTTGAGGTCTTTACCCCCCCAGCGATCGTGGTGATTGGGGAAGTGGTCAGTTTGGCTAGGGGGTTTAACCCGATCGGTAGCGCACCATCGTGGTGGTTTGATTCCGCTCAAATCCCAAACGCAGATAAAATTCCTGCTGGTGAGTAGTCATCAAATAGACCCTTTCTACCCCTTTGATTTTGGGGTGCTCTAAAATGGTCTGGACTAATTTTTTCCCCAGCCCCGAACCCTGAAATTCAGGATCGATCACTACATCCCAAATCGTGGCGCGATAGATGCCATCGGAAGTGGCTCTGCCATGTCCAATCAGCCTTTCTCCCCGCCATAGGGTAATTACAGGCTCCGAGTTGGCAAGGGCAAGGGCAATATCTGCCACCGATCGTCCTACCGCCCAAAAGGCTGACCGATCGAATAAATCCTTGAGTTGCCAGGGATCGACCCCATGCACACCCTCAACAAATAAAACTTCCCTATGGCTAGGCGCAGAAACCATTGCTTTGATCCAGATTTATAGTCTGATAGTCTGATCATAGCGACTAAGGGTTAAGGGAAATTGCAATAACCGCTACAATGCCTATTAGATTTTGGCTAGGCTATGGAAACAGCCCAAATTCCAGACCAGATTAGGCGCTTATTTTTACCTAAACGCTTTGCTATTTTAGAAGCTATTTTGATCGGGGTAGTGGCGGGCTTGGCAGCGATTGTCCTGAAGTGGGGGGTAGGCTGGCTGGGGGGCTGGCGCATCAGGCTGGCGGCTATGGGCTGGGCGGAATATGTCCTACCGATCGGGGGGGCGCTAGGGGGTGGCATTGCCGGGCTGATCATTCAATGGATCGCTCCTGAAGCCTATGGCAGTGGGGTGCCCCAAGTTAAAGCCGTATTAGCTAGGGTGCCCCTCGTTTTAGACCTCCGCACGGCTCTGGGTAAACTGGTGGCTGCTGTTTTTTCGATCGGGTCGGGGATTGTCTTAGGAAGGGAAGGACCAACTATCCAGGTAGGAGCTGCCCTGGCTGCCCAGTTGAGTCAGTGGTTTCCTACCTCTCCCGAATACCGCCGCCAGTTAATTGCTGCTGGTGCTAGTGCTGGTTTAGCGGCTGCCTTTAACACCCCCATTACCGGCGTATTGTTTGTGGTGGAGGCATTGCTACAGGATACCTCCAGCTTTTCCCTGGGTACGGGCATATTGGCTGCCTTTATTGGGGCGCTCATTTCCCGTCAGTTGGGGGGGGGTGAATTTACCATCCCTACATCCCCCTACGATGGCACAATCCATTTCTATACTTCCGAAATCCCTTTCTATATGATGGTGGGGGTCTTGACGGGGGTGGTTGGTGCATTATTCAACCGATCGTTGATGCTCAGCAGCAAGATTTTCCGCCGTGGTGTAGGCTTACCAATTCCCATGCGATTAGCCATAGCCGGACTAATTTGTGGCGCTATTATTGCCAGTCTCCCCTCAGAATTCCGAGACAATGCCGGCTTGCGGGCTTTACTGTCTACCGGTAACCCCAACAATAGCCTTACGACCCTTGCTTTTTTAGTTCATGGCAGCCTTACTTTAGTAGCATTCGGTTGCGGCTCTCCTGGCGGATTATCAGCCCCTAGCATAATTATGGGTACTGCCTTGGGGCTATTGATCGGGAACTGGACTGACAGTTTTGGCTTAGTCCACGATGCTAATACCTATGGCTTGGTGGGTGGAGCAGGATTTTTCTGTGCCGTGGCTAGAACCCCAGTTTCCGCGGTGATTATTATTTTTGAATTAGTGGGTAATTTTGAGATCGTTTTACCCCTGATGATTGTGTCTGTAGTCGCCTATTTTGTGGCAGAGCGGGTCTATCCCTGTTCTATTTATGACCATATTTTGGCGGCTAATGGTATTGACCTGAGCCAACGCGCCGACAGTAATCCCAGTTTAACTAACCTCAGAGCCAGGGATGTCATGGAAAGTAAGGTGGAAACCCTAGAAAGCACTATGCCCCTCCAGGAATCGATCGTTGCTTTTGCCAACTCCCACCATAGGGGCTTCCCCGTCCTGGCGAAGGGGAAATTAGTAGGCATTATTACTCAAACCGATATAGCATTAGCCCAAGCTAAAAACCTAGACGGCAATACCCCCATCAGTGCGGTAATGACCCCTGATCCGGTCACTATTTCAGCCCATTCTTCCCTGAGCGAGGTGCTCCATCTCCTCAACCATTATCAATTGAGCCGCCTCCCCGTCACGTCCGGGCGGGAATTAGTCGGTATTATTACCAGGAGCGATATTATCCGTGCCGAGTCGAGGCAATTAGGGGGCACGATCGGTACGCCCCGCCAGCCCTCCTACCCGATTTATCAAACCCGCTCTCCTTCTACAGGCAGGAGCAAAGTTTTAGTCTTGGTCAATAACCCCAAAACCGTCCCTACCCTGATGCACATTGCCCGTCAAATTGCCCAGTCCCAAGACTATGAGATCGAGTGCCTCCATATTATTACCGTCAATCGTAACCGCTCCCCTATGGAAACCCCCGTGGCTAGCAGCAAAGCCCGTCGTCTGTTACGCCAGTCCCAACAACTTGCCAAACAGTGGCAGATCGGCATTCATACCCAAATTCGGGTCGCCCATGATACTGCCCAAGCGGTGCTGGAAGTAGCCCAACAGGAAAGGGTAGGGGTAATTTTATTGGGCTGGCGGGGTAAGGACTTCACGCCGGGGAGGGTATTTGGCGATGTGGTCGATATGTTGATTCGCCAAGCCCATTGTCATTTAATGGTAGTGCGGCTGGATAAGGAACTAAAACCGATCGGGTCTTGGAATCGCTGGCTAATCCCTATTGCCGGGGGACCCAATGCCCAAATCGCCATCCAAGAATTTTTACCGGCTTTGACCAAGCTAGGGGAAAATCCCCAAATTGAACTATGTCAAGTCTTTAAGCCCGAGCAAAACAGTAATGATGTGGAATTGATGAATGCGGATGCTGATTTTTTGAAGGGTAAAATTCACTGTCCCGTCAACACCAACAAACTGATTTCTACCACGATCGCCCAGAGCATTTTAGAACTAGCTAGAAAATGTCAAATTGACACGATCGTGCTTGGCGCTAGCCGGGACGGGTTATTACAACAGGTCGTCAAGGGCAATATCCCCGAAACGATCGCTAGGCAAAGCCCCTGCACCGTAATTTTACTGAGGGCTGCCCAGACCTAAAAAAATCCTACCTTAATCGATCAGACCTTCTTCCCTAGCCCGCTTGCCCGTTTGCACCCGGATATTTTTACCAGGTTCCGGATAAACCCCCAAAGCATCCTGCATTTTGCTCCAGTAGTTCCTTACAGTCCGTTCCGATACATTCATAAAGTCGGCAATCGCCTTATCCGTGAGGGACTGATTAAATGCCAAATTCAAAACCTCCAACCATTCCGGGCGCACCTCCACTCCAGTGCGAATTTCCCTGGGGGTGTAGTTCAAGCCCTGGACAGCCCATTCCACCCTGGTGACCATCTCCCCGATCGTCATTGCCTTATTTGCCACCGTAAAGCCCCCCTCATGGGCATCGATCGCTGGGCGTAACCTGACTAGGGGCATGGGGTCAATACTATGGACCACAATATTTAGCTGCTTATACTTATCCATCACATTGCGGAGGAGTTGAATGCCCGTCTCACTTTGGGGCGTAGCCCCCGCCTCCTCTGGCATCGATAAATCCATGATTAACAAATCGGGCTTATACCGATCGACCTTCTCCCAACCCGATCGTCCCGTCTGGGCGGCTAAAAATTCTGCTTCCTGGTAATGGGGTTTCAGAGCATTGATCGTCCCCTGAAGGACAGTCTCCTGGTCATCTACAACAACAATCCGTTTTACCATGATCTTTTCCCGCGACCGTTTTATCCTATCACCGCCCTCTGGGTTTTGTTAAGAAGTGTGAGGGAATGTAAGAGAAGTACATCAATGTATAAAAATATGTTATGACTTTCGATACTTCTTTTGGCTTAGAGTTTAGGGAAACCTAAAAACTGGGGCAAAAAATTAGTCCAAAAGGACTAGGAGTGTCAGAAATCTAACTATAATCAGAAGTGGGCATAAAGCCTTTTAGATTCTTTTGGAGGAAAACATTAAATGAGTGTTATCACGAAATCGATCGTGAACGCGGATGCCGAAGCTCGCTACCTCAGCCCTGGTGAGCTTGACCGGATCAAGAGCTTCGTAAGCTCTGGCGAACGTCGTCTCCGCATTGCCCAAACTTTGACCGAGTCCCGTGAACGTATCATCAAGCAAGCTGGTGATCAGTTATTTCAGAAGCGTCCTGACGTAGTTTCCCCCGGTGGAAATGCCTACGGCGAAGAAATGACCGCTACCTGCTTAAGGGATATGGACTACTATCTCCGTCTCATTACCTACGGTATTGTGTCTGGGGATGTAACTCCGATCGAAGAAATTGGCTTGGTAGGTGTAAAAGAAATGTACAACTCCTTGGGTACTCCTATCCCTGCGGTAGCTGAGTCCATCCGTTGTATGAAGAATGTAGCTTCTAGCCTATTAGCTGCAGAAGATGCCGCCGAAGCTGGTTTCTACTTTGACTTTGTCGTCAGCGCCATGCAGTAAATCTGCAATTTTTAACAATCACTGCAAACCGATATAAAAGAAGTATCCACAATGCAAGACGCTATTACTGCTGTTATCAACTCCTCCGACGTTCAGGGCAAGTACCTGGATGTTGCTTCCCTCGAAAAGCTCAAGGCTTTCTTTGCTACCGGTGAACTCCGCGTGCGCGCTTCCAACACGATCGGGGCTAATGCAGCTTCCATCGTCAAAGAAGCCGTAGCTAAGTCCTTGCTTTACTCCGATGTCACCCGTCCCGGCGGCAATATGTACACCACCCGTCGCTATGCCGCTTGTATCCGTGACTTAGACTACTATCTCCGCTATGCTACCTACGCTATGTTGGCTGGGGATGCCTCTATTTTGGATGAGCGGGTCTTGAATGGATTGAAGGAAACCTACAACTCCTTGGGTGTACCGATCGTTTCCACAATTCAAGCCATCCAAGCGATGAAAGAAGTAACTGCTGCCCTTGTTGGTGCTGACGCTGGCAAGGAAATGGGTGTTTACTTTGACTACATTTGCTCTGGCTTAAGCTAACGGACTGGGGGGATTTCCCCCTATTACAATAAACGGGAGAACCGATATGCGGATGTTTAAGGTAACTGCCTGTGTGCCCAGCCAGACCAGGATTCGGACACAGCGGGAATTACAGAACACTTTTTTTACTAAATTAGTCCCCTATGACAACTGGTTCCGGGAGCAACAACGGATTCAGAAGATGGGCGGCAAAATTGTTAAAGTCGAGTTAGCAACCGGTAAACCTGGTATGAACACGGGTTTAGCTTAGTTGTTTTTTTACCCCCGATCGGGGGTTTTAATTTTTAGGCGGGATGGAAATAGAAGGTAATGCCCAAAACTAAATAGGTAGCCAAGAGTAGAGCGCCTTCAAGCCAGTTGGAACTACCATCAGAGCTAATGGAATTGGCAATCAAGACCGCTACGCCCACCGCCAGAAGCTCAAAGGGATTAAAGTTTAAGTCCATCGGTTGACCCAATGCCCAGCCCAGCAGTACCAGTACCGGCGCAACAAATAGGGCAATCTGCATACTAGAACCTACTGCCACAGAAACGGAAAGTTCCATTTTGTCTTTCATGGCAACGGTTACAGCGGTGGCGTGTTCGGCAGCATTACCTACTACAGGCACCAATATCACCCCAGTAAATAGGGCGGTAAGCCCCAGTCGTGCCGTAGCTTCTTCTAGGGTATCTACCAGTAGTTCGGACTCGATCGCAATAAAGATGGTGGCAACGGCAAGCACTCCCAACCACAACCAGAGATTGACCTTACTGGGGTCTTCTGTCTCTGATTCCTCCATTTCTGCCATACCCAAGTCGTAGAGATAGGCATGAGTCTTCATAGAAAACAAAAGGGTAGAAATATAGACCAAAATCAACACGATCGACACGGCGACGGACACAGTTTGCAGGGTAGCTTCTGGAATGCCCGCACTGAGGAAATTTAAGCCCGTAGGTAAAAGGATTGCCACTACCGCCAAATTCATCACCGAAGCATTAACCCTTGCCATAGTGGGTTGAAAGGTCTGCTCCTTAAACCGCAAGCCCCCCAAAAACATCGATAAGCCCATCACCAATAGGAGGTTGCCGATAATCGAACCAGTTAAACTGGCTTTGACGATGCCCACCAGCCCAGATTTGAGTGCCACAATGCCAATAATTAGTTCTGTAGCATTCCCCAAAGTAGCATTGAGGAGACCGCCCCAAGAAGGACCCAAGACCACAGCGATTTCCTCCGTTGCTGTACTTAACCAGGAGGCAAGGGGTATGATGGCTAAGGCTGAAGTACAAAAAACTAAGGCAGCCCCCCAATGCAGTCCTGCAGCGGCAAGGGAAAGGGGCACAAACAACAATAATAGATAGGAAATTTTCATGGTGAATTGTATCGATGTCCAAGGCAAAGCGTAGCACGAAGCGTCCTCCCCGATCGGTTGGGCTGTTCGGTTTAGTCTTGGCTCTGATTGTTTCCACAGTAGTAGGGATTGGTCTTGCCCAATGGCAGCCCGGCTGGTTTACCCCATTCTTGCCCTCTGGTATTCCCGATCGGGGTAAAAAATTTGTCCTGGTCACCGATCGGTTATTTTTGCCCGTCACCAGCACCCTCCGACCGGAGATGTTCCCCCTCTTGGATGAAATTGCCCAAAACTTCCCTGCCGATCGGAGTAGGCATATCCGTATTGTGAGCTATGCCCGATCGGGGGAAGAAAGCCTCAACCTGTCCTACCGGCGTGCCCTAGCGGTGGAGGCATACCTGAAGCAAAAAGTCGGACACGATCGTTATTACTGGTTTGCCAGCGGCGTTTATAGCCAAGCCGTCCAAGACGATCGGATTGAAGTAATTTTCGACTGACTTGCAGGAAAGAAGAAAAATCATCCTTCATTAGCTTGTTCTGATTTATCTTTATTTTTTTTGAGAGAAAAGAGAGTAAGTGTAAAAACTAGCCTAAAATGTCTAAAGGTTGGAAACAAATATGGATATTATTCACAGTCTTGAAGAAGGGTTAGGTATTATTGGCAGTTTAGCGAAGCTTTTATTAGAAGCCTCTTCCGTCTTTTGTATTATTTTGGGTTTCTTTATTACCTTTATCAGAGGGATAAGAACAAGACAATTTGTTAACGTCCGATTGCAGTTTGGCACTTGGTTATCTTTAGCTTTAGAATTTCAGTTAGCCGCCGATATTCTTGCTGCCACGATCGCACCTGAATTGAGTGATCTTTACAAGTTGGTTATACTATCTGTTATTAGAACATTTTTGAACTTCTTTCTGCAAAGAGAAATCAAAGAAGAGATAGAAATTAAACAAAAGTATATGGAAATGTCTGCTCATCCATGAAGACCCTTATGGCGGCTCTATTGTTCTATACGATCATTCCCCTGCCCTATTCTCAAAATCTCAGTTTTAAGGGAATTGCTCTCTATGCCCCGATCGTGGGCATAATTTTAGCAGCGATCTTGGGATTATTGGATGGATTACTTGAGTTGGTCTTACCATTCAATTCCGGCTTACGATCGGCGATTGTTGTTGTAACTTGGGTCTTTTTGACAGGTGGTTTACATCTGGACGGAGCGATGGATACAAGTGATGGATTAGGAGTGAATGAACTTGAAAGACGATTAACCGTAATGTCAGACAGTCGGTCTGGTGCCTATGGCGTAATTACAGCGATTGTTATTTTGGGACTTAAAACATTAGCTTTGATGGAGATCTCTAGTCATCGTTTTTCTGTCTTACTTCACGCTTTGGCATGGGGAAGATGGGGACAATCATTTGCGATCGTTCATTATCCTTATATTAAAACAACGGGGAAAGGTAAGTTCCATCAAGAAGGGATGAAAAAAAGACAAGTATATTTTATGGCTTTGTTTTTGTTATCTTTGATGTTGTTGGCAAAAGATTTGCGCTTTTTCATTTTGTTTTGTCTTTTAACTGCTCTTTTTGTTGGTTTTATCATTAACAAGTTGGTAGGAGGTCAGACAGGGGACACCTATGGCGCAATTGTGGAATGGACAGAAACATTAACCCTAGTCTCTGCTGCTTTAATCTTAAAGATAAACTACTAATTATTAGACAGATTAAATGTTAGATAAACCCTCAACTTATTTAATCGATAATCACTCTATAAAAGATTTTTAGCATGATAAATAAGACAACTTTTTCTAAACCGATCGAGTAGAAATTGTTTGCCACCAAAATGCAGATGTAGATAGGAAGCATGGAGATTAAACAGAGTCCAACCTTCCTTGTAACTACTCAATTTAGTGTTAAAACTCTGCAAACTAAATAGAGGCAGATTATTTGGTTGAGACAGAATCGATCGGTGGAATTCATGTCCCTTTATAGCTTCACCTTGATAACATAAAAAACTGCTTGTTTCTACAGTTGCTAAGCGATAACCTAAAGTTAACTTAGGGGTCATTATTGCCCTAGTAGGTAAGATATTAACCATCGGATAAAATTTTTCTTCTAAGTCTACAATTCCTTCCGTTAAATACATTAAGCCGCCGCATTCAGCATAGGTAGGTAAGCCCGATCGGATTATGCTTTGCAGTTGATTGATCAACTCTAAATTACTAGCTAATTCACAAGCAAATAATTCAGGAAAACCACCACCAAAATATAAACCGCTAACTCCATCCGGTAGTAATTTATCCTGAGTAGGACTAAAATAGATTAACTCAAACCCTACTTGTTCCAATAAATCAAAATTATCAGCATAATAAAAGTTAAAAGCCCGATCGTTGGCAACGGCAATTCTCAATTTCTTTTGAATGATTGGGTGAGAATTATTAACTTGAGGTGAAGCTAATAGAGGTAATAATAAGTTCCAATCAAAAGCAGTTTTACCAAGCTCAACTAATCGATCGGTGATTGCTCTAAAATCTTCTAATTCTCCTGTAGGTACTAACCCTAAATACCGATCGGGAATTTTAATAGAACTATCCCGCCAAAACCTACCTAAAATAGGAATATTAAGGTGTAGAATTGCCTGCTCAATAATTTCTATATGTCGTTCACTTGCTAACTGATTTAAGATAATACCCTTAATTTTAATCATCGGATCAAAAGTATTATAGCCATGAATAATTGCAGCTAAAGAGCGAGAAATACTGGCACAATTAAGGACTAAAACGATCGGTACATCTAATAATTTACTAATATGAGCTGTGCTGCCAAAATCATCTATCCCAGAAGCTCCATCAAATAATCCCATTACGCCTTCAACGATCGAATATTGATTAGCATAACGATAGAAGCAGTCAATTACATAATCCTCTGATGTTAAAACTGGATCGAGATTACGACAGGTTAAACCCGTAATTTTTGTATGATACATAGGGTCAATATAGTCAGGACCTACCTTAAAAGATTGAATTTTTTTTTGATAGGAAACCATTGTTGCTAAGATAGAAAGTGTTATAGTAGTTTTACCGACTCCGCTACGTTCTCCTGCTATTATTATTGTCATTATGCACCGTCTTGCTTCTCTAACTAATAGTTCTGAAAGTTTAGCAGATAATTTAATTTTTGTGAATCAAGAACCCGCCCCGATCGTGTTTATTACAGCGGCTGACACAGATATACAAATTCTCTCGATCGTGACTTCTGAGCTACCTAGTGAATTTCCCTCAATTAGGGTAGTAAATATTTTGCAACTCCAACAACAAATTGTAATCGACACCTATAGTGAGGAAGTCCTTAAATTTGCCCAAATTATTATTTTACGGATAATCGGTGGTAGGTCATATTGGAGCTATGGTTTAGAGGTAGTTAAAGCCCTATCAGAAGAGAATAAAATTAAATTGATTGTTTTACCAGGAGATAGCATATTAGACCTAGAGTTGATGAGTCATTCTACTGTTTCTCCTGAAGTTGTTAATTATATCTGGCAGTATCTACTAGAGGGAGGGATAACAAATTATGTCAACCTTTTATATTATGTTGCTACAGAGCTTTTAGACTGTAAATTTCTATTCCAGCCCCCTCTATCAGTTCCTCGAATTGGTTTTTATTACAAAGATTCCGAATTGAAAAAACCTACAGTAGCTATTTTATTTTATCGTGCCCATTATCTTTCAGGTAATACTAAAACGATCGATTTATTGATAGAAGCTCTGCAAAAACGCAATATAAGTTGCAAGGCAATTTATGTATCTTCTTTGAAAGATGAAGATATACAAATAGAATTACTTTCTTTGTGTAATGATTGCAATGTTATTCTAAATACAACCAGTTTTGCGTTAGCTAATCTAAAAGAATCGGAAACAAAAATTAGTTTGTGGGAAGAATTGAACATACCTGTATTACAAGTAATCTTTTCAGGCGGGGGGAAAAAAACATGGATAGAAAGTAAGAAGGGTTTATCTCCTAGAGATTTAGCGATGAATGTAGTCTTACCAGAAGTTGACGGCAGAATTATTACTAGGGCGGTTTCTTTTAAGGGTTGTTCCCATTTCAATAATGACTTACAAACAGAAGTAGTAATTTACGAACCCGATCGGGCTGGCATTGAATTTGTAGCAGATTTGTCTCAAGCTTGGCTTAAATTGCAAGGCAAACAAAATAAGGAAAAAAGAATAGCGCTTATTCTGGCTAATTATCCCAATCAAGATGGAAGAATTGGTAATGGTGTTGGACTTGATACACCCGCTAGTTGCCTTAAAATTCTCAGTAAACTACAAACAGAAGGTTATCAAATAGATCAAATTCCTGAAAATAGCAAAGAATTAATTAATTTGCTTACCCAGACTAAAACAAATGATAGTGAAAATAATCAACTACGCCCGATCGGGCAGTACCTTACTGGGGCTGAATATAGGAATTTTTTTAGTAGTTTACCTAACCTAGTTCAATCAGAAATCACCGATCGGTGGGGAAATTTTAATGAAGATGAAACTTTTAATATTGCTGGCAAACAAATGGGTAATATTTTTGTTGGCATCCAGCCCCCCCGTGGTTATGATCTTGATCCCAGTTTTAATTATCATAATCCTGATTTAGTACCGCCCCATAACTACCTTGCTTTCTATGTTTGGTTAAGGAAAATATTTCAGGCTGATGCTATTATTCATGTTGGTAAGCATGGCAATTTAGAATGGTTACCTGGTAAGGCAGTTGCATTGTCTGAAAACTGCTACCCAGGACTAATATTAGGGGCAATACCTCATTTTTATCCTTTTATTGTCAACGATCCTGGTGAAGGTTCTCAAGCTAAAAGAAGAACTCAAGCTATTATTTTAGATCATCTTACACCCCCTATGACAAGGGCAGAACTCTATGGCAACTTACAACAGTTAGAATGTTTAATTGATGAATATTATGAAGTAGAAGACCTTGATCCCGATCGGTTGAATTTAGTAAGAAACAAGATAATCAATTTAATTAAAACTGAAAATATCCACCAGGATTTAGGGATTAACTTAGAGCAGTTAGAAGAATCGATCGATCGAATTTTAGCTTCCGCAGATGGTTATCTTTGTGACCTAAAGGAACTGCAAATTAGGGATGGTTTACATATTTTTGGTTGTTGTCCTCAGGGTGATCAATTAAGGGATTTAGTTATTGCTATTGCCCGTAATCCTACACCAAACCGATCGGGTTTAACTAGAGCAATTGCTCAATATTGGAACTTAGATTTTGATCCTTTGATGGCAAACTTAGGTGATAAACTATCTAATTCATCTCCCTATTTAGTTAACTGCCGCACGATCGGGGATAGTGTTAATCAAATTGAAGAATATGCTAAACAATTAGTAGAGAATTTACTAAACAAAGAAGAGATTAAAATTAAGTCAGAACCTCTTTATTCTGAGTTAGTTTGGATTAGGGATTTTCTCTTACCAAATTTAGCTCAAACCGATCGGGAGTTAGACAATTTGATAAAGGGACTAAGGGGCGAATTTATTCCAAGTGGAGCATCGGGAGCGCCTACGAGAGGCAGACCAGAAGTATTACCAACGGGGCGTAATTTTTATAGCGTTGATATTAGAGCCGTGCCGACAGAAACTGCTTGGGATATTGGACGAAAAGCTGCGGAAAATCTTGTAGAATACCATACTCAAATTCACGGCGAATACCCAATAACTGTGGCAATTTCGATTTGGGGAACATCTACAATGCGGACAGGGGGTGATGATTTTGCTCAAGCATTAGCTCTATTAGGAGTTAGACCAATTTGGGATGGAGTTTCTCGTCGTATTGTTGATTTTGAAATTTTACCTCTAACTGTTTTAGGTAGACCCAGAGTTGATGTTACTTTAAGAATTTCTGGCTTTTTTAGGGATGCTTTTCCTAACTTAATTGAACTATTCGATCGGGTAGTAAAATCAGTTTCTAATCTGAACGAATCACCTGAAGAAAACCCCTTAGTTTATCAGGTTGAACAGGAAACTAAGCTATGGGAAGAAAAAGGACTATCAGCTTTAGAAGCAAGAAATCGGGCAAGCCTACGTATTTTTGGCTCCCCGCCTGGTACCTATGGTGCTGGGTTGCAAGGGCTAATTAGTTCCCGGAACTGGTCTACAGGGGCAGATTTAGCCGCTGCTTATTTTAACTGGAGCGCTTTTGCCTATGGCAATAATATTGAAGGGGAGTCCGCTCCAGAGGCTTTTCAACAACGACTAGAAGCCTTACAAATAGTCCTACAAAATCAAGATAATCGGGAACATGATTTATTAGATTCTGATGATTACTATCAGTTTCAAGGGGGATTAGCTAATGCGATAAAGAATGCTACTGGTGTAATGCCCGCTATTTACTTTGGGGATAATTCCTGTCAGCAAAATCCCAAGATACACAAACTTAGCGATGAAATTGCTCTGGTATATCGGGCTAGAGTGGTCAATCCAAAATGGATCAAAGGAATGATGCGTCATGGCTATAAAGGTGCCTTTGAATTGGCTGCCACGATCGATTTTTTGTTTGCCTATGATGCTACAACAAATTGCGTTAGTGATTTTATGTATGAGGGGGTTGCAAATGCCTATGTTTTTGATGAACAAGTTGCAGAATTTATCTCCCAAAATAATCCCTGGGCGGGCAAAGAAATTGCCGAAAGATTATTAGAAGCTCACCAACGTCAACTATGGGAAAATCCCCCTGAGGGTATGATCGATCGGTTGAAAGAAATGGCTAATCTTTGGGAAGGAACGATCGAAGGGAGGTCAAATCCTCAGTAAATCATTGTGCCGATACCCGTATTAGTAAAAACCTCTAACAAGATGCAATGGGGCACTCTGCCATCTAAAATGTGGGTCGCCCGCACCCCCTGTGCCAGGGAACGCACACAACATTGCACCTTAGGAATCATCCCTCCCTTGACCACGCCCTGTTGAATCAACTCCCGCGCCTGGGCAATGGTCAAACTATGAATTAGGCTGTCGGGGTTGTGGTAATCCCGCAAGATGCCCGCAATATCTGTAAGTAATAACAACTTCTCTGCCCCCATCGCCGCTGCAATCTCTCCCGCCACTGTGTCTGCATTGATGTTGTAGGACTGTCCCGTATCATCGGATGCCACACTAGAAATTACCGGAATATGCCCGTCGTTGATCAACGCCTCTAGGAGTTGGGTATTGATGGAACTAACCTCACCGACAAAGCCAATCTCTTCCCTGCCTTGGGAGCGGGCTTTGATAATATTGCCGTCTTTGCCGCATAGCCCTATAGCGGAACCGCCTTCTAGGTTGATGAGTTCCACAATTTTTTTATTGACCCTGCCCACCAATACCATTTCAACCACTTCCATAGTGGCGCTGTCCGTTACCCTCAAACCGTTCAGGAATTGGGGTTCAATGCCCAGTTTTTCTAGCCAGATGTTGATTTCAGGACCACCCCCATGCACAACTACCGGGCGAACACCCATCGAAGCTAGAAGCACAATGTCCCGCATCACATTCTGGGAAAGGCTTGGGTCTTTCATGGCAGCCCCGCCGTACTTCACTACCATTACCCTACCGGAAAATTGCTGGATGTAGGGTAGGGCTTCGCTTAAAACTTGAACCCGATCGATGTTGCTGATCATAGATTTCTGGGCGCTTTGGGTTGGAGACGGCGGTTGGTGGGGAGGTCGGGGAGGGGAGTATATTGATTGCCGGTGAAATTAGCGCTGACCTTGAGGCGTTGGGTGGCGATGGTAATACCGCCCTCCTGGACTAAAATAGCAGAAATCCAGCGATTACCCTCTTGGAAAGGGGCGCTGCCGATTTTATAGATTCCTCCCGCTCTGAGGGGGGCAAGGTCTACCGATCGGTCTTTTAGATAATTTCTGCTGTTTACTGGTTCATCTAAGGTAGCCCCCAATATGAGGCTGTTGCCGAGGGGTTGCTTGACAATTGCATCAAAGGCATAGTTGCGCCCCACACCAATTTCAGCAGGCAGGCGTATTTCTACTTGGGGGGCTTCCTCCCCCGATCGGAGGGTGCTGCTTTCTGCCAAAATCCTCTGACTCAGAATCTGCCATTGGTTCCCGCTCTTTCTGTAGGTCTGCTCTGCACTGACCATTGCTTCTAAGATAAAATCCCCTTCCTCCTTGGGTTTCAGACCTTTGATAGTGGTGGTAGTCCTCACAATGTAGTTGTTTTCCCTCTGCTCCCAGCCATCGATCGTGGTTTGGTATTCCATTTGGTTGTAGCGACTCCATAGGGCAGTAAGACCCGATCGGAGTTGGTCTAGGGTCATGCCGTCACTGGTCTGAAATTGGGGAGAAAAATAACTGGTCAGTTTATCGAGGTTACGAGTACTGGCACTCCGGTCGATCGCAGTGATGGTGCTTTTTAGTTCTGGTAATAGCTCTGCTGACCATGCCCCAGGACAAACTAAAACTAATAGGGCAACCAGATAGGGACGAATCATAGCAAGTTCCAATTTTTTCTGCATCTTAGCGCAAATGTATATTTTAGGGAAATTGCTCCCTTCCCTGCTAATTTTTGGGCAAAGGAAAAGGATTTACCCGTTGATTGAGAAGAGATTAGTAATTATATGATTGAAACTTTGTCTTAACCGATACCAATGTACCTAAAAATTAGTATGACCTTGTTTTGTTTAACCCATGAAAAAAACTATTCGTTTTATCTTGCTTTGTTGTTTTGTTTGTTTTACCATCTTTGCCTGCCAAAGTTCCCAGACTGCTAATGACTTCTTCCCGATCGGGGTGGCGGTTGCCCAGACCAGTAATGTTGCGCTTTTAGGACAGGAACAGGTAATCGGCGCAAAAATTGCCGAAGCCTACTTCAAGGAGCAGGGCGGGGTCAATGGTACCCCTATTAAACTGATATTCCAGGATACCGGCGGGGATGAACAGGGGGCTAGTAACGCTTTTAACACCCTAATCAACCAGGATAAAGTAGTCGGAATTGTTGGTCCTACCCTCTCCCAGCAGGCTTTTAGCGCCAGTCCCATCGCCGATCGGGCGGGTGTGCCGGTCATTGCCCCCTCTAACACCGCTAAGGGTATACCCCAAATCGGCAAGTATGTCAGCCGGGTATCTGCCCCAGTCAGTGCGGTAGCGCCCCAAGCGATCGATGTTGTTTTAGCCCAAAACCCAGCCATTAAAAAAGTAGCCGTCTTTTATGCCCAAGATGATGCCTTTAGTAAGTCTGAAACCGAGACTTTCCAAGCCACAGCCAAAGCCAAGCAACTAGAATTAGTCACCGTCCAGACCTTTCAAACCAAAGATACGGACTTTCAGACCCAAATTACTAACACCCTCCAACTTAAACCAGATTTGATCATTATTTCCGGGCTGGCAGCGGATGGCGGCAACCTCGTCAAACAGTTAAGGGAGCTAGACTACAAAAATCCAATTATCGGCGGTAATGGTTTGAATACTGCCAATCTTTTTCCGGTCTGTCAGCAATTCTGTAACGGGATTTTTATTGCCCAAGCCTACAGCCCAGAGTTAGAGAACCCCATTAACCAAGCCTTCCGATCGGTCTATGAACAACAGAACCAAACTGCGCCCCCCCAATTTACAGCCCAAGCCTTTACCGCTGTGCAAGTTATGACGGAAGCCCTGCGCCTGGTGGAAAACGCTAAAACCCTACCCCTAGAGGAACTCCGCCAGAAGCTAAACAGCGCCATCCTTTCTGGCAGCTACGACACCCCCTTGGGTAAAATTAGCTTCACCCCCGAAGGAGAACTGATCCAGGAACGGTTTTATGTTGCCCAAATTGAGATGGCAAACAATGGAGAAAAGGGCAGATTTAAGTTTATTAAGTCATAGAGCCAATTGACGACGGGCTTCAAATAACCCCACTGCCACACTTACCGATAGGTTATAGCTCCTCACTTTAGGTTGGGCAAAGGGGATATAAACGGTGCTATTTTCCGCCAATATCTCTTGGGGTAAGCCCTCCGTCTCACTGCCAAACACCAACCAGTCCCCCGCTTTATATTGAAACTCCTGAAAATTTTCCTTCCCCCTAGCCGAGAAGCAGACCAGCCGCCCCGCCACCGCAAGGCAACTCTCCCAATCGGGATGGACATAGAGTTCTACATATTCCCAGTAGTCCAGCCCCGCCCGCTTCAGCCACCGGTCGCTAATTTCAAAGCCCAGAGGTTCGACTAAATGTAAAGGAGTGCAAGTACCCGCACAAGTACGGGCAATATTTCCCGTATTAGGAGGGATTTGGGGATAAACCAATACTACTTGTAAAGGGGCAATCTTAGGATTAGCTAAAGACTGGGCATAGGGATAAACGCTCATAATTGATCCGGCATGAAAACTATTAACTTATGTAAATAGTAGTTGCACTTTAGGAAATGATTTTATAGTATTTATTCAAGGCACAAATAAAGGAAACAAAAATGAAGCTCCATCGGGCAGTGCCTCCTCCCGAAGCTACCCCAAGAAGTTCTCTCCCAAGCTATAAACTAAAAACAGGTCAAACTTCTTAACTAATTTTCTGATATTTGTTGACTCCTCCGATCGTAATAACAATGTAGTTTAGGGTTAGGTTGATCAAGTTATTAGGTCGGTAATGGTTGTAACAAATGAGGTTAATTTAAGTTAAGAAAGACAAACTTCTCCAGGTTATGGAAATATAGATAGCTGACGTGTAATGAGAACGATCGTTCTGTAGTTTAGTAAATTGAAGTACAAATTGAATCAACCTCTGACTATTGAGTCTGGTAGCCTTCTATCAGACTCTAGTTGTATGTAAGCCCCATAAATTTCGGACTGGTAATTAGTTTTTTATATCGATCGAGTGTTATACTTTATCAGTCTGATGGGATTGGGCTATGAAAAAACTGGGCATTATACTATTGCTTCTCCTATCTGCCTGTGGAGGAAGACCCAGCGGTTTTGGCAGGGGTCCTATCAACATCGAGACTCTTACCCTCCAGACCGCCACGATCGAGGACACTTCAGATTTTATTGCCACCCTAAATTCCCGCCAGTCGGTATCCCTAAAGCCCAGAGTAACGGGGCAAGTGCAGGAGATTTTAGTTAAGCAGGGGGACAAGGTGGGCGAAAAAACGCCCCTTTTGGTAATTGATCCCGCCCGCCAGCAGGCTACAGTCCAGAGTAACGAAGCCCAAGTTGCTACAGCCCAAGCGGAAATTGCTTCTAGGGAAGCAGCCCTCCAGTCGGCAAGGGCGGGTTATGAGAGTGCCAAAGCCCTATTGAGTGCCAGGGAAGCCACCCGATTAGAGCGGGTATCGGCATTAAATTTACAACGACGGGATGCCCAGAGGGACAGGGAACTTTTCAATGCCGGCGTAATTTCCCAGCGGGCGTTAGAAATTAGGCTCAATAACCTAGAAGGGGCGGAGGCTGCCCTCAAATCCCTCGATCGGGAAATCAGGGCGCAGGAAGCCAGTGTAGCAGAAGCAGAAGCCCGGATAGCTCAGGCAGAAGCTGACCTAAATGCAGCAAAGCAGAGGTTACAGCAGTTCCAGTCCAATAGCCTGCGGGAGCAAATAGAGTTAAAGTTCCATGAGATTAGTGCTCCCTTTGCGGGTCAGGTAGGGAGCATCCCGGTGAAGGTAGGTGACTTTGTTAATAGTGGCACAGAGTTAATGACTCTGACCCAGAGTGACCAACTAGAGGTGGAAATTGCTGTACCCGTCGATCGGGCTTCCCAACTAAAGGAAGGTTTACCTGTGTTAGTTTTGGATGACCAGAGTCAAAAGATCGGCAGTGGGTCTGTCTTTTTTATCTCTCCTACGGTAAATCCCCAGAGTCAATCGGTTTTAGTGAAAGCTGCTTTTGACAATTCTGATCAAAAATTAAGACAAAATCAATTAGTCAGAGTTCGTTTAATCTGGGATAGTCGCCCTGGCGTGACGGTGCCCGTTACTGCTATTTCGCGACAGGCGGGGAAGAACTTTGTTTATGTCTTAGAAAGAAAGACGGAAAACGGACAGACCAAAACGATCGCCAAACAAAAACCGATCGAGTTAGGCAAAATCGTCAAAAATCAACAGGAAGTTTTATCGGGTCTTCAACCCCAAGAGGAAGTAATTGTGGAAGGGATTCAGTTTTTAAGGGACGGTGCCGAGGTAACAACACAAAAGGATAAGCCATGATTTTTTCTATTTCTGACTTTTTTATTCGTAAACCGATCTTTTCTACAGTTTGTTCTTTGATCATTTTTCTGGTCGGTGTAGCAGCCGCTTTTACTTTACCGATCGGTCAATATCCAGAAATTACGCCCCCCCAAGTAGTTGTGACCTCTGCCTACATTGGCGCAAGTGCAGAAGTAGTAGAAACAACGGTGACAAATGTTTTAGAACAAGAGTTGAATGGTATTCAAGGCGTTAAATATATTACTTCTTCTAGTACGGATGATGGTATCAGCACAATTACATTGACCTTTGAAGCCGATCGGAACCAAGACTTAGCCGCAGTGGATGTGCAAAACCGAGTCGCTACTGTTACTTCCCGTCTGCCAGTGCCTGTACAACAAACAGGTGTAAGAGTAAGAAAACAAACATCAGGTTTTTTGTTTGGCATTGGTCTTTATGCCGACCGGGATGAAAAAGGAAAACCCCTCTATGATGATGTGTTTTTAAGTAACTATGCTGATTTGTATCTGGTTGATCCAATCCGTCGTGTTACAGGGGTGAGTGAAGTACAGATTTTTGGTGAAAGACGTTTTGCCATTCGCACTTGGCTTGATCCAAACAAGATGGCAAGTCGGGGCATAATTGTCCAGGACGTAGTGCGCGCCATTCAAGAACAAAACCTCCAGGTAGGGGCAGGACAAATTGGTCAGCAACCAGCCCCCCCCGATTTAGACTATCAAATTACTGTGACCGCTAAAGGCAGATTAGTAGAGCCAGAACAGTTCGGTGAAATCGTCATCCGATCGGATAGTAACGGCTCTTTAATTCGGATTAAAGACATAGGCAGAGTAGAATTAGGGGCAGAGAATTATGCTACTTTTTTAAGATTTAATGGCATCCGATCGGTAGGTTTGGGTGTTTCCCAGTTAGCTAATGCCAATGCCTTAGAAGTAGCGGATCAAGTAAGGGAATTAATGAAAGATTTAGCTCAACAATTTCCCCCTGGCATGAAATATAAATTTGCCTACGACACTACCAGATTCATTAAAGCGGGAGCAACGGAAGTAGTAATTTCACTATTGATAGCGATCGTTTTAGTAGTACTAATTCTCTATTTGTTTTTACAGGACTGGCGCGTAACTCTAGTGCCTTCTTTGGTGATTCCTATTGCCCTAGTCGGGACATTTATCTTTGCTAAGTTACTAGGTTTTAATATAAATACCCTTACTTTATTTGGCTTAACTTTAGCTTCAGGTCTAGTAGTAGATGATGCGATCGTGATTGTGGAAGACATTAGTCGCAGGATCAATGAAGAAAACATGAACCCGATCGAGGCTGCTATTACTTCCATGAATGATTTAGTTAGTGCAGTAGTAGCAACCTCTTTAGTATTGATGGCAGTATTTGTGCCCGTTGCTTTCTTCCCTGGTACTACAGGGCAGTTATATCGTCAGTTTGCTTTAACGATCGCTTTTTCGATTACAATTTCTACCTTTAATGCTATTACTTTTACCCCTACTTTATCTGCTCAATTATTTCGTGCCGGTCAGACTCACGACAACCGCTTTTTTCGTTGGTTTAATAGGTTTTTAGATGGTTTAAGGAACAAATACCGATCGAGTTTATTTAACATTTCCCGCCTTAAGGGATTGGTCTTAATTTTATTTGCCGCTTCTCTATTGTTAACCTTTTTTGCTCTTAATAAAGTTCCGACCAGTTTTTTACCAGGTGAAGACCAATCCTACTTTATTACCCTAGTTAGAGCACCAGAGGGAGCATCCCTAAATTACACCGAAAATGTGTTAAAAAAAGTAGAAGAAATCATGCTGAAGCAACCAGAAGTAGAGGGAGTATTTGCGGTCGGTGGCTTTAGTTTTGGGGGCACGGCACCGAATCAAGGAGTTATATTTACTACTTTGAAATCTTGGGACGAACGCAAACGCCCCGATCAGGCACAAAACGCTATTATCTTTGGTAGAATTGCTCCTCAGTTAGCCCAAATTAAAGAAGCTCAGGTATTTTCTTTTCCACCGCCGGCTATTTTAGGTTTAGGGAATGTGGGTGGATTTGAGTTTCAATTACAGGCTTTAGAAGGACAAAGTTTTAGAGAAATCGAAGATTATGCTAATCAATTTTTAGCCAAGGCACAATCATTCACGATCGATGGTAAGCCCGCCTTTGCTCCCCCTGGATTAAGGGCAGATTTTAATGCTAATACCCCTAAATTATTAGTTGAAGTCGATCGGGATAAAGCTATTTCTCTGCAAGTTTCACCCCAACAAATTTACACCACCCTACAGACATTTTTAGGCTCTGCCTACATCAATGACACCGATCGGTTGGGTCGGAGCTATAGAGTTTACATCCAAGCAGATAGTCAATTCCGATCGAGTGTAGAGGATATAGAAAAACTCTATGTCCGATCGAATTTAGGGGAAATGATCCCCCTTAGTAATCTTGTGACTGTGTCTCGAACCTCTGCCCCTTCAATTATTAGCCATTACAATTTATTTAGGACAGTTCCTATTAGTGGAAGTCCCTCTCCAGGTATTAGTTCGGGGCAGGCAATAAAAGCAATGGAAACGATCGCTTCTGAAGTTTTACCCAGAAGTTATGGTTATGAATGGACTGGTCTTTCCCTAGAAGAAATTGCTTCTGGTGGGCAGGGTATTCTAATTTTTGGCTTTGGGATTGTTTTAGTATTTTTAGTTCTATCTGCCCAGTATGAAAACTACATTGATCCCCTAATTATTATGTTGGCAGTGCCCTTAGCTATACTAGGCTCTTTGTTTGCTGTAGTCGGAAGGGGTTTTCTATCAATTTTACCTTTTATTACTGGGCAAAAATGGTTAGCAATAATTGTCGGTTCACCCTTTCCTATTGCTAGTGATGTTTACACTCAAATTGGCTTTGTCATGTTGATAGGTTTAGCTAGTAAAAACTCAATTTTGATTGTCGAATTCGCTAATCAACTCAGGCAAGAACAAAAACTTTCTATTACTAAAGCAGCGATCGAAGCATCCCAGTTACGATTAAGACCAATTTTGATGACTGCTCTTTCAACGATGATCGGTATTTTCCCTCTTGTTATTGCTACTGGCGCAGGAGCATCCGCCCGTCAATCCCTTGGAACGGCTGTCTTTGGCGGTATGGCAGTAGCAACTTTTCTGAGTTTGTTCATTACTCCCGTTCTTTACATCGTGATTAAAACTGCAATCGATCGGTGGGAGATGAAAGACTTACAAGAAAAAGTTTAGTTTTGCAGTCATTTACAAAATCTGATTTTCGTCTTTTAGAGAGTCTCAAATAAATAATGATAGAGAGTCTCAAATAAATAATGATGTTCTATTGTGATAAACACCCAAAGTCCTCTTACGGCAAGGAGTTTGTTGAAATTGCTTGCTATGTCATCATTAGTAAAATGAAACTCTCGTTTTTCATTTTTCGTTCTATTATTTTTTGAGACAAAAGACAGAGCTAAACCAAAAATCTAGCTCTGTTTTTATTTAATAACGTGGTACAGAAGGATCGATTTCCTGACTCCAAGCACTAATGCCGCCCTTGACGTTAAAGCCTTCAATGCCGGCTTTTTGCAAGATGCCCAGGGCTTTTGCCGATCGTCCTCCCATTTTGCAATGGACAATCAATTTATGATCTTTTACTAAAGAACGAATCTTTTCTACTCCATTACCATGTTCAATTTCTGACAGAGGCACTAACACCGTACCAGGAATAGAGGCAATTTCGTATTCATTCGGATTTCTTACATCCACAATGATGTATTCTCCCGAATTCCGATCGATAATCTCTTTCAGCTCTTGGACGGTCATTTCAGGGATATTAGAGTCATTTTCCATGGCTTTAGCTTGAGGAATACCGCAAAATTGTTCGTAATCAATCAACTTGTCAATCACAGGACGCACCGGATTTGGGCGCAATTTTAATTCCCTAAACTTCATCTGGAGGGCATCATAAAGCAGAAGCCTGCCGCTGAGGGTAGTACCCTGACCCAGAATAATTTTGATCGTTTCTGTCGCTTGAATCGTGCCGATAATGCCGCACAAGACCCCTAAAACTCCTCCCTCTGCACAGGAAGGCACCATACCAGGGGGGGGTGGATCGGGATAAAGGTCGCGATAATTAGGACCATCGGCGTAGTTAAAGACCGTTGCCTGTCCTTCAAAACGAAAGATAGAACCATAAACATTTGGTTTACCGGTAATAACACAAGCATCATTCACCAAATAACGGGTGGGGAAATTATCCGTTCCATCTACCACAATGTCGTAGGGGGCAAAAATATCGAGGGCATTGGCAGAAGAAAGACGAGTTTCATAGAGGTCAATCTGACAGTTGGGATTGATTTCTAAAATTCTCTGTCTAGCGGATTCAATCTTGGGCTTGCCGACGGAACTGGTGCCATGAATAATCTGGCGATGGAGATTTGAGGCATCTACCACATCAAAATCTACAATACCAATGCGCCCAATCCCCGCCGCCGCTAGGTAGAGTAGCAGGGGTGAACCAAGCCCCCCAGTGCCAATACAAAGCACCTTGGCGGCTTTGAGTTTTTTCTGACCTTCTAAGCCCACTTCGGGCAAAATAATATGGCGGGAATACCGTTCATACTCCTCTTTACTGAGATTGGTAGATACATTGTCCATGAATTATGCTTTTGATTTACTAGGTGCTTAGTTTACATTAAGGCTAGGGCGGATTTGGAGACCTTAAGATAAACTTCCCACTTACTGTTCAATGCCGGTGTTACTTAAAAAACTGGGAATTGGGATTGCCCAACTCAATGTCTCCATCAGTTCATACTCTTCTTTGGTGGGCTTACTGCCATCGGTAAAAGAAAAGGCATCGATGCCCTGGATCGGATATTTTAGTCTGCCATTTACTCCTACTACTCTGCCATAGGCGTTGAGCAGGGGTCCCCCACTCATGCCCTGTTCTACTTCGTTGCTATAGCCTAACTGGTAACCCCCTTCTAAGGCTTTGTCTTGGAGCTTCATAATAAAGTTGCCCTGGGTAAATTTAAATGCTTCCACTCCCCACGATCGGGTGTCTTCTAACCGATCGGGTCCTACGGCTCTGTAGTTAGGGAAGCCGGCGGCATAGAGCTTGGCTTGGGGTCTAACTCTCTGCGGCTCGATCGGGGCGACGGTATACTTGCGGGGTGCAGTAAAACTAACCAGACCCAAATCTAACCCCTGGAAGCGTTCTTCTTTGACAATCTGCCCCTTGTGGAGCTTGCCATCCCCAGTCATTACTTCAAATTTATCACCCATTAACTCTATAACATGGTTATTGGTTAATACGGTGTACTTACTGCCATCGAAACCAATTAAAATGCCCGAACCAGCCCCCGATTCCCCTAATAACCTAACGGTGACGGCGACTGCCAAGCTTCTTGCTTCTTCAACGGAGAGGGGCTGTTCCCGAAATTGAGCGAGGGGGAAGTTGGTGTAAACCAAAAAAACTACGGGGGAGGCAACCAGTAAGGCGGTTAAAGCTATGATTGCGCCCTTCCCCTTCATCGATCGGTTAAATCCCTGGCGTAACTTCAGCTGTGAGACTGGCTTCGACTGCATCCCCTAACAGGGCGTAGTCCTGTCCTTCGCTCTGTTGGATGGCATTGCCCGTACCGGTCAGGCTAAATTGCACGATCTGTTGGAGTATTTCCCTTTCTTTGCCCATGTCTTCCTTGCGGA
>Ga0272446_1000755_pt1 | contig 49317 bp, 41 predicted proteins | sample YNPCB0061_FD_194587 | JGI IMG/M metagenome (GOLD analysis project Ga0272446, IMG submission 194587) | Hot spring microbial mat communities from Yellowstone National Park, WY, United States - YNP-CB-006-1 | ecosystem: Environmental > Aquatic > Thermal springs > Hot (42-90C) > Sediment | place...
CCCGCCGCCGCCCCGGCCTCGGCGCCCGTGTCGCGACTGGTGTTCTGGCTGGCGCTGCTGGTCCTGCTGGCCATCCCGGCGTGGGTCATCACCTACGGCTACCTGCCGGCGGATGACGCGCTGCGGCTTGCTACTGTCACGGCTCGCTCACAACCCGGTAATACCGAACGCCGCTCGCGGGCGAGTTCCCATCCCGGACGGTGGCCGGCAATTGCGAAATTACACTGCCACCCAGCGGTGTCCACGACCTAAGATCGTCCGAGTACTCCGCCCGCAAATTGCCGACGACATCGCCCGTGACGCGGAACTCAAAGCCGCCGCTCACGACCCGGGGTTGCACGATCCGCAGGTAGGTGCCCACGATCTTGCGTCGCGCTTCGGTGCTGGTCTGGCCGATCAGGTCGTTGAGCGGGCCGGTGCGCTCCAGTTCGCTCTCGATCGCGGATCGCAGGACCTCGCCGCCGGCCCGATGCAACTGCTGGGCGAGCGCGCTGACGGCCTCGACAGTCGCTTCGGGAAGGGGTTGCTGCCCGTCGCCGTCCACGAGATCGCGAATTGTCGGTTGGAGGCTCAAGATCGTGTCCTTTACCCCCGCCAGCACCGCCGGGTTGGCAGCCATGTGATGGAGAATCTCCGCGCTGTTCTGGTAGAAATCGTCAATCAAAGCCCGCCCTTCCGGTGTGGCTGACAGTACCTCGTCGCGGAAGCGCCGCAGCAGGTTCAGGTCAATGGCCTCCCCTGGCCCGGCCAAGCGCGCGCCGCCACCCGAGCCTGCGGCACATTCGACCGCGCAGCCGCAGCCGGGATCAGGCTCCATCGCCTTGAACCGTGCCGTCACCGTCCGATTAAAGTTCATCTTGACCTGGGCGGTTAGGCCATCGGCGAGGTCCACTTCCTCCCAGCCCTCAAAATAGTAGCCCCGCGCAGGGTGCGCGGTGAGCGTAACGACGTCGCCGTACTGGGGTTCGGTTGTGGCCGGTTGCCGGGTCACTGTCCCGCCGCCGGCCGGTGTCCAATTCACGACCAGTGAACGACCACAATTGAACGCCGTCCCCGTGGCGACCTTCCGCAGCCAGTCCTGCGCCGACCAGCCCTCCACGCAGTCCGACCACCGAATCTTCCAGAAGGTGTAATTCTGCCCGCCAATGTCGCAGGTCCGGGGTCCATCGAGAACGAGCCCTTTTTGGCCCTCGAGGCGTTTCGCGCCTTCGATCGGCGCGTCACATGGCCCCGGACCCCGCACGCGCAGGCCGATTCCACCAGTGCCATACACTTCGACCCAGTCGCCGACTCCGCCCCGTGGCGGGACGGTGATGTTCATAGCGGTCCTCGCCTTGTCCGAGGCATCCGAAACGTCGCTCTGATTGGCTTGGTTGTTAACGTCCGCGATGACCCAGACGTAGTACGTGCCCGACGCGCTCACCGCCGGAAGCGTCACCACCCGGTTGAACTCTTGGACAGTGCCCGGCAGCAGCCGGGGTGTCTACAGACCCAGGACCAACGGTTCGTCGCTAGGCAGGACGGCCGTGCTGGAGGCATTCAAGCGGATGTTCGCCACAGACGGGTAAGCCACCCCGCTGCCCGCGTTCCGGATCGAGAACGAAACCGTCACGGCGTCGCCCGCAACTGCCTGTCCCGGGGAGACCCGCAGATTCTCGATTACCAGGTCAGACGGCGGCTGACCAGACGCTGTGATCGTAACCAGGTGGGGCAGGTAATCGTAGCGGACTCTGGAACCGTCCGTGGCCTTGATCTGGAGATACCACTTGCCGACGTCGGAGTCGCGGGGTGTCCAGTCGAAGGTTTGTGGGGCACTGATCACGGGGCGGGAGGGCAAATTGGGTGCTTCTCCGATTTTGCGATAGCACGGGTTGCCCGAGTTGTTGAACGGGTTGGAATCGTTGTCCAGGTAAAACTCGACGGTCATCAAGCTGTCCGCGTCCTGGTATAAATACACCAGCGGGATCACTGATCCGGCCCGGACCACGTGCTGATCCGATGGTTTGAATGTGGCGTTCGGCCAGGCGGATTGCGTGACTTGCACTGGCTTGCGATTGACCGTCGCTGATCGCGCCAACCGATAGTGGAGACCTTCCTCGGCCTTGCCGCTGTACCGGTCCCCTCCGCCCGTCCGGCTGAAGTAGTAGCCGGTTCTGTCGCGAGGGTATTGGCGATTGTACCAGTCCGCCTGAATCTCCACCGTGTCCGCGCACTTGGCAACGGTGTCAATCGTGCCGTGGTAGTACGCGTGAACCTGCTAGTGTGCCGTACCGTTGAACCAAGGTATTACCAAGTCACTGCATTGATACCCGTCTCCAGTCACGATGCCGTTCAGGCTGCGCTCGTAAGTGCCGACGATTGGCTCGCCGTAAGGTGGCGCGCCCGCCTTGGAAACACTGTCGCGGTAGTAGTTGTCGGCGAATAGCACGTTCTCCCACGCTCCCACCTGGAAATCACCACAGGTGGTAATCGGCTGCGGGTCTAAGGTAGTAACGTGATCAACCCAAATGCCGGTCCCACCCAGTCGGTACGCGAGACGTGACACAACTGACCCGCCGCGGCTATGTCCAATCAAGTGCAGGGGAACACTGGTCCACCCCCCCACCACCCAAATCACTCTGATGGTCTTGCAGGTGCGAAAAGACCGCGTCGGCCACTTTCCACGTCTCCGTAAACCGCCACCACGGACTCTTGCAATTCCCGAAATCGCCCCCTGCAACATCCGACCAGTCAACGATCAAGATCGCTGCGCCCAAGCTCCTAAACGTTACGTCGGTGTGGCCACAACTGTCCTCGCGGCGGATCGTATCGGCCTTGATTACGCCCGAATTGTCGGTAACTACCATCCTGTAAATCGGAACGCACTGCGTCTGATCGCTTCGCAGTCGAGCGGCGATCGCCTCTGCCATGTCCTTCAGCCAGAGTGGGAAGGCTCGGTCCCACTGATACCCATGCGTGATGATGGTCAGACCGAAGGCGGACGCGCCGGGCGGGCACGCGGCTGGCTGAACGGTGAACGGAAATGGCTCTGACGACCTGCCATCGGCATTGGTGACTTTCACGGTCCAAGTGTCCGCCGCGGTACCCGTCACGATGGCGATCTCCAGCTTGTTGGCGCTGATGAACGTTACCTGCCCGTCCGGCAACCGGTAGCCCGGCTGTCCGCTCCAGGTCAGCGTAACGGTGGGTTTGTTGACGAAGTTCGCGCCGTTGATCGTGATCGTCTGGCGAGCGTCCCTACCCACCACCGGGTTGGGCGAAACACTGCTGATCTGGGGAAGTGCTCCAGAGTACTCGACTATGAAGCCACCCATGCGGGTGTCAGGTTCTTCATCGTTCCATAGGTCACGACGCCCGGGTGGATTGCCCTGAAAAAAATGAAGTCTGCTTTCTCCATTGGGCCCGTAGTTGTCGGGCTGGTGCGTGTCCCAATTCGAGTAGGAGAAGATCTCGCCGGTTATCCACCGCCAGCCGCCGGCGGGTTCGAGCGCGTCAGTGGGTTGGTATCCCCCCAGCCACGGACCGAAGGAAACGTCACTGCCGTAGCGGCGTCGGTCCTGCCAGAAGCGATCATGTTGAATTAGGGCTGCGACAAACGTGTTTTCGGACGAGGAAGTGATGGAGGCCAGCGTGCCGCCTCGCCCTTCGGCGAAGGCTTTTGCCTCGCTCCAAGTGATGCCCTCGGCTACCCAGAAGGCTTGATAGGCATGGTCGTTTCCGCCAGCAGTGCGACGCCAAACCGTCTCCGGCTCCGCCACCGGACCGGCCCACTGGAACACCTGTCCCGGAAATCCCGTGGGTTCCGTGTTCCACTCGATGATGCCGAAATAGCTTTCGGGCCGACTGAAGAAGCAGCCGTCGGTTCCGGCAGCAGGGGCGTCATTCCAATCGCCCAAGCGGCTGTTCGAGCGGTTGTGCGCGACGTGCCAGTTGATGGCGACGTAGTCCTCATTGCCGCAGTTATTGGGCTCCTGCGGATTCCAATTGGCAAACTCGAAGGGTTCGCCGGTCACCCATCGAAAGACTCCCTCTTGAACGTGATCGGTGAGCCCAATCCACAGAGGTTTTGTCTCGAAGCCATTGCGCAGGAAGTTCCCAACCACAAAGCGCTGCTCCGACAGGCTGGTGATCGTGACCAAGTGACCTCCGTAGCTGGTCGCTTCCACCTGAGCCTCGTGCCATGTCCCAGCCTTGGTCGTCAGTGCGTAGAAGTGGCCGTTGGCGCGACGGGGCAGGATCGTGATTTGCCGTTCGTACGCGTTGTCCGATTCGTTGGTCTCATGAATCACGCGGGTGACGTCGGCCTCGATGCGTATGGTGTGGACACCGGCATTCAGGCGTCCGAGAAGGTAATCCTCAACCCAGTCCGTATTGCCCGGCGCGACATAATCGTTGTACCACTCGAACCACTTGTAGCCGTCCACCGTAAGGCGGTAGTAGAACCTGCCCCAGACTGCGGCGGTGGTCGAGGTGTTTCGCACGGCCCAGTCAATGTACAGGTCTTGGTCGTCATAGGCCTCAGTTGCCGTCTGACGGTCCCCTTGCCGCGTCGAAATGATCAGCGGGACCGGCCAGCCAGCAGGCGGAAGGGGTCGAAGGTTGGGTTGGGCGTGTACAGCAAGATCGCCGACTGCAGATGCGAGGATCGAGACAATAGACACAGTGCGGCTCGAGATGTTCCACTTGTGCAGGCGCGAGGACCACACACTCCGTCGGGGAGATCGCCTCTCCGCGAACCGATCGGTCTTTTTGGAGGAAAGACGATTACCTGACATGGTCGGACAACTCCACCAGTGCTGCGCTCCCGTTGCAGACCACGATTGAGACGTACTTATGTAGTTACTTATTGTTGTGTTAGTGACCACGCAGGAGCTGGTACTTGGCTACTTCACATTGTTCAGCCTTCCAACCTTTCTCGGTCTTGCGGAAGATCACCGCACCCCACAAGGTCGCGCGGTCCCCTGGATTGACGAGTACCCCGGGGTATTGGGACTGTTCCAGAAACCCATCCCAGTAGCCCTTGCCGGCACCCGACGTTGGAGCCCGTGTTTGAAAACCGGCGCCCAGGCCAAACAACCCGGTTACCCACTTGCACGGCTGGGTGAACTCGATCTCCGCTGTCCACTCAAGTTTGTAGAAAGGAACACCAAAGACCTCGCCCTGCTGGGCGTCAGTCTTTTCAAATCGAACCAAGGTGATACGCCCTTCAGATTCGCTGCGAATCCGGTTTTGGATGACCGCCTTGCCGTCACTAGCGGATGGTTTACCGCCGGAGCAGGCAGCGAGAAGGGTGAGCGCGCTGGCAGCCAGCGCCGTCAGAGGCAGATGCGATGCAAGCGCATAGGCGTTCATGGACCAGTCAAGGCAGCGAGATTCCAAGGTGCAGATTCACAACGACATAATGCTGGCCTTCTGGTCGTTCTCCAGCAGCGGCGAGGTGTTGACGGCGGTATCGAGCGTGGCCTTGAGCATCTGGCCGTGGGCGGAAACGAGAATGCCAAGGGCATACAGCGGTACGCCAACCAAGACCGCTGCTACCAGACCGATGAGCAAGGCCGTGGTATCGGCGCCTCCAGTTACCGCGATGGCGCGACTCACGGGCAACATGGACATGATCAAGACAAACCCGCCCGCGCACACTGCCATGATCTTGAGGGTGCCGCCGATCACAACCGCCCCGGTGGCCATGCGGTAGGCGTCCCTATAGCGGGATCTCAGCGCTGCAAAGGGCAAACTCCGGCTGCCCGTGGAGGGGGCACTGGTTTCCGCAGACGCGACCTGTCCGGAAGGGATTTCAATGCCCAATTGTTCAGCCACAGTGCGCCACTGTGACTCGCCGGGCCGCTGAACCTGCCAGTCGCCCGCGATTTCACCGGCGTTCCAGCCTATGGTGAGCTGGTCCTCGGTAACGGTTGAGAGAGTTCCGTCGGGTTTCCGCAAAAGCAGGGTCATGGGGTTTATAGGGTAAGGGGTGTTGGGCCGATGCCTTGAGGGCTTCGAAAGTTGTCATCGCGCTGGTGTCCACTGAAGGGTCCCCGGCGGGACACCCTGAAGCTGTTGGAATTGCTGTTGCAGCGCTTGGGACTGGGTCTGCATCATGTATTGCCGGTACTTCTCGGCCGGGATCCACTTTTTCTCGCGGGTTGTACCCGGCACTGCCTGCTCCACTTCCTTGAGTTTGCTCTGGAAGACCCACTGGAAGTTTTGGCGGCGGGTCACGTTGCCCGCAACGTCGGTTTCCGTCACCACGTCGTAAAACATCACGCCAATGGCCGCGTTCTGTGAAAGGGTGGCGGGAGACGGTCCGTAAATGTAAACCTCCTTCTCTGACCTCGGGGGTACGATCACGTTGAGCAACTCCTGGTAGTTGAGTTGGCCTACATCGGTCAGCTTGCCATCTACATTGAACTGCACCACGGTCCCGGCGCCGCGGAAGGAGCGGTCAAGTTGATTATTGATCCGCACTTGGAACCGTAGGTACTCCGGATCAACCTTGAGGGCATGTTGGATCGTTTCCCACACGTACACGGAGTCCGGAGGGATATCCCAGACAATCCGGGGGATGTCGGCTAGCTCGTACCGCGTGTGACTGACCAGTTTGGCCGTGTAGGTGACGGGAATTACCGTGATTTTCAAGGACTCTCCTTGGGTGAGTTGAGTGTCCGAAGTCGCCACGATTTCGGGTACGTTTACCTTCTGCAGCGTCGTGGATGTCCTCGAGGGGGGTACTGACTGCGTGGTCATACAGCCGGTGATTACGATCAAACCGAAAGCTGCAACCAGGCTGAGGGTGGATTGGTTCATGTTGGTTGTTTGCGTCATGTTGGCTGTTTCTCCGCGGGACCGATCGGCCACACTGAAGCAGTGGGTGTGTCACCCAACACACCCTCACTTGGGAAACCTGGAAGCAGCGCCGTTAGTCGGAACCTTGGCCGAAGGCGCACCATGTGGGCGCATCCCCCGAGACCCTCGGGGGCAGAAACGTTCCGGTTTTCAAGCGAGCCCGTGGCCGTCAGCCACGCGAAAGTGTCGTTGAAAAGAACAGACTACCATTGCTAAACAAAAGGCTTGATAACGAAAAAAACGGCCGTTGGCAAGCATTTTGAAGGTGACAAATTCACATAGCAGTACAAGTGATGTGATCAATCAATGACATTAGTTATTGGAAGACGCTACAGTTCCGGTAGAACGACCCAATTAGCCGATGGCAGCAGACAGGGGTTGCGGACGTTGCCGTCTGGCCCCATCGGGTGGACGCGGTATTCGCAACGCAGTTGTTCCGGCGCGGGCGGCGCCGGGGCGCTGACCAACGCCGGCACACCCCAACCCGCCAACAGCCACCACCACCAGCCAGCCCGGGGAAACATGCCGCGAGGGTACCCCCGCCGCCCGGCCCTTGCCAACCGCGTTGCACCACACCCGCACAAACTGCCGCCGGCCGCGCGCCGCCTTTGGACTTCGTTTCGCCGCGGATTCGTGTCACAAGGGCGGCGTGACCGAACCGGCCGCCCAACCACGCGAAAATTCGCCCGCCGCCGCCCCGGCCTCGGCGCCCGTGTCGCGACTGGTGTTCTGGCTGGCGCTGCTGGTCCTGCTGGCCATCCCGGCGTGGGTCATCACCTACGGCTACCTGCCGGCGGATGACGCGCTGCGGCATGCGGCCAAGGCGGTCAGCGGCAAAACCTGGCCGGAAATTCTGGTGCTGGGTCCGCATTACACTGTGGACCACAACTACGGCTGGGAGGCCTGGCTGCGGCAGGTGCACCGGCTCACCGGCTGGGACGCCGAACGGCTGGTGGATTGGTCGGTGCTGGGCCTGTTTGTCCTGGCCGCCGGCGCGGGACTGGCAGGGGTGCGGCGGCCCGAGGCGTGGCTGGGCGTGTTGCTGGTGTTTGGCGTCGCCTGGCCGCCGCTGGCCCTGCGCTGGATGAACGGCCGGCCGCTGTTGTTGAGTGTCGCCGCGCTGATCGCGGTGCTGTTTTGGATTCAATCGGCGCCGGCCCTGCAGCCCGGCCGGGGCCGGTGGTTCGGGCTCGTGGCGCTTCTCGCGCTGGCCGTGTTTGTGCACGGGGTGTGGTATTTGTGGGTGCTGGCGGTGGCCGCGTGTTTTCTGGCCGGGGAACGCCGCTGGGGACTGGCCCTGGCGGGGGCGTGGCTGGGCGGCAGCGCGTTGGCCGCCCTGGCGACCGGCCAGCCGGTGGATTACCTCGTCGAAGCCGTGCGCACGGCGTGGCGCGCGGTGCAGATGCACCCGACCGCGCGGACGCGGGTCTCGGAACTTCAACCGGCGTCGAGCGGGCTGCTGTTGTTCTTGGTGCTGGGCGGGTTGTTGACGCTGCGCGCCCTGGCCCGGCTGGAGGCGCGTCCGTTGTCCCGGCTCCCGGCCTTTTGGCTGGCGGCGCTGGGTTGGACGCTGGGTTTTTGGAACCGGCGGTTCTGGGAGGACTGGGGCTTGCCGGCGTTGATGGTACTGGCGGCCGGCGACCTGGACCTGTACCTGCGCGCGGCACTCGCGCCGGCTGCGCCCCGCCGGCTGGCGGTCACCGCGTGCCTGGCCGGGGCGCTGTTTTGCGCGGTGACCAGCGACACGGACAGCCGTTGGACGCGCAGTCTCACGCGGCAGTACCTGGTGCAGGGCGATCCCGAGCTGGCCGGCTGGTTGCCCGAGCCGGGCGGGATTTTTTACGCCGCGGACCCGGCGTTTTTCTACGAGACCTTCTTCAAGAACCCGCGGGCGGATTGGCGGTACATCCTGGGTTTCGAGATGACCCTCATGCCGGCGGAGGATTTTGAAATCCTGCACCGCATCTTGTGGAACTTCGGGGCGGGCGCCAGCTACCGGCCCTGGGTGGAGAAGTTGCGCCCGGCGGACCGGTTGTTTGTGCGCGGGGACCCCGGCAGCCCGCCGGCCATCCCGGGCCTGGAGTGGCATCACACGCGGGGCGGGATGTGGAGCGGCCGGTTGCCGCGGGCAGGCGCCGGGGCGGCGGTGCCGGGCCGTTGACCGGGCGCTTTCGCCTCCGCCCGAAGGCCCCCAATTGTCCGGCTCGGCTGCTTGACAGTCCGGGGGGCAATCCGCATTTTGGCCGCTCGCTTTTCCGGCAACATCCCGAAAGAAAGCATTTCAAGGCCATGACGGAACCACACAATCCATTCGGCGCCCGGCGCGCGTTTGACCTGGGCCACGGCCGGCAGGGCTGGCTGTACTCCCTGCCGGCCCTCGAGGAGGCCGGGGTGGGCCCGGTGTCCCGCCTGCCGGTGTCGCTGCGACTGGTGCTCGAATCGGTGCTGCGCCACTGCGACGGCACCCGCATCACCGAAGACCACGTGCGCGCGCTGGCGCAATGGGAGCCGCGGGCGCCCCGCACGGCTGAAATTCCCTTCGTGGTGGCGCGCATTTTGTTGCAGGACTTCACCGGCGTGCCGTTGCTTGTGGACCTGGCGGCCATGCGCTCGGCCGTGGCCCGCCTGGGCAAGGACCCCGGCCTGGTCGAGCCCTTGGTGCCGGTGGACCTGGTGGTGGACCACTCGGTGCAGGTGGACTTCGCGGGCTCGCCGGACGCTTTTCGGAACAACCTCGAGATGGAGTTCCTGCGCAACCGGGAGCGGTACGCCTTCCTGAAATGGGGCATGCAGGCCTTCCGCACCTTCCGGGTGGTGCCGCCGGGCATCGGCATCGTGCACCAGGTCAACCTCGAGTACCTCGCCCGCGGCGTGTTGCACCGGGGCGACGTGTACTACCCGGACACGCTGGTGGGCACCGACTCCCACACCACCATGATCAACGGCCTGGGCATCGTGGGCTGGGGCGTGGGCGGCATCGAGGCCGAGGCCGGGATGCTCGGCCAGCCGGTGTATTTCCTGACCCCCGACGTGGTGGGCGTGCACCTGACCGGCGCCCTGCGCGAGGGCGTCACCGCAACCGACGTGGTGCTGACCGTCACGCAGATGCTCCGGCAGGCGAAAGTGGTGGGCAAGTTCGTCGAGTTCTTCGGCCCCGGCGCCGCCGCGCTCTCGGTGGTGGACCGGGCCACGATCGCCAACATGGCCCCCGAGTACGGCGCCACGCTGGGGTTCTTCCCGGTGGACCAGGAATGCGTGAACTACCTGCGCGCCACCGGCCGCGACGAGGACCTGTTGCGGGCCTACGAGGCGTACTACCGCGCCCAGGGCCTTTTCGGCATGCCGCAAAAAGGCCAGATCGCCTACTCGCAGGAACTCGAATTGGACCTGGGCAGCATCGTGCCCAGCGTCGCCGGCCCGAAACGGCCGCAGGACCGCATCGAACTGCCCGCGCTCAAGACGCGTTTCACCGAGTTGCTGACCCGCCCGGTCCAGGAAGGTGGCTACGGCAAACCTCCCGCCGAACTTGCCCGCCGCGTCCCGGTCAACGGCTACCGCCCCGCCCACCTCCACCCCGAGTGGCTCCACCCCGAGTGGCAGGCCGGCTTGCGGCACCCGCAGGTCGAACCCAGCGAAAGCGAGATGCGCGACCAGCATCCCGCGCCGGACAACATCACCGTCACCCGCGACGAGATTAAATGCGAATTGCGGCACGGCTCGGTGCTCATCGCCGCGATCACCAGTTGCACCAACACCTCGAACCCCACCGTCATGCTCGCCGCCGGCCTGCTCGCCCGCAAGGCCGTCGAGCGCGGCCTGCGCGTGCCGCCCACGGTCAAAACCTCCCTCGCCCCCGGCTCGCGCGTGGTCACTGATTACCTGACCCGCACCGGCCTGCAGGAATCCCTGGACCGCCTGGGCTTCCACCTGGTGGGCTACGGCTGCACCACCTGCATCGGCAACTCCGGCCCGCTCGAGGCGCATCTCGAGGAAGCCGTCCTTCAAAACGACCTCGTGGCCGCCGCCGTCCTCTCCGGTAACCGCAACTTCGAGGCCCGCGTGCACCAGAGCCTCAAGGCCAATTTCCTCATGTCCCCGCCCCTGGTCGTGGCCTTCGCCCTGGCCGGCCGCGTGGACATCAACCTGGCCGAGGAACCCCTGGGCACGGGCGCGGACGGCCGTCCCGTGTACCTGCGCGAACTCTGGCCCAGCCTCGAGGAGATTCGCGCCCTGCTTCAACACGCCCTCGATCCCGCGGTGTACCGCGCCCTGTACCGCGACTTCGCCGCGCAGAATCCCAAGTGGAACGAAATCCCCAGCGTCACCGGCCCGGTCTATCAGTGGGACCCCGCCAGCACTTACATCCAGGAGCCGCCGTTCTTCCGCGACTTCTCCCGACGGCCGCACGCCATCACCGAAATCAAGGGCGCCCGCTGCCTGGCCATCTTCGGCGACAGTGTCACCACCGACCACATCTCCCCCGCTGGCGCGATCAAGAAAGACTCCCCCGCCGGCAAGTACCTGCTCGAACACCGCGTGGCCGTGGCGGAGTTCAACAGCTACGGCGCCCGCCGGGGCAACGACCGCGTCATGACCCGCGGCACCTTCGCCAACGTTCGCATCAAAAACCTCATGCTCGGCGGCGAGGAAGGGGGGTACACGCGCTTCCAGCCCGGCGGCGAGAAGATGACCATCTTCGACGCCGCCATGCGCTACGCCGAGAGCCAGACACCGCTGATTGTCATCGCCGGCCACGAATACGGCACCGGCAGCTCGCGCGACTGGGCGGCCAAGGGCCCGGCCCTGCTGGGGGTGAAGGCGGTCGTCGCGCAGAGCTTCGAGCGCATCCATCGCTCGAACTTGGTGGGCATGGGCATCCTGCCGCTCCAATTCAAGGAAGGCACCAACGCCCAGACCCTCAAGCTCGACGGTTCCGAACTCTACGAGGTCCAGGGCCTGGGCCCGAACCTCAAGCCGCAGCAGGACCTCACCCTCTGGATCCGCCGCACCACCGGCGCGGTCGAACGGGTGCCGGTCACCTGCCGCATTGATACCCCCATCGAGGTCGAGTACTACCGCCACGGCGGCATCCTGCCCTACGTGCTGCGGCAGTTGCTCAGCCGCGCCTAGTTCGGACATTTCACGTCGTTTTCCCGGAACGTTGGCTGCGGGCCGGCGTTCGGATGGTGACGGGCCGCATCCGGTTACTCATCGGCGCGCCTCCCGGGTGCCGGCGCATACCGTGCGTGCAGCAGCCGGGCCACGCGGTGACGGGCAAGATCGGACGGCGTGGCATTTCTCCGCCGCCGGGGCCAAGGCAGGACGCACCCGAACCACGCCAGGGCAGGCGCGGAGTTTGCCGAAACCTCGCCCTGGTGCGGCGCGTCATCCGGTTCATCGAATGCAAACCTGGTCACAACCCGGCCTCCTCTTCGCCCTGGCCCTGAGCTTCCTCGGCGCCGCCCGATTGGTGGGCCAGCCCGCACCCCCAGCCGCGGAACGCCCGTCCGCCAACGCCCAAGCTCTCCGCACGCCTGCCCCGCCGGACGCCCCGAACCGGCCGCCGCCACCGGATTTGGACGGCCCGCCGGACGGTTTCGGGCCACCGCCGGGTTTCGGGCCGCGCGGCCCGGGTTCGGGCGGTTTTGATCCGAACGGTCCGGGCGGGCCCAATTACGTGCGCCCGGTGGTGGCGCAGTTCGACAAGGACGGCGACGGCCGCCTCAACCGCGAGGAGCGCCAGGCCGCGCGCGCCTGGCTCAAAACCCAGGGCGGCGGGCGGCGTTTCGGCGGGCCGGGCGGGCGGCGGGGCGGCTTTGGCCCCGGCGGCGAGGAGACCGCGACACCGCCCCAACCGGGCCGCAAGCTGACCCCGGCGGAGGTCCCGGCCTTCCCCGACGCGCCGGTCTATGACCCGTTCACGCTGCGGACGTTCTTCCTCGAGTTCGAGAGCGCGGACTGGGAGCAGGAGCTGGCCGACTTCAACAACACCGACGTCGAAGTGCCCGCCACGGTGATCGTGGACGGCCGGACCTACCGGGACGTGGGCGTGCACTTTCGCGGCGCCACTTCGTTCATGTTCGTGCCCGCCGGGCGCAAGCGGCCGTTGAACCTCTCGTTCGACTTCGTTCACCCGGAGCAAAACCTCGGCGGTTACCGCACCTTCAACCTGCTCAACGCCCATGAGGACCCGTCGTTTCTGCGGGCCGTGCTTTACCTCCAAATCGCCCGCGACTACCTGCCGGCCGCCCGGGCCAACTTCGTGCGCGTGGTCATCAACGGCGAGTGCTGGGGCATCTACGTCAACGTCCAGCAGTTCAACAAGGACTTCGTGCGCGACGGGTTCGGCACCGCCAAGGGCGCCCGCTGGAAGGTGCCCGGCAGCCCGCAGACCCGCGCCGGCCTCGAGTACCTGGGCGAAGACCCGGAGCCTTACCGGCGCCTGTTCCAGCTCAAAACCAAGGACTCGCCCGAGGTTTGGACCGACCTCATCCGGCTCTGCCGCGTCCTGAACCAGACCGAGACCGCGGCCCTGCCGGCGGCCCTCGAGCCGCTGCTGGACGTGGACGAGGTGCTGCGGTTTCTGGCCGTGGACCTGACCCTCATCAACAACGACGGCTACTGGGTCCGCTCCAGCGACTACAACCTCTACCAGGACAAACGCGGCCGCTTCCATGTCCTCCCGCACGACGTCAACGAAACCTTCGCCGCCGCGGGCGGTCCCGGGATGCGCGGTCCCGGCAGCCGCGGCGGGTTTCGCGGCGGCCCCGGCGGCAGCCCGGGCGGCAGCGGCGTGGAATTGGACCCTTTGGTGGGTCTGGACGACCCGGCCAAGCCCCTGCGCTCCCGCCTGCTGGCCGTGCCCGAGTATCGCACCCGTTACCTGGGCTACGTGCGCGACATCGCCGAGCGCTGGCTGGACTGGAATCACCTCGGCCCTCTCGCCCGCCGGTACCACGACCTCATTGCCGACGACGTGAAGGCCGACACCCGCAAGCTTTTCTCGACCGAAGCGTTTTTGCGCAGCCTGGAAGGCCCGGCCGCCGACGCCCCGGCGCCCGCGCCCGGCCCGGGAGCCGGGCGGCCGCGCTTCGGCCCCGGCGGCGAGAAAATGCCGCTCAAGGAATTTGCCGAGCGCCGGCGCGCGTATCTCCTGAACCACCCGGCGGTCCAGGCCGTGCCGGCGTTGAAGCCGCCCGCGCGCTGAGCCGGCCTGGCACGACGCGTTCGACATCGGCTCTGATTCCCAACAAGCCTCCAAGTCCGTGAACCAATGGCATCTGCTGATCGCCGCGGCACTGGTCGTGCCCGGCCTGCACGCCGCCGAGGCCGTGCTCGACTTGTTCCGCGACCGGGACGCACCCGCGCTGCGCATTTGGGGCAGCCGGAAGTACGACTGGTTCCTCGAAGCCTCGCCGGACCTGCTTACCTGGTCGGCACTGCCTGACCAGCCCCCGCTCCTGGCCAACCGCACCAATCCGCCCGTGCGCCGGCTGCCCGCGCCCCCCGCGCCCGGCGGCCAATTCTACCGCGCCCGCCAGACCGAGGGCCTCTACGACCTGTCCCTGCTGCGCACGATCAGCCTCACCTTCACGCAGGCCAACTGGCAGACGCTCTTGACCCAGGGCCGCACCACCGGCTCGAACACGCCGGCCTTGCTGGTCATGGACAACGGGGCCCGCATCGCGGGAGTGGGTGCCCGCTACCGCGGCAACACCTCCTTCACCGGCGGCCCGGGCGGCAGCGCGCCCGTCAAGAAGTCCCTCAACCTCGAACTGGACTTCACCGACCCCGACGCCCGCCTGCTGGGTTACCGCACGCTGAACCTCAACAACGCTTACGGCGACGAAACCCTCCTCCGCGAGCCGCTCTTTTTCTCGCTCATGCGCCAATACGCCGTCTGCCCGCGTGCCAGCCTGGTGCGGCTCTACATCAACGACACCTACTGGGGCGTGTACTCTTGCGCCCAGCAGCAAAACAGCGACCTGGTCGAGGAATGGTTTCCCAGCACCGACGGCGACCGCTGGCGCGCGCCCAACATCGGCGGGGGCGGCGGCGGCTTCAGCAGCGGCAATTCGGCCCTGAGCTGGCTGGGCACCAATCTGGCCAGCTACCGGGCCGCCTACGAACTCAAGACCGACAACTCGACCAGCGCCTGGCAGCGCCTCACCAACGCCATCTACGTGCTCAACCGCACGCCCACCACCCCCGCCGACGCCTTCCGCGACGCCCTCGAACGCGTCCTGGCCGTGGACCGCTGGCTCTGGTTTCTGGCGCTCGAAAACCTCTTCGCCGACGACGATAGCTACTGGAACAAGGGCGCCGACTACATGTTCTACTACGAACCCGAGAGCGGCCGCCTCCACCCGATCGAGCTCGACGGCAACGAGGCCTTTGTGCCCCGCGACGCCACGCTCTCGCCGGTCCAGGGCGCCACGGCCGCCAACCGCCCCGTGCTCCAAAAACTCCTCGGCCTCCCCGAGCTGCGCCAGCGGTATCTCGCCCACCTGCGCACCGCGCTCGAGGAATCCTTCCACCCCGCCCGGCTCACACCGCAGATTGACCGGCTCAGCGCGCTGTCCCTGGACGCCATCGCCGCCGACCCCAAAAAGGGCTACACCATGAGCGCTTACTCGAACGACCTGCGCGCGCTCAAGATGTTCATCACCAACCGCTACAACTTCCTCACCAACCACGCCGAGTTGCGCCCCCGCCCGCCGGTGATCGAGGCCGTCTCCCCACCGCAACCCTCGCCCGTGGCCGGCCGCACCTCTTGGATCACCGCCACGGTGCGCGCCGGAGACGATGCCGGCGTGGACTCGGTCTGGCTCTACCACCGCTCCCGCGACTACGGCCGCTTCGCGGTCGTGCCCATGCTCGATGACGGCGCGCACGGCGACGGCGCCGCGGGCGACGGGGTGTACGGCGCCGCCGCGCCCGCCTACCTGGCCGACACACGCGTGCGCTACTACGTCGAGGCGCGCGCGGCCAACGCCGCTCGGGCCGCCAGTTTTGCGCCGCCCCGGGCCGAGGAAGCCACCTTCAGCTACCGCGTCGGGCTGGCCTCCGCGCCGGACACCCCGGTGATCCTCAACGAATTCATGGCCGCCAATACGCGCACGCTCGCCGACCCCCAGGGCGACTACGACGACTGGATCGAGCTGCGCAACCTGACCGACGCGCCCGTGGACCTCAGCGGTTGGTACCTAACCGACAATCCGAACAACCCACGCAAGTGGGCCTTCCCGCCGGGCACGATCATCCCCCCGGCGGGTTACCTGTTGGTCTGGGCCGATGAAGATGTGGACGCCCCCTTCGGTCTGCACGCCGCGTTCAAACTCGCCGCCGGCGGCGAGGCCATTTACTTGCTGGACACCGACGCCAACTTCAACGTCATCCGCGACCGCGTGGTGTTCGGCCCGCAAGCGCCCGATCAAGCCCTGGGCCGCCCGGCCGCCAACCCGGACCTGTGGACCGTGCTCCCGCCCACGCCTGGCCTGCCCAATCCCTGAACCTCGCGCCGCCGCGCCGCCAAGAGCCACAGCCCGCCGCCCAGTGCCAGCAGCACCCCCGACGGCGGCTCCGGCACCACCACCATCGTGAAGCCCTGCAAGCCGATTAAAGAAACGGGAAAACCCTCATGCAACGTGAGACGGATATCGTTCGATTCGCCCCGGATCAAGGCGTCTTCGTAGGACCCCGCCGCCGTCTCCCACGCCCGCATCCGCACTGTGACCACGTCGCCGCTTTTCGCGCCGGGTACGTAAACGACCGTGGGGCTCACGTACGGCGTGCCCGCAGGTGATAAGGTAAGGAAAGTGGTTGTGGGAAAGAGCGGCTCCAAGCTGCCTCCTCCCGGCGGCACGCGAAACAGGCCGGCTGTAAAACCGGCTCCTGCCCCCGAACCGTCCGGGCGAAACACCGGAGCGTCAATATTTTCGGGTCTGACACGATTGTCAAATCCGATGAAGCATTGGGCAGCGGCGCTGAGGCACGCGGTCACGCTGAGTCCCACCACCAAAAGTCTCTTCATGGCAAGTCTCCTGTTTCAAAACGGGCAGAAAGAACCGCCCCAAGACGGCTCTCCCGCCTCTTTGTTCAAGGTTGAACGGATGCAATCCACGTTCCCCATGCATTGGCAACCATTACATTGGGTTTAACAGGTCGAGCAGGGTCTTTCTCCGCATATTCCTGAATGGTCCAGAACCTGGTACCGTCGGGATCCACGCAGGTGGCCGAGTAGTCTCCCCCGCGTTCGCCGCCGAGATAGACGCCCCGCCCGGCCTGCCCAATCCCTGAACCCTGCACCGCCGCGCCGCCAGGAGCCACAGCCCGCCGCCCAGCGCCAGCAGCACCCCCGGCGGCGGCTCCGGCACCAAGCAGAAGCTCTGGAGACCAATCGGGTCGGCCGGAGTACCGGGGGGTTCCCAAGCCCTCATGGGCACGATATTGGACATACCGTATTTGCCCCCGGACGCCACCGCATCCTCGAAACTGGTACCCTCCCGCGCTTCCCAAGCACGCAGTTGAAAGTAGATACGTGTTCCATGCGGCGCATCGGGAATTGTGACTACGGTTGACGTGATGTATCCGGCCCTTTGTCCCGTGCGAAAGTTGATCACTGGCCCCACCGGTCTCAGGCTGTCCGCAGTAAACCCTACGTAAGCTTGGGCAACAAAAAGGGGGCCTTCCAGCCGAGTCTGGCAATCGGTGTCAAACACCGGGGCATTTATCCCGGACAGAGGGATGTAATTGCCGACAATCACTTGACCTTGACTGAATGCAGAAATTGTACCCAAGAGCGCCCCGCCCAAAAACACCAACGTTCACATAAGCAGCTTGTTGCGTTGATTGTTGGACCGTTACGGATTCACCTTTAGTGAAATGACCCAAGTGCCCCATTTCCACTGGTCCGGCGCCGGGTCCGCGTATTCCTAAATGGTCCAAAGCGCCCCAGCGGCGGGATCTCCGGACGTGGCTGAATAATCCCCCCAGCGTTCGCCGCCGAGATAGACGCCCCGCCCGGTTTGGACCAGGACGGGCCGGCTGCCAAGTCCCGGCACGGTGGTGGACCAAAGGACAGGCGGCAGCGCGTTCGGGAGCTTCCTCCCAGGGATGGTCGGATCGAGGTTCATGGGACCGGAAACTTTTGTCGAACGCTGTCTGCTTAACTCCCCGTCCCCCCTGCCTGTCAAGGGGTGGACGGAAAATTTTTTGGGCGCGGCAGCAGCGGCTTCCGGGTGGCGGGGGATTTGGGGGCCGCTGGCGCGGCGGCGGGCTGGCAGGCCGGAGGCCGGATACCGGATGCCAGATGCCAGATGCCGGATGCCGGATGCCAGATGCCGGATGCCGGATGCCGGATGCCGGAGGCCGGATGCCGGAGGCCGGAGGCAGCGGCGCGGGTTGCTTGCCGAGTTGTCGCTTTTTTGTGTTTCTGAGTTTCGGCTGGACCGCTGGCTGGCGGCGGGCCGGCCATGCTGCTTGGGCCATCCGGCCCGGGTTGGCGCGAAGATTCAACGCGACCCCATCGCGCACCCGTCCCGCGACCTTGTTGGCCCGCGGGGGTTTGTTAGAGTGCGCGCGATGGCCGAACACGCCGACCCCGATGCCGCCCTGATGCTGCGCGTGCAGCGCGGCGACCGCCGGGCTTTCGAGGCGTTGATGGCCCGCCACGCGCAGGCCGTGGCCAACTTCCTCTACCATGCCCTGGGCGACGCCGCCGAGGCCGAGGACCTCACCCAGAATGTCTTCCTGCAGGTGTACAAATCCGCCGCGCGCTACCGGGTCACGGCCAAATTCACCACCTGGCTTTTCACCATCGCCCGCAATCTGTGCCTGAACGAACTGCGTCGCCGCGCCCGCCACCCGGCCCTTTCCCTCGACGCCCCGCCGCCCGAATTCGAGGACGCGCCGGCCCGCGCCGTGCCGGACCTCCGTCCGGACGGGCCGGTGGACACGCTGCTGCTGAGCGAACTGGAGGCCAAAATCCAGGAAGCCCTGGGCGACCTGCCCGAGGCCCAGCGCACCGCCATCCTGCTCTATCGCGAGCAGGACCTTTCCTACGACGACATCGCCGCGGTGCTGGGTTGCTCGCTGACCGCGGTCAAATCGCTCATTCACCGCGGTCGCGAAACGCTCAAGCGCCGGCTCAAACCCTACCTGCGCACCGGCGAGTGGTCCGCCGCCGATCCGCAACTTTGACCCCGGCCCGGTTTTCAACTTCCCGAGCTTGCCATGAACGCTCCGCAAGGCCCCCAACTGCTGGAACTGGCCCGGCGCCGTCCGCTCACCCCGGCCGAACGCGCCGCCCTGGACGCCTGGCTGGCGCAGCATCCCGAGGCCCGGCCGGCGGATTGGGCGGAGGAACTGGCTCTGACCCGCTTGCTGGCCGCGCTCCCGCCCGCGCCGCTCTCGCCCCGCTTTGTCGAAAACACGCTGGCTGCGCTGGACCGTCGGGAGGGCAAGCCTGCAGCAAGCTGGGCGAGCGCTTGGTGCCGCTGGCTGGCCGGGTTCCAACCGGCCTGGCGTTGGGCGGGGGCGGCGGTGCTGCTGGCGGCGATGCTGGGCGGCTGGCAGTTCCAGCAACACCGCCGCGAACAGGTGCGCTTGGCCGAAAGCATCCTGGCGGTTTCCACGCTGGCCGGCGACCTGCCCGACGCCGCGGCCCTGGCGGAATTTGATGTGGTGCTTCACCTGCCCGACGGTCCACTGCCCGACCTCGAGGCCCTGGCCCGCGCCTTGGAATGATCGCATGAGGCGACCGTGCCTGCCGCTGGTGCTGTTGCCGCTGGCCCTGTGCCTGGCCGGCGGGAGCGCGGTCTTGCGCGGCGCTGAGGCCGCGTCCGGCGTAGCCGTCCGTCCGCCCACTTTGCCCGAGCCGCCGCCGGTGCCGCCGCCGGCGTCCAGCCCCGTGGACCGTTTCCGGCAGTTGCTCGAGATGTCCCCGGCCGAGCGCGAGGCGTTTCTGGCGGCGCGGAGTCCCGAGCAGCGCGAGTACCTGCGCGCGCGGCTGGCGGAGTTTGACGCCCTGCCGGCGGCAGACCGGGAATTGCGGCTGCACCTGTTGAACCTGCGGCATTATCTCTTGCCCCTGCTGCGCGAGCCGGCGGCGCGGCGCGAAGAGTTGCTGCGGGAAGTGCCGCCCAAGTACCGGGAGCTGGTGGCCGAGCGGTTGGCGGCGTGGGACCGGCTGGCGCCGTCGCAGCAAGCCGAGCTGTTGGCCGGCGGGTCGGTCTTCGGCGGGCTGCCGCTGCACGAACTGGCCGCCGCCCAAACGCCCCGCGCCGCCGCGCGCCAGCTTGCCCCGGGCCGGCGCGAGCAATTCCAGCGCGATCTGGAGCGTTGGGAAGCGTTGCCCGAGTCGGAGCGCGCGCGCATTACGGAGCGGTTTGCGGCATTTTTGAGCTTCAGTGAGAAGGAAAAGGCCCGGGTGCTGTCCGAACTCGAAGCGCCGCGGCGCGAGCAGGCCGCGCGCTTGTTGCAGGCCCTGGAAGCGCTGTCCCCAGCCGAGCGCACGCGCAGTCTGGCGGCGCTCCAGCGGCTGGCCAATCTGCCGCCCGAGCAACGCGAGCGCTTTCTGCAAAACGCCGCCCGCTGGCAAGCCATGTCCGACGAGGAACGCCAGGCTTGGCGGCGTCTGCACGCGCTCCTGCCGCCCTTGCCGCCCGGGATGGAGATGCCGCCGCCCTTGCCGCGCGGTGCCGCGGCGCCCTTGCCGCCCAGCCCGCCCGGACTGACCAACGCCGCGCGCGCGCCCTGAGCCGGTGGTTGGAGCGACGACGGGGCAGGGTGGAGTGGGAGGGCGGAGGCGAAAGACCAGAGGCCGGAGGCCAGAGGCCAGAGGCCAGATGCCAGATGCCAGATGCCAGATACCGGATACCAGAGGCCGGCTTGCTGACGCGGTCGGTAGGGTCGCGCTGCGTCGCGACATCCGGTAGGGCCGGGCTGCGTCCCGGCCGAGTGCGACGCCGGCGCAGCGGCGCCCGACCTCGCGAGGCGTATGAAGTGCGCCGGCTTGCCGGCGCTTTGAGTGGTGCGGCGGAGGTGGGGCATGGCCGCCGCCGGGCTGAGAACCCGGCCCCGGGTGCAGTCCAGCGGTGTGCGGTGGCTGGCCGCTGGTTTCCCGCCCGGGCGGCAAAGAAAGTTCGGTTTCCGCCAATCTCGGTGGAGACGCCCGCCGGGCAGCCGGGTTGGCTTGACTTGGTTGGCTGCAACGGCCATTTGAGGCGCAGCGACCGCACCTGCGATGAACACAATCGCCCCGCCGCCGTCCGCCAGGACCGCCGGAGCGCCCTCCGGGCACCCCAGCGGCGACAAGCGCTTCAAAATCCTCGAGGTCTTCATCAAGCGCCAGCAGCAGCGTCAGGACGCGCTCATCGAGGTGTTGCACAAGGCGCAGGAGCTGTTCGGCTACCTGGATGACGGGCTGCTGTGGTTTATCGCCCACGGGTTGCGGCTGCCGCCCAGCCGGGTGTACGGCGTGGCCACGTTTTACCACTTCTTCAAGCTCAAGCCCCAGGGCGCCCACACTTGCGTGGTGTGCATGGGCACGGCCTGTTACGTCAAGGGTGCCCACCGGATTTTGGAAGCCCTCGAACAGGCGGCCGGCATCCGGGCCGGAGGTACCACCCCCGACGGCCGGCTCTCGCTGCTCACCGCCCGGTGCATCGGCGCCTGCGGCCTGGCCCCGGCGGTGGTGTACGATGACGCCGTGGCGGCCCTGCAAACCCCGGAGAGCGCCCTCGAACGCGTGAAAGGATGGCTCAACCATGGTGCTGGCTGAACTGCAAGAGATCAAGGAACGCGAACTGGCCGCGCGCAAGAAGGTGCTCATCACTTGTTGCCTGGCCGCCGGCTGCATGTCCTCCGCCGGCAAGCAGGTCAAGGAAGCCCTCGACCGCGCCGTGCAGGCCGCCGGGCTGGACCACGACGTCGAAGTCCGCGGCGTGGGTTGCCTGCGGCTGTGCTGCGAAGGCCCGCTGGTGCACGTGGACCCGCCGGGCGTGCTCTACCAAAAGGTCCGGCCCGAGGATGCCGCCTCGCTGGTCGGCACCCTCAGCGGCGGCGCCACCGCCGTCCAAACCGCCGACCGCACCAGCCCGTTCTTCACCCGCCAACTGCCCATCGTACTGGAAAACTGCGGCCGCGTGGACCCCGAGCGGCTCGAGTCCTACATCGCCCACGACGGCTATCTGGCCCTGCGCCACGTGCTGCGGGAGCTTTCTCCGGCGGAGGTCATCGCGGAAATCACCAAGAGCGGCTTGCGCGGCCGCGGCGGGGCCGGTTACCCCACCGGGCTCAAATGGGCCACCGTGGCCAAGACCGCCAGCGCCAAGAAGTACGTGATCTGCAACGCCGACGAAGGCGACCCCGGCGCGTTCATGGACCGCAGCGTGCTCGAGAGCGACCCGCACCGCGTGCTCGAGGGCATGAGCATCGCCGCGTACGCGGTGGGCGCGGACCAGGGCTATATCTACGTCCGCGCCGAGTACCCGCTGGCCATCGCGCGGTTGCAGACCGCCATCCGCCAGGCCAAGCAATTCGGCCTCCTGGGCAGCGGCATCCTCGAATCGCCCTTCCACTTCAACGTGGACATCCGCATCGGCGCGGGCGCCTTCGTGTGCGGCGAGGAGACGGCTCTGATGGCCTCGATCGAGGGCCGCCGCGGCCAGCCCCGTCCCCGCCCCCCGTACCCCGCCGAGTCCGGCCTTTTCGGCCAGCCCACGCTCATCAACAACGTCGAGACCTTCGCCAACGTGCCGCCCATCCTGCGCCGCGGCGCCGCGTGGTTCGCCAGCATCGGCACCGAGCGCAGCAAGGGCACCAAGGTCTTCGCCCTGGCCGGCAAAATCCGCCGCACCGGCCTGATCGAAGTCCCGATGGGCATCCCGCTGCGCACCATCGTCGAGGACATGGGCGGGGGCGCGCCCGACGGCGGCCGCATCAAGGCCGTGCAGACCGGCGGTCCCTCCGGCGGCTGCATTCCGGCCGAGCACCTGGACACGCCGGTGGACTACGAGTCGCTGACCCGGCTGGGCTCGATCATGGGCTCGGGTGGCATGATCGTCATGGACGAGCGGGACAACATGGTGGACGTGGCCCGCTTCTTCATGGAGTTCTGCATGGACGAGAGCTGCGGCAAGTGCATCCCCTGCCGGGCCGGCACCGTGCAGATGCACGAGTTGCTCCGTAAAATCCTCGCCCGCCGGGCCACGGCCCGCGACCTGACCACGCTCGAAGAGCTCTGCGACCTGGTCAAAAACACCAGCCTTTGCGGCCTGGGCCAGACCGCCCCCAACCCGGTCCTGAGCACCTTGCGCTTTTTCCGCCGCGAGTACCTGGACCTGCTCCAACCCGAACCTTGGAAAGCCCCCGCCGCCGCGGCGTCGTCCGAACCGGCCCCGTGACCCCTTTCCGCCATGGCTGCCCTTGTCTTCACGATTGACGGTCAGGAAATCACCGCCACCGAAGGCCAAACCGTGCTCGAGGCGGCGCGCGAGGCCGGGATCGCCATTCCCACCCTCTGCCACCTCAACGGCGTGGCCGACGTGGGCGCCTGCCGCCTCTGCCTGGTCGAGGTGGCCGGCCTCAACAAGCTGGTGCCCGCCTGCGTGACGCGCGTCAGCGACGGCATGGGGGTGACCACTCGCAGCGAGCGGCTCCAAAAGTACCGGCGCATGATCCTTGAACTGCTCTTCGCCGAGCGGAACCACGTCTGCGCCGTGTGCGTGTCCAACGGCCACTGCGAGCTCCAGCAACTGGCGATGGACCTGGGCATGGACCACGTCCGCTACGCCTACCAGTTCCCGAAGCTGGAGGTGGACCTGACCCACCGGCTCTTCGGCATGGACCACAACCGCTGCGTGCTCTGCGGCCGGTGCGTGCGGGTGTGCTGGTACGTCGAAGGGGCCGGCACCAAAAACTTCGCCGGCCGCGGCGCCGGCTCGCTCATCATCAACGACCTCAACCAGCCCTGGGGCGACTCGGTCACCTGCACCGCCTGCGGCAAGTGCGTTCAGGCCTGCCCCACCGGCGCGCTCTTCGCCAAGGGCGTGACCGTGGCTGAAATGGCCAAGGACCGGAGCAAGCTCGAGTTCATCGTCACCGCCCGGGAGAAAAAGCAATGGCTCGTCTGAAACTCGCGACCGTCTGGTTCGGCGGCTGTTCCGGCTGCCACATGTCCTTCCTGGACCTGGACGAATGGCTCTTCGACCTGGCCCGCGTGGCCGAGGTGGTGTACAGCCCGGTGGTGGACACCAAGGAGTACCCGGAGGGCGTGGACGTGTGCCTCATCGAGGGCGCCGTGGCCAACGAGGACAATCTGGCCCTGGCCCGGCTTATCCGCCGCCGCACCCGCGTGCTGGTGGCCTTCGGCGACTGTGCCGTCACCGGCAACGTCACCGCGCTGCGCAACCCGCTGGGCGGCGCCGAGCCCGTCTTGCGCCGCGCCTACCTCGACCCCGCCAACCTCCGCCCCCAAATCCCCCGCGAGCCGGGCGTGGTGCCGCCGCTCCTGGACCGCGTGCTGCCGCTGCACGAGGCCGTGCCGGTGGACCACTTCCTGCCCGGTTGCCCGCCCCCGGCCGCGCGCATCCGCGCCTTCCTCGAGGAGCTCCTGGCCGGCAAGGCCCCGCACCTGAGCGGGGCGGACCTCAAGTTCGGTTGAGCCATGTCCCGCACCCTCCACATTGACCCGGTGACCCGCATCGAGGGGCACGCGAAGATCACCATCCAGCTCGACGCCAACGGGCACGTGGCCGAGGCGCGTTTTCACGTGGTCGAGTTCCGCGGCTTTGAGAAGTTCTGCGAAGGCCGGCCCTTCACCGAGATGCCCGGCATCACCCCGCGCGTGTGCGGCATCTGCCCGGTGAGTCACTTGCTCGCCTCGGCCAAGGCCGGCGACGCCATCCTGGCGGTGGACATTCCGCCCGCGGCGCGCAAGCTGCGCCGGCTCATGAACCTGGGCCAGATCGTGCAATCGCACGCCCTGAGCTTCTTTCACCTGAGCGCGCCGGACTTCCTGCTGGGTTGGGAAGCGCCGCCCGCCGAGCGCAACGTCTTTGGCCTGATGGCCGCCCGACCCGACCTGGCCCGCGGCGGCATCCGCCTGCGGCAGTTCGGCCAGGAAATCATCGAGCGGCTCGGCGGCCGCAAAATCCATCCCGCCTGGGCCGTGCCCGGCGGCGTGCGCAGCGCCCTGAGCGCGGCAGACCGCGACGCCATCCGCGCCCGCTTGCCCGAGGCCGTGGACACCACGCTGCGCGCGCTCGAGCTCTTCAAGGAAGTGCGCCGGCAGTGCGAAACCGAGATTCAGGTCTTCGGCAACTTCCCCAGCCTGTTTCTGGGCTTGGTGGGACCGGACGGCTCGTGGGAGCACTACGACGGCAAACTGCGCTTCGTGGACGCCGGCGGCAACGTCATCGCCGACCAGATCGAGCCCGCCCGTTACGCCGAGTTCATCGGCGAAGCGGTCGAGCCGGCCTCGTACCTCAAATCGCCGTACTACCGGCCGATGGGTTACCCGGCGGGCATGTACCGCGTGGGGCCGCTGGCCCGGCTGAACCTCTGCCGGCGCATCGGCACGCCGCGGGCCGATGACGAACTGGCGCAGTTCAAGGCCCTGGGCTGGGGCGCGGTCACTTCCTCGTTCCTCTACCACTACGCCCGGCTCATCGAAATCCTGGCCTGCCTCGAACACATCGAGCGCGCCCTCGAGGACCCCGACCTGCTTTCCGACCGGCTGCGGGCCGACGCCGGCATCAACCAGCTCCGCGGCGTGGGCGTGAGCGAGGCCCCGCGCGGCACGCTCTTCCACGACTACACCGTGGACGCCAACGGCCTGATCCGGCAGGTGAATCTGATCATCGCCACCGGCCAGAACAACCTGGCCATGAACCGCACCATCACCCAGATCGCCCGGCACTATCTCCAGGGCGAGACCATCCCCGAGCCGCTGCTCAATCGCGTCGAGGCCGGCATCCGAGCCTACGATCCCTGCCTGAGTTGCTCGACCCACGCCCTGGGCCGCATGGCGCTGGTGGTGCGGTTGGTGGACGCCACCGGCCGGGTGCTGGACCAGGTCGCCCGCGATTAGGCGGCGCCCGCCTTCACCAGGGCGGGTCCACAATCAACGGCACAGCGCGGTCGGCGAAGTCCTCGGCCAGTTGGGTCATCGCCTGGCGCTCGGCGCTGGTCTGATTGCCCTCCAGGCGCACGCTCAGGCGCGCCACCACCTCGCGGTCCACCAGGTTGGTGCCCGCGCGCCGGTCCTCGGCCCACAGGCGCACGGCCAGTTCGAGCTCCTCGTCGCGGGTGGTGCGAATGTCCCGCGGCTGGAAGGACAGCGGCCGGCGGTCCAGGCGCAGAATCTGGCCGCGCACCACCACGTCGGCCTCGCCGGCGCTGACCAGCCGGTAGGTGCCGTCCTGTTGCAGCCGCTTGCGCAAGGCGTGGGCCAGCGCCTCGCTCAGGCGCGGTTGCAGGGTTTGGTTCTCGAAATACTCGACGCGCACCGTGCGGCTGCCGGCGGCGAACCCGCCCGTGGGCCCGAGCCGGTAGCCCGCGCAGCCCGCCAGCAGAAGGGTCATCCCCAGCACGGCGGCGCCGCGGCGCGCCGCACCGGGCGGACGCGCGAGGCGAAGGGCGCGGAAAAGACGCAGGCGCATGTCAGGGTTGGCCCGCCGGGGCGCTGGCGGAAGCCGCGGCAGGTGCGCGCCTCAACACGTCCAGTCGCCGGCGCGCCCGCGCGGCCAGTTCCGAGTTCGGGTCCTTGCTGACGACCTCGTTGTAGTACACGCGCGCGCCGTCCCAGCGACGCTGCTTCTCGTAGAACTGGGCGATGCGGAAGGCGCCGCGGGCCTGTTCGGTGCGCAGTTCGAGAATGGTCTTCTGCGCCGACTCGACGCGCGGGTCCTGCGGGTAAAGGGCGATGAAGTCGGTGAAGGTGGCGATGGCCGAGGCGGCGGCGCCCTGATCGTACTCGGCGGTCTTGGCCTGTTTGAGGTAGGCCTGCCCGGCCCGGTACAGCGCCTCGGCGGCGATCTCGGGCTGGTCGTGGTAGGTGTCGGCCGCTTTTTCGTAGGCTTTGACCGCGAGGTAGTAGTCCTTTTGCTTCTCGCGCGTGGCGCCCAGGGCCAGTTGGGCCTGCGGTGCGACCTTCGAGTACGGGCCGTTGCGCACGATCTTGGCAAACATGTCGGCGGTTTTTTCCTTCGAGGGGAAGAACGGGATCACCCCCCAGAGCTTGAACCACTGCCCGCCCAGGAAGCGCATGGCGATGGCAAACTGCCGCTCCAGAATGTCCTCGAAGCTGGCCAGCTTGGGGTACTTCTCGACCGCCTTCTGGTATTCCTTGAACGCCTTTTCGTCCCAGCGCCGGGCCTCGTACGCGCGGCCAATCAGGTATTGCGCCTCGCCGGCGTAGTCGGACAGCGGCCAGCGCGCCACGGTGCGCCGGGCGGCCTTGATGGCCAGGCGGTATTTTTTCTGGTCGAAGGCTTCCTTGGCGACCTCGTACTGGTCCTTGGCCCGGCCGCGCTGCCATTTGGGGCCGCCGGGGCTCTCGTAGGTCCAGCCCTCGCCCGGGGTGTACACCAACGGCGCCGGACAGCGCAGCGGCCAGAGGAGCATCCCCAACACAATCAACGCCAGCAACGGCAGCCTGCGGTTCATCGGCGCCGACGGTATGAAACGCCCGGGGCGGCGTCAACCGACCCGCGCGCGGCGGCGCCGCGTTGCGCGCGGGCGCGCGGGGCCGGTTAGATGGCGTACTTGGCCACGATTTCCGGCGGCAGGGGCTCGGCCCGGCCGGTCTGGAGGTTGACCAGCGTGAAGTGACACCAGCCCGAGGCCGAGCGCTTGCCGTTGACCGCCTTGAGAATCTCGAACTCCACCCGCACGCCGTCCTTGAAGAACTCCTCAATCCAGGTGCGCACCACGAAGCGCTCGCCAAAGCGCAGCGGCCGGTGGTACTCGAAGTGCGACACCCGCGTGTACCAGCCCAGCCCGCGCGCCAGGAACTCCTCCATCGCCATGCCGTAACAGCGCGCCATCTGGTCGCACCGCGCCGCCAGCACGTAGTCCAGGTACCGGCTGGCGTGGACGTGTTGCATCATGTCCAGGTCGTCCGGCCGGACCTGCATTTCGGTTTCAAACCGGGTGCGACCCGGCACGGGCGGCGGCGTGGGCGCGCTCATGGGTGGGCGTTTTGCGGCCGTGCCATACCCGAACCGCCGCCGCTTGTCAGCAAAAGTCCCGGCGCAACCTTCGTAGCCGCCGCTGCGAAGCGGCGGACGGTTACGGTGCGCGGGTTGGTCTGCCGCCTCCCGGCTGCAGCTGCAGACTTTCGGCGCTTCGTACTCACCCTGAAACAACCGGGCTAGCGATGGCTCAGCAATTCCTCCGCGGTCATGCCAATGTCCCGAGCAATCAGCCGGAGCAGTATCGGCGAGATGTCTCTCCCCGGGTGCATGGGCACCGTGGTGCCCCGACCGTCCGGGTGACGATACTGCAGGTGCGCACCGCGTTGGCGCACTGGAACAAAGCCCAGGTCCTCCAAGAGGCGGCACACTTCCCGCGGTTTCAGGACGGGCAACCGGCCCATGACTCAGCTCACTTGGATGGTCTGAGTGCCCACGAACTCGGCTTGCAGGCGCGGTTCGCCGTCTTCGAGCAACAGGCTGACCACTTCCTCCAAGTTTCGCTTCAGTTCGTCGAGCGTCGCGCCTTGCGAATGGGCCCCGGCAAAGCCGGGCACGTATCCGACGTAGAGCCCCGTTTCGGCGCACTTCTCGACGACCGCCGTGAATGTCTTCATGCCGCCAACGTACCGCGAGCGGGCGGCCCGCGTCAAAACGGCTCCGGCCCCGCGCCCCAGTGGATCGTACGCTGCGCGCGGACAAGAAACCGGTCGCCCGGGCACACCCGCGTTCTCCGGATCACTCCCACTCCCACTCGACCACCAGCGACCGGTGGTCCGAGGCATCGCTGCCGGGCACCCAGGCCCGACGCGGCCGCAACGGCGAGCCCTTGCGCCGCCACTGGTAGTCAATTCGCCGCTCCGGCCGGGCGCTGGGAAAGGTGAAGCCCTCCCCCGCCCCCGCCAAGGGCCACACATCGTCAAACTCCGCCGCCATCGCCGCCCAGGTGCGACTGCCCGGCAGGTCGTTGAAGTCCCCGGCGACCACCGCCGGCAGGCCGGGATAACCCGCCAGGATTTCGCGGAACTGGGCCACGTTCGCCAGTCGCTCGGCGTCGTCGCGCCGGTAATCCAGGTGCGTGTTGAGCACCAGCAGCTCGCGCCCCTGCACCTCGAGCACCGCCTGCAACACCCCGCGCTGCTCCCCCGCGCGGAGCATCCGCAGAGGCGTGTTGGTCCAGTGCCGCACCGGGAAACGCGTGAGCAGGGCGTTGCCGTACTCGCCGCCTTGGTAGGCGAAGTTGTTGCGGAACAAACAGGTCATTCCGGTCAAGGCCGCCAACTCCGTTGGAAAGTCCCTCCCGGCCGTGCGCCGCACGCCCTTGTCCACCTCCTGCAACGCCACGATGTCTGCCCGGTGCTCGCGGATGACCGCGGCGATGCGCTCCAGGTCCACCCGCCCGTCCAGACCCTCGCCGTGATGGATGTTGTAGGTCATCACCCGGAAAGGCGCCGCCGCCGTGCGCGCCGGGGCGCGACACCCGGTGACCACCGCCGCGCCGATCCAAAGGCCGGCCGCGCCGCACAACGCGCCCGCCAGCCAGACCCGGCGCGACGTCGCCATCAGCCCAAAGGTGTCGGAGTCAGGGGAACGCTTCTTCACCGCGGCATGGAATCAAAAACGCCGTCGCTGACCAGACCAAAGCCCGCGCCCGCGCTTGCGCGCCGCGCCCCGCCGTGTTTGAACAGCCCCGTGCGCCAAACCCGCCGCCCCGCCTCCGCCCCGCCCGCCGCGCCGCCCGCCCGCGGGCCGGCCCCGTGGAACGCCCGCGACTCGGTCCTGGCCGAGTGGCGGGGAGTGGACCTTTCCGACCTGGAGCGGGGCATGGTGCTGGCAGCGCGCCCGGTGGGCGACTGGTTGCCGGAGGTCATTCAAAAGCTCGGGCTGCCCCAACGCCGGGCTGCGGCCGAAGTTTTGCGGGCGTGGAACTCGCTGGTGGACCCCACCGTGGCCGCCCACGCCCAGCCGGTGGGCCTGCGCAACGGCACCCTGTTCGTGCGTGTGGACAGCAGCGTGTGGCTCTCCGAAATCGTCCGCTACCGCCGCCGCGAAATCCTCGATCGCCTCCAGAACTGCTTCGGCCGCCAGCTCGTGGCCAAAATCTCGTTTCGTCTGGGCTGAACTGGAAATGCAATTACCGAGCAGTGCGCGCGTCCTTCGTGCAGGGAGCGCACACGCGCCCGCGTGCCGCCGACGGCCCCCGCCGTCGGCCTGGAGCGCCGGCGTCCGACCTCCGCTATCCGGAATCGGGCATCGGGAATCGGGTATCGGGCATCGGGCATCCTGCCACTTCCCTCCTCACTTCTCGCTTCTCACTTCTGATCGGGTAGGGCGCCGCTGTGCCGGCTTGGAACGGCCAGCGTGACTGTCACTGGCGGCAACTTGTCGCCTACGGCGCCCCCCGTCGGTCCCGGCGGGTTGGCGTCAGGAGGCCGCCGGTTCGGCCGGCTTGGACGCGGCCTTGAGCGCGGCCAGTTCTTTTTCGAGCGCGGCCAGGCGCCGGGCCATTTCCGGCAGGCGGTCCAGCAGTGCGTACAATCGTTTGGCCTGCGCGGCGGGACGGGCGGGGGAGCCCAGCCAGACCTGGCCGGCAGGCACGTGGTTGGTCACGCCGGATTGGGCGCCGATGACCGCGCGGTCGCCCACCTGGATGTGGCCCACCAGCCCGGCCTGGCCGGCCACGGTCACGTAATTGCCCAGGCGCGTGCTGCCGGCGATGCCCGCTTGCGAGACCAGCAGGCAGTGCTGGCCGATGACCACGTTGTGGGCGATCTGCACCAGGTTGTCCACCTTCGTGCCCCGGCCGATCACCGTGGCGCCGAGCGCGCCGCGATCCACCGTCACGTTCGCCCCCAGTTCGACGTCGTCCTCGATGATCACGTGTCCGACCTGCGGCACTTTGCGGTGTTCGCCCCCGTCGAGCACGTAGCCGAAGCCGTCCGCGCCCACCACCACCCCGGCGTGCAGGCGCACCCGGCAGCCCACTTGCGTGCCCGCGTACAGCGTCACGCCGGGAAACAGCCGCGTGTCCGCGCCCACCTGACAGGCCTCGCCCACGTAATCGCCGGCCATGAGCACGGCGCGCGGGCCGATCTGCGCGCGCTCGGCCACCACGCACAACGGGCCGATGTGGGCGGTGGGGTCCACGCGGGCGCTGGTCGCCACCACGGCGGTGGGGTGAATGCCCGGGGGGAATTCCGGCTCCGGGTAAAACCACGGCAGGATGCGGGCGAAGGCCACGCGCGCGTTGGGCACGCAGATGAGGGTCTTGCGCGAGGTCACCTCCCCGGCCACCAAGATGGCCGCCGCGGCGCTCGCCTCGGCGCGGGCCAGGTGTTTCGGGGTTTCGGCCCAGGTCAGGTCGCCCGGGCCGGCGGCGTCGGCGGGGGCGAAGCCGGTGAGGGTGACCGACGGGTCGCCCAGGACACGGCCCTGGAGGCGTTGGGCCAGTTCGGCGGCGGTGAAGGCGGGCATGGGGCGACGGGGCGTGGGGGGCGGCGGTCAAAGGCCGCGCTCGGAAACGATGCGGTTGGCCTCGTCCAGGACGATCACGCGCGGTTCCCAGCCCCGGGCGTCCACCTCCTCGACCAGGGCGAAGCTCATGATGGTGAGCACGTCGCCCGGCTGGCCGCGGTGGGCCACGGCGCCGTTGAGGATGATGTCGCCGCGGCCGCGCGGGCCCGGGATGGCGTAGGTCTCGAAGCGGGCGCCGTTGTTCATGTTGCCGCAGAGGATGCGCTCGTACGGGCGCAGTCCGGCGCGCTCGAGCAGGGCCTCGTCAATGGTCAGGCTGCCTTCGTACTGGACATTGGCGGCGGTGACCCGCGCGCGATGGATTTTCGACTTGAGCAGTTGGATCAGCATACCCGGCGGGCCGGTGGGCTCGCCGTGTGCCCAAAATCGCAAGCGGACGCGGCCAAGTCAACCACGCGCGGGGTCGCCCGCGAGGCCCGGGCGCGCGTTCAGGCGGCGGGGGGACTGAGCGGCGCGGCCGCCGCGGGTTGCTCGTTGAGACTCCCGCGCCGGTAGCCCAGCAGGTCCAGCGTCACGTGGGCGTAGCCCAGGTCCCGGAGCGCCGCGGCCACGCGCTGGGGCACGCCGTCGGCGAGGAATCTGCCCAGTTCGCCGCGGCCCACCTCGATGCGGGCGAGGTGGCCGGCCTGGAGTTCGTGATGCCGCACGCGCACGTCGTAGAAGCCCAGGTCGCGCAGGAGGTTCTCGGCGGCTTCGATCATGCGCAGTTTTTCCGGGCGGACGGCTTCGCCGTACGGGATGCGCGAGCTCAGGCAGGCCATTTGCGGCTTGTCGGCGGTGGGCAGGCCGAGTTGGGCGGACAGGGTGCGAATGTCTGCCTTGGTCAGGCCGGCCTCGCGGAGCGGGGCGCGGACCTGGAATTCAGCGGCGGCCTGCGCGCCGGGACGGTGGTCGCCCAGGTCGCTGGCGTTTTCGCCGTAGGCGATGACGGCAAAGCCCTCGGCGCGGGCCAGCGGGACCAGTTCGCTGAACAGCTCGTGCTTGCAGAAGTAACAGCGGTTTTGCGGGTTGGCGAGGTAGTCGGGATTGAGGAACTCGCGGGTGCGGATGACCCGGACCGGGAAACCAAATTGCCGCGCCAGTTCGAGCGCCCCGGCCAGTTCGCGCCGCGGCAGGCTGGGCGAATCGGCGATGACCGCCAGTGCGCGCGCGCCCAGGGTTTGGTGCGCCACGTAAGCCAGGAAGACCGAGTCCACGCCGCCCGAGTAGGCCACCAGGCAGGAACCGTAGCCGCGCAGCAGCGCGCGCAGTTTTTCCAACTTGGCTTCAACCACGGCGGCAAAGTGCCACGAGCGGGCGGGGTTGTCGAGCCGGGCCGCCGGCTTCAGGCGGGCGGGGCGTTCTCGGCCGGTTCGCCCGCCTCGGGCAGTTCGGGCAGCGGTTCGCCGGTCAGGCGCACGACGCGGTTGGCGTAGCGGTGGAGGTGGCCCGTGGCCGTGTGGTAGGCCTGCTGGGCTTTCTCGAGGCTCTTGCCCACTTCCTCGAACTTGCGCTGGAAGTGCGTGAAGCTCTGCTGGGCGGCGTTGAGCTGCTCGAGGGTTTTTTGCACCCCGCGGGCGAACTCGAACTGGCTGATGCTCATGGCCACGGCCTTGAGCGTGATGGCCAGGGTGTTGGGCGAGACCGGGAAGACCTTCAGCTTGTGCAGCGCCTCGCACAACTCGCCGTTGCGGATCACCTCGAAGTACAGCGTCTCGCTGGGCAGGAACATCAGCGCCAGGTCCGTGGTGCCGTGCTCGGGGTGGATGTACTTTTCGCCGATCTGGCGCGCCTGCTCCTTGATGGTCCGGGCCAGTTGCTCGCGGGCGGCCTGGAGCGCCGCGGGGTCGCTGGTCTCGAACAACGGCAGCACCTGCTCGCGGTTGAACTTGCTGTCAATGGGCAGCCGGTAGTTCGGGAACTTGACCACCGCATCCACCTTTTCCGGCGAGCCCGGCACGACCGCCACCTGTTCCTCGTAAGCGCCGGCCGGCAGGAAATCCGCCAGCAACCGCCCCAGCTCGGCCTCGCCGAACCGGCCGCGCAGGTGCGGCAGCTTGAGGAGGGCGTTGAGCTCGTTGATGGACTGGCCCACCTGTCCCACGCTGCGCAATTGCTCCTCGGCCGCCCGCAGGTGTTCCTGCACCTTCTGGAAGTGCGCGAAGCCTTCCTGGAGGTTTTTCTCGAGCTTGGCCTGGACTTGCTCGCTGATGGCTCCCAGCCGGGCGTCCACGCTGGCCCGGATGGCCTCCAGGTTTTGCGTGGTGCGCTGCTCGAGTGCCGCGAAACGCTGCTCGAGCGCCCGGGTGGACTCGCCCAGCGCCTGGGCCAGCTCGCCCCGGGCCTGACGCGCCGCCTGGGCCTGCGTCTCGCTGAGCTGATCGAACTTGGCGGCCAACTTGTCGCTCACCTGGCCCAGACGCGACTCGGTGCCGGCGCGCAACGCCTCAAATTTCTGCTCAAGCGCGGCCACCGCGGCGTCCAGCCGCCGCGCCTGCTCGCCGCGGCCTTCGCTCAACTGCCGCTCGACCCCGTCGCGCAGGGCGAGCGTGCCGGCCTGGAGCCGCTCGGCCAGGTCCGTGCGCAGATCGCCTTTGACCTGCTCCAAGCGCGCCGCCATGTCGGACTGCGCCCGGGTAAAGGCGGCGGCCAGGGTGGATTCCAGCTCACCCAGCCGCCGGAGCAGTTCCTCCGGGACGGCAGTGCCCGGGCGGAGGCGACGCCAGACCAGCGCGGCCAGGCCGGCCAACCCCAGGACCACCGTCGCGAGCAGGACGCCAAATTGCCAATCGTGCATGGCGGGCATCGTGGGCGCCGGCCCGGCCCGGCCAAGGAAAATTTCCCGCGGCTGCCGGGTCGGCCGATTCTTCCCGGCCGGGAATTCAGGGGCGGGGGCATTTGAGTTGTTGAACCCCCCGCAACATTCCCGGGCTTTTCGCCGGTCTGGGCCGCGGCAATATGGAGGGAGAACGGCTGTGGGTGGGGCTTGCTGAGGTCGGCGCTCAACAACTGAAATGCGCCCTTTAGGGGCGAAGCAGTGGCTTCGGCCTTGCCCGGGTTCCCCGGTCGCGTTATGGAGCGCATCATGCACCGGGCGGGGACAGCGTCCGGGGGCGGGTTCACGCTCCTGGAGTTGTTGAGCGTGGTGGCGGTGATTGCCCTGCTGGCCGCGCTGCTCTTGCCGGCCTTGAGCGGCGCCAAGGGCCGCGCGCAAGCGGTGGCCTGCCTGAACAATCTCCGCCAGTGGGGCCTGGCCACGCAGCTTTACGCGGCGGGCCACGAGGATTTCCTGCCGCCGGACGGCGCGCCCAATCCGACCGAGGCCTCGACCAATTTCGGCTGGTACATCCAGTTGCCGCGCGAGCTGGGGCTGCCGCGTTACCACGACCAGCCCTGGCGGACCAATGCGGCGGTCGAGCCCGGGCGCTCGGTGTGGATTTGCCCGGCCAACCGCCGCCGCAGCAACGGGCGCAACCTCTTTCACTACTGCCTCAACGAACACGTCAACGGCACCGGCGAGGACAACCGCCCCGTCCGGCTGGCGTCCATCCCCGAGCCCGCGCGCACGGTCTGGCTGTTCGACACGAAGAACCTCCCCGCGGTAGGCTACTGGAACTACGTGCCCACCAACCTCCACCAGGGCGGGGCGCAGTTTGTGTTTCTGGACGGCCACGCCCGGCGCTTGCCCTGGCGCGCTTACTGGGACCCCACCACCGCGCAGGCGCGCCGCGAAAGCCCCGACTTGCGCTGGATTCCCTGAGCCGACCGCCCCGCCGGAGTACCTTCCGCCCGTGTCCTTCGCGCGGTCCGCGGGCCGGCCGCCTCAAGGTTCGACGTACACGGGCAGGCCGGGCCAGACCAGGCGCAGCAGCAGCGCGGCATCCCAGTTGGCCAGTCGGAAGCAACCGTGGGATTCGGTCCGCCCCACGTCCTCGGGCCGCGGCGTGCCGTGGATGCCGTAGCCGGGGCGGTCCAGGCCGATCCACGCCACGCCCACCGGGTTGTTGGGCCCGGGCGGCAGGGTCAACTTGCGGTTCAGCGCGCGCGCCTCGGCGGACTCCGGAAACAGCTCCGGGTTGAAGGTGTAATTGGGCAGAGCGGCGGCGGTGACCACGGTGAGCCGGCCCAGCGGGCGCTTCTCGACCCGGGCGGCGATGCTGCACGGGAAATGCAGCAAGAGGTTCGTCTGCGCGTCGTAGCCGTGGAGCACCCGGTCCTGGAGGTAAATGCGGAGAAACGCCAGGCGGCTGCCGATGACCGGCTCGGGCACGTGCGGCACGAGCACCCGCCACCCGGGCAGCGCGCGGTCCCAGTCCACCCCCGGGTTGAGCCGGCGCACCAGGGCGGGATGGGTGCGGTGCTCCTCGGCCACCAGTTCGAGGAGGCTGGCGAAGTCCAGGCGCGGCTGGCGGGACTTGCCCAGCCAGGTGGGGCTCACCGGCAACAGCCGCGCCAGGTCGTTGGTGGTGATGACGCGCACGATGAGCGCCGGGGGCTCGAGCGTGAGCCGCGCCCGTGTGGCGGCGTCCAGCGCGCCGGTCACCGGCAGCCCGGCCTGCTGTTGAAAGGCCCGCAACGCCGCGCGGGTCTGGTAGCCCAACACCCCGTCAATCGAGCCGGAGGAAAAGCCGCGCCGGGCCAGGGCGATTTGGGCCTCGAGCACGTTGGCCACCGGCCGCGGCGCGCCGACCGCTTCGGCGGCGGCCGGAGTCGCCAGTTCTGGTGCGATGCCGGGCTGAGTGGTCACGTCGCGGGAAGGCCCGGGGACCGGCCGGTTTGTCCCGGAGCCGGGCGCGGCGGGCGGGGCAAGTCCGGGGCGCGCTGCGGGCGCGGCCGCTCGCGGCGGCGGGGGCCAGGGCTCGGGCGTGGTTTGCTGCGAGCGGTAGAGCACCCAGCCCACAAACGCCAGCCCGGCCAGGGCCAGAAGCGCCTGCCCTGCGGTCTGCACTCCCCGGCGCCGCTGGCCGATTCTCATGCGCGATGGTTCGCCCCGGATTCCGCCCGCTGCCCGGCACCCGGGCGAGCGCTTCGATGCCCGGCGGCCGGTTTCACCGTGGCGCGGCCGCGCCGCCCCAGTGGAAGTCCAGAAAGTCCAAAAACGCCTGCCAGTCTTCCGGCGTGGTCGAGTGTTTGCCGGGCCGGATGAAATAGCCCAACCGGCCTTTCGACAGCGTGCCGGGCGCGGGCATCGTGGCGGCGGTCAGCCCCGGCGCGCCCAACAGGTGGTACACCGGGTCCGCAGCCAACAGCATCTCGAACTGCCCGGCCGGGTTGGCCCACTGGTCCTCGGTGGCGTTGGACAGGAGCACCGGCCGCGGCGCGCACAGGGCGATGAGCGCGTGCTGGTCGAAGGGCAGGCGTTGCGGGGCGTCGTTGAACTGCTTGAACGCGGCGTTGAACCAGTGCGGGAAGCGGTCGTTGATCTGCTTGACCGTCTCGCCGACCTTGCCCCGGCTGGGCGCCGAGCCGCCGCACCCGGCCTGGTGGCAGAGCACCAGCCCGATCCGCTCGTCCAACGCCGCGGCCAGCAGCGCGGTCTTGCCGTTGCGCGAGTGGCCGAAAACCGCGATGCGCCGGCGGTCCACGCGCGGGTCGCTCACCAGGTAATCCACCGCGCGGTGGAAGCCCCACGCCCAGGCCGCGATCGTCGCCCAGTCGTAGTCCCCGCGCGCGTAACGCTCCGGGCAGGCCGGGCATTTCAGGCCGGGGTCCGGTTTTTTAAGGGCGCCCTTGAGGCCGCCGCCCGCCGCAAAGGCGCGAATGCCCTCGGCGGCGTCCGGGTAATCCGGTTCGAGGTCCCCGTGATAAAACACGGCCAGGGCGTAACCCCGCGCGAGCACCTGGCGGACATCCCACGAGCCCGCGTCCCCGCCGCGCCCGGCCTCGGTGGCCCGGTTGTTCGTGCAACCGGGGCAGAAACGGGGCATCCACCCGGCGGGCAGGGCAATGGCCGGGTCGGCCAGCACCGCGTGATTGCCGCAGAAGTTCACGCCCAGGATCACCGGCACGGGACCGCGGCGCTCGTTCGGCGTGAGCACCAGAAGGTTCAACCCGCGCCCGGCCGCGGCCGGGCCGAAGCCCACCCGGACCTCGCGCAACGTGGCCAGGCCGTCGAGCGCGCGCGGGTTTTCCCCCAGGCGCGTGACCCGGAGCCGCTTGGGCGGCGGCGGCAGATGGCCGTACATGTAGTGCTGAAACAGTGCCTTCAACTCGGGCCGGCGAATCTTGTGCCACTCCGCGGCGGTGGTGACCGGCCGGCCATCAAAAGTGACCAGCGGGTCGGGCAGGGCCGCGCGCGCGGGCAACTGCTCGGGCTCGGGAAAACGCGCGGGGCGGGCCGGGGCGGCGCGCGCGGGCAGGCCGGTCGGCGCCAACAGGCACAGGGCAAGCAAGGCCGTTTTCATGGGGCCAAGGTGTACGGTGCAGGGCGGAGAATGACAACTGCCCAGTGGCCGGCGCTGGGCAGGGGACGGATAGCGGAGGCCGGAGGACAGATGCCGGAGGACAAATGCCGGAGGCCCGATGCCCGATGCCCGATACCCGATGCCCGATGCCCGATGCCGGATACCAAAGGCCGGCTGGCCGCCGCGGTCGGTAGGGCCGCGCTGCGACGCGGCCGGGCAGCCTCTGGTGGGGCGAGACTCCGTCGAGCCCAAAAGCTTCGCGGTCCGCGGCCGCATGGGCGGTGCCGGCGCAGTGGCGCCCTACTCGATCAGAAGTGAGAAGCGAGGAGTGAGAAGAGAGGAGAAGGATGCCAGATACCAGATACCTGATGCCAGATGCCGGATACCGGAGGTCGGACGCCGGCGCTCCGGAGCCGACGGCGAGGGCGCCGTCGGCAGCACGCGGGGGCGCGTGCGCTACCTGCATCGGGGTCGGCGGCAGGTTGCCGCCGACCACGGCCAAGTGGGCCGTGCCCCGGCAACAACCGTTTTGCTCCGGCTCAGTCCAGGTGGACGTCGCCGCAGAGGTGGACTTCGAGGCCCAGTTCGGCCAGGGCGGCGGCCTTGATGCGGCAGGCGCGGTGGGCTTGCCGCTCGTTGGGCGCGTACACGACCTGGATGTGGTTGGACTTGTGCCGGGCCATCATCTGGTCGCGGGTGATGCCGGGCAGCACGGCGTGCATGATGGGCCACTGGGGCGTGGTTTCGCGCCAGCGCCGCTCGGTTTCTTCCGGTGGCAGGGCCACGACCTGCGCCACGCCCAGGTCGGCGTGCAGCCGGCCGCCCATCACAAAGACGCGGCTCCAGACGACCCAGCCGGGTTTGCTGATGCCCTTGAGGGTGCCGCCGCCCAGCCGGAAGTACATGGGCGGCTGGCGCTCGCTGGAGGCGCCTTTCCAGCCGCCGATGAAGTGCGCGGGCGGCGCGGCGCCGGAGATGAGGAACACCCACACGTAGGCGTCCACGCCGTCGCCGGTGTAGGGCGCGCCCCAGCGCACGTCGTGGAGGGTGTTTTCGGGGGCGAAGCCCAGGGCGCGCCAGAGTTTGTAGGTGACCAGGCCGTCCAGGCCGGCGCCTTCGTCCACTTCGTTGAAGTGCGGCAGCGCCTCGCCGGCGTAGAGCACGCGGCCGGTGCGGGGGCAGCGGACCGGCGGGCGGTCCACGTTGTTGAGCGTGCCCTCGACCAGGTCGCTGGCGGGGGTGAGGTCCTTGAGGCCCTGTTGGTACTGGATGCCGATGGCGTCGCAGCCGAATTCATCAGCCAGGCGCACGGCGGCGATGTACATCTTGCACTGCTGGAGTGTCTGGGCCTCGGTGAGCTCGGTCGCTTCGTCGGTGCCCCAGCAGAACTTCAGGCCGCGGCGCAGGTACCAGTCCAGCACGGCGCGCGCCTCGGCGTCGCTGACCTGTTGCATGGCGGCGTAGAGGGTGGACTGGCTGAGGCGTTCCTTGAACACGCCGGTGGGGTGGAGCAATTCGTCGGGCAGGATGGCGTTGAACATGCCCATGCAGCCTTCATCGAAGACGCCGAGGATGGCCTTGCGCTGGCGGAAGGCGCGCGCCCAGGCGCGGCCCAGTTCTTCGTCGGCCTCGGGCAGTTTGAGGTGGGCCAGGTCGCGCACGTGGCTGGTGTCGTGGGTGACGGTGCCGGTGCGCAGCCACTGGCGCAGGCCGCGCTTGAAGAAGGGGTCGGTGAAGCGCTCGCTCCAGAGGGTGCTGTAGCGGACGCCGGCCTTGGTGAGGGAGCCGTTGAGGTTGAGCAGGCCCACCAGGCCCGGCCAGGTGCCGCTCCAGTTGGCCACGGTGAGGATGGGGCCGCGATGGGTGGTGAGGCCGGGCAGCACGTGGTGGCTGTATTGCCAGACACTCTCGGCCACGATCAGGGGCCGGTCCGGGTCCAGCCGCCGGAAGACCTCCAGGCCCATCGCCTGCGAGTCAATGAACCCGTGTTGCTTGGCCGGGTCGAACGGGTGGCCGCGCTCGACGCGCCAGCCCTCGGCGGCCAGGGCCCGCGCGAGGGCGGCTTCCATTTTGGCCTGTTCGGGCCAGCATTTTTGGTTGGCCGAGAGGCGCAGGTCGCCACTGGCCACGAGGTAAACGGTGCGGGAGGCAGAACGGGTTTTTTTCATGGCAAACGCGGGCCCCACGCTGCGCCGGGCCGGGCCGGTTGAAAAGCCGGAAAATGCGCCGGTTGACGCGCCGGGCCGGCGGCCTAACGTGCCGCGTGTCCGCGCTCGAACTGCACTACCGGCTCGGCGGCCTGCACCTGCCCCGGCTGGGCCTCTGGCTCGACCCGCGCCGCGCCGTGCGGGGGCCGGAGCGGGTGGTCATCAGCCACGCCCACAGCGACCACGCGGCGGCGCACCGCGAGGTGTGGCTGACCGCGCCCACCGCGCGGTTTCTGCGCTTGCGCCTGCGGGGCGAGCGGGTCGAGCACGTGCTGGCTTTCGAGGAGCCGTGCGACTTGTCCGGCCCGGGCGGCGCCTTCCGGCTTACGCTGCGGCCGGCCGGGCACATCCTCGGCAGCGCGTTGACCCGGATCGAAGCCGGCGGCGAAACCCTCCTGTACACCGGCGACTTCAAGTTGCGCCCGGGCCGGGCGGCGGAGCCGTGCGCGCCGTGCCGGGCCGAGGTGCTGGTGATGGAGACCACGTTTGGCCGGCCGGAGTTTCGCTTCCCGCCGGCGGAGGAGGTCGTGGCCGCCGTGGTGGAGTTTTGCCGGGAGACGCTGGCCGCGGGGCGGACCGCGCTGTTGCTGGCCTATGCGCTGGGCAAGAGCCAGGAGCTGCTCGCCCGCCTGGCCGGGGCCGACCTGCCGGTGGTGCTGCACAAACAGGTGCACCAGGTGACCCGGATTTACGAAGAACTGGGCCGGACATTTCCGCCCCACGAACGGCTGGCCGGGGACAACGGCCGGGGCAAGGTGGTGCTCTGCCCGCCCACGGCCGACCGGGCCGCGCTCCAGGCCCGGCTCGGCCCCACGCGCAGCGCGGTGATCTCCGGCTGGGCCCTCCTCCCGCGCTGCCGCTATCAGTGGCGCACCGACGCCGCCTTTCCCCTCAGCGACCACGCGGATTTCCCCGACCTGCTCCGGCTGGTCGAAGCCGTGGCGCCGCGCCGGGTGTTCACCGTGCACGGGTTCGCGGCGGATTTCGCCGCCACCCTGCGCGAGCGCGGCTGGGACGCCCGCGCCTTGAGCGAGGCGGATCAGTTGAACTTCCGGCTCGGCGACCCGCTGCGCCTGCCCGCGGCGGCCGTGGCAAGTTCATGAACCGGCCGGACCCCCAATCGGCACCCGGCACCCCGGCGGATTTCCCGGCCCGGCGGCCCGCCGTGCCGCCGCCCGCGCCACCCCGGCGGGGGACGGTCTCGCAACCGCCGAACCGTTTTGCCGCCACGCATCGCGCCGCCCTGCCCGAGCTGGAGGACCTCGAGCCGGAACCGCTGCCGCGCACAGAGTTCATCCCCGACCACAGCGTTTCGCTGATCACCTTCAACGACAGCCCGGACCTGGGGTTTGCCGCCAGCCTCAACCCGTACCGCGGTTGCGAGCACGGGTGCATCTACTGCTACGCGCGGCCCACGCACGAGTACCTGGGCTACAGCGCGGGGCTGGACTTCGAGTCGCGCATCCTGGTCAAGGAGCGCGCGCCGGAGCTGCTGCGGCGCGAGCTGGCCGCGCCCGGCTGGAAGCCGCAGGTGCTGGCGTTGAGCGGCGTGACCGACCCCTACCAGCCGGTCGAGCGCCGCCGGGGCCTGACCCGGCAGTGCCTCGAGGTGCTGGCCGAGTTTCGGCAACCGGTCCAGGTGGTGACCAAAAACCATCTGGTCACCCGCGACGCGGACCTGCTGGCCGAACTGGCCCGCCACCGCGCCGCGGCCGTGGCGATCTCGCTCACCACGCTCGACCCGGCGCTGCGCGCGGTGCTGGAGCCGCGCACCTCGCCGCCGGCGGCCCGGTTGGCGGCGGTGCAGTCGCTGGCCGCGGCCGGGGTGCCGGTGGGCGTGCTGTTGGCGCCCATCATCCCGGGCCTGAACGAGCACGAAATTCCCCGGCTGCTGAGCGCGGCCGCCGCGGCCGGAGCGCGGTTTGCCGCCCTGCAGATGTTGCGCCTGCCGGGGGCGGTGGCGCCGTTGTTTGTCGAGTGGCTCGAACGCCACTTCCCGGACCGCCGGGACAAGGTGCTGGGGCGGATTCGCGCCCTGCGCGGCGGGCGGTTGAACGACCCGCGCTTCGGCACGCGCATGACCGGCGAGGGGCCCGCTGCCGCCCAGGTGCAGCGCCTGTTCGAGGTGGCCTGCCGGCGCGCCGGGATTTCCCGCGACTGGCCGGAGTTTTCGACCGCGGCGTTTCGCCGGCCGGGCGGGACGCAATTGGAAATGCCGCTCTGAACCAGGCGACCCGGGCCGCTGGGAGAGGAGGCGCGGGTGGCGGGACACGCCCCGATTCGCCGCCGCTGGCGGCCCCAAAATTTTTTCAGCCTCGGTCGGTTTTTGACCGACCCCCGCGCGCAAACTGGCGGCATGATGAACGCAACCAAGTGCCATGCCGCAGAACGACAGTTGGAACTGGGCTTCGCGGGCGGTGCCGTTCCGCCCCGGGCCGACCGCCGGACGGAGACCCGCGCGCCACTGACACCGGAGCGGGCGCGGTGGTGGTTTACCCAGATTCGGCGCGTGATCGCGCACGCCGCCGGCCGCGCCGCTCCTGCCCGGCCGGAGCAGGTGTACCTGACGCTGCCCGCGCCCGGCGCGTCGCGCTGGGCCGGGGCGGCGGGGGCGGGCCGCTGGACCGCCGTCTGGCAGTCATAGCTGCGCCAGCGCGCGGTCCAGTTCCGCGTCGGTGTTGTAGTAGTGCGGCGAGAGCCGCAGGTAGCGCTGGCCGGCGCGGTCGGCGCGGAGCGAGGTGTGGATGCCCTCGGCGGCGAGCCGGGCGTGGAGCGCGGCCATGTCGGCGCCGGGTCGGTAGAAGCTGACGATGCCGCTGGCGTTTTCCGGCGGCGCGCCGGCGCCGAGGACCTCGTAGCCCCGGTCGCGGAGCGCGGCCAGGAGTCGGGCGCGCTTGCGGAGCAGCTCGGCGGCGATGGCGTCCACGCCGATTTCCAGGGCCAGTTCGAGCGCGGCTTTCAGGCCGGCCAGGCCGAGCAGGTTGGCGCTACCGGCCTCGTACCGGCGGGCGTCGGGGCGGAACTTGAGTTCTTCCCTGGCGACGAAGTCCGGGCAACGCAAGTTGTGCCAGCCATAGACGGTGGGCCGCAGGCGTTCCTGGACCTCGCGCCGCACGTAAAGAATCCCGGCCGCGCAGGGGCCCAGGAGCCACTTGTGGGCGTCGGCGGCCAGGATGTCCACGTGCTCGACCGGCGTGGGAAAGGCGCCGAGGGACTGGATGGCGTCCACGCAAAAAAGGATGCCGCGCTGGCGCAGCGCCGGGCCCAGCCGGGGCAGGTCCAGCCGCCAGCCAGAGATGAAATGGCAGGAGGCCAGGGCCACGAGGGCCGTGCTTTCGTCCACCTGGCCCAGCACGTCCAAGGGGCGGATTTCGCCCAGGCGGCGCACGTTCAGGAAGCGCACCTCGACGCCCCGCTCGGCCAGGCTCATCCACGGGTAAACGTTCGAGGGGTAGTCGTCGAAGTACACCAGCACGTTGGCGTGGCGGCGGAAGGCGAGGCCGTTGGCCACCAGGCTCAGGGCCAGCGAAGTGGGGCCCACCAGCGCGATTTCCTCCGGCGCGGCGCCGAGCAGGCGCGCGGCCAGCGCGCGGGTTTGGGCCACGAAATCGCGCGGCACGGCGGTTTCCTGGTCGCCCAGCGCGCCGTCCCGGGCGCAAGCGGCCACGGCCTCCGCCACGCGGCGGGGCAGGGGACACACCCCGGCGTGGGCGAGGTACACGGAGCGCGTCACCACCGGAAACTCGTGGCGGCGGAGGTCTTCGTTGGCGAGCAGTTCGGCGAGGGTCATGGCCAAAAGCGGGGGCGGTCAACCCGGCTGCGTTTCCAGCGGGCCGTTGACCACGTTCACCGGATGCCCGGAGAGGAAGGCGCGAACGTTTGCGGCGGCCTGGTGCAGCAGGCGTTCGCGGGCGGCGCGCGTGGCCCAGCCCAGGTGCGGCGTGATCACGCAATTCGGAGCGGTCAACAGCGGGTGGTCCGGCGGCGGCGGCTCGGTGCTGAGTACGTCCAGACCCGCGCCGGCCAGGCGCCCGGCGTGGAGGGCCTCGGCCAGGGCGGGTTCGTCCACCAACGGACCGCGGCCGGTGTTGAGGAGGTAGGCCCCCGGTTTCATCCGGGCGAGGCGCTCGCGGTTGATCAGGTGCCGCGTGTCCGGGGTCAGGGGGCAGTGCAGCGACACCACGTCGCTTTCGCGCAGCAGGGTGTCCAGGTCGGTGAAGCGCAGTTCGGCGGGGGGCGCCGCCGGCGGCGTGCGGGTGTGGACCAGCACCCGCATTTCGAACGCGGCGGCCAGGCGGGCCACGGCCCGGCCGACCTGACCGTAGCCAATCACGCCGAAGGTGCGTCCGGCCAGTTCGACCAGCGGCGTCTCCCAGTAGCAAAAATCCGGGCTGCGGCTCCAGCGTCCGGCGCGCACGCCTTCGCTGTGCCGGCCCACGTGATGGGTCAGTTCGAGCAGCAGGGCGAAGGTGAGTTGGGCCACCGAGGGAGTGCTGTAGCCGGGGACGTTGGTCACGGGGATGCCGCGCGCGCGGGCGGCTTCCAGGTCCACCACGTTGTAGCCGGTGGCCAGCACGCCGAGGTAGCGCAGGCGGGGCAGGGCGGCGAGGGTGGCGGCGTCGAGCACCGTTTTGTTGGTCAACACCAGCTCGGCCTCCGCGGCGCGGGGCACCACCTCGGCCGGCGGGGTGCGGGGATACACGCGCAGCGAGCCGAGGGCTTCGAGCGGCGCCCAGCTCAGGTCGCCGGGGTTGAGGGTGTAGCCGTCGAGCACGACGATATTCATGCGCGCGGCGAGCGTTGCGCCGCGGCGGGGAAAGTCAATGCGGCGGCGGGCGGCCGGGGCTTTGCCACTTGACCGGTTGGGCCGGTGGCCGCAGTCTGGGGCGCGTCACCGCGATGAAATCGTTTGTTGCTCGTTACCTGCCGCGCGTCCTGGTCCTGCTGGTGTGCCTGACCGGGTGGCGGCCCCTCCAACTCCCGGCGGCCGAGCCGGCCCCGGCCAAGATCAAGGTGCTGTTGATCACCGGGGATGACGTGGCGCCGGCGCATGACTGGGCCGCAGTGTCCGCCGCCACGCGCGCGCTGCTGAACGAGTCGGGCCGCTTCGAGGTGCGGGTGTGTGAGGACGCGGGCATTTTGAACTCGGCGGCCAGCCTCCAGCGGTACGACGTGATTTACTTCGCCCTCTACAACGCCCGCACGCCGACGCCGGACGAGGCGGCGCGCGAGAACCTCCTGCGCTTTGTGCGCGGCGGCAAGGGGTTCGTCGTGGCGCACCTGGCCAGCGCGTCCTACAAGGACTGGCCCGAGTTCGGGCAACTGTGCGGCCGGTACTGGGTGATGGGCACCTCCGGGCACGGCCCGCGCGGGAAGTTCCAAGTCAAGGTGGCCGACACCACCCATCCGATCACGCGCGGCCTGAGCGGGTTTGAGGCCGACGACGAGCTCTACGCGAAACTCCAGGGCGAGGCGCCGCTCCGCGTGCTGCTCGAGGCCGATTCGGACTGGAGCAAAAAGACCGAGCCGCTGGCGTTCGTCCGCGAGTACGGCCAGGGCCGGGTCTTCCACCACACCTTCGGGCACGACGCCCGGGCGCTGGAAAATCCGGCCGTGAAAACCCTGATCCAGCGCGGCGTCGAGTGGGCCGCCACCGGCGCGGTGCGCTGACGCCAAATCCATTTTCGGGCCGCCGCAACCTGAATGCTCCGCAATGACGGCCCGTCCAACGCAGCAATTGTTCGCAAAGCAAAAAACCATGACACCATCCCATCCCACTCCCGGTCCGGCGCCGTTGACGCGCCGGCATTTCCTGAAAGCCTCTGCCGCCGCCGGCGCGGTGGCGGCCGTGCACTTCCCCAGCGTCCTGGCGCAGGCCAAGCCGCCCATGAATGCCGTCATCCTCGGCATCGGCGGCCGCGGTGGTGGCGCCGGCCAGAATTTCCTCCAGGCCTGCAAGGAAGTCGGCGTCGAGGGCAAAATCGTAGCCGTCGCGGACATCTTTGCGAGTCAGGCCCGCCGCGGGCACGAGGCCTTCGGCGTGCCCGAGGACCGCTGCTTCAGCGGGTTCGACGCCTACATCAAGGCCCTGGAAGTGCCCGGGGTGAACTACGCCATTCTGGCGACGCCGCCGGGCTTCCGCCCGCCCCACTTCAAGGCCTGCATCGAGCGCGGCAAGCATGTCTTCACCGAGAAACCCGTGGCGGTGGACGGCCCCGGTTGCCGCATCATGTACGCCGCCGCCGAGGAGGCGAAGAAGAAGAACCTGAAAGTGGCCGCCGGTACCCAGCGCCGCCACCAGCCCAGCTACATTGATACCATCAAACGCATCCAGGACGGCGCCATCGGGGACCTGGTGACGCTGCGCGCCTACTGGGTCAACGGCGGCCCCATCTGGCATCGGGGCGAGCGGGGCAACAGCACCCTCGAAAAGCAGATTTACAACTGGTACCACTACATCTGGCTCTCGGGCGACCACATCTGCGAGCAGCACGTGCACAACCTCGACGTGTGCAACTGGGTCATGGGCAACCAGCACCCGGTCCGCTGCTGGGGCATGGGCGCGCGCCAGCAACTGGGCAACGCCTCGGGCGAAATCTGGGACAACTTCGCCGTCGAGTACGAGTACGCCAACGGCGTGCGCATGTTCAGTTACTGCGGCCAGATCAAACGCCAGTGGTCCAGCGTCAGCGAGGCCGTCCACGGCACCAAGGGCTGGGCCAATCCCGGCGGCAGCGTGCATCCCAAGGACGGCCCCATGTGGCGCTTCCGCTCCGAGCGCAACGTGGACCCCTACGTCCAGGAGCACGTGGACCTCATCAACGCCATCCTCAAAGACGGCAACCTCAACGAAGCGGCCCAGGTGACCGACAGCACCCTGACCGCCATCCTCGGACGCGAGGCCGCTTACAGCGGGCGCGGCGTCGAGTGGGGCGAGGTGCTCAACTCGAAGTTCATGTACGGCCCGGAACAGCTCTACACCGACGCCAGCAAGATGCAGTTCGGCGACTTCCGCACCCTCAAGCCGCCGATGCCCAGTCTGTTCGACAGCCTCAAGACCCCGCCCATGGTGCCCGTGGCCTGAGCGGCGCTTGATTCACCTTCACCAACGCGGCCCGGCCGGGCCGCGTTTTTTTGTCTGCGACGCGCCGTCTTCCCGGACGCGAAGCCGTGGCCGGCCGTTGGCGCTTGCCGTCCTACCGCGCGCGCGTTTCGCGCCGCGCCCAAGTCACTGTCCCGCGGCGGGGTGGTCGGTGGTGGCCACCAGCCGGGCCAAGGCCAGGCAATTCCACAGGGCCTTGGGCACGAACGAAGACACAGCCACGTACTCGGGAGTTTTCGAGCCGTCGGGACTGCGTTCCGAGCAATGGTCGTTTTCGCCCCACGGCCCCAGACCGTCGAGCGTGGGCACCGCGTCCCAGAGCAGGTTGCCGTCGCTCAGGCCGCCACGGCGTTGGGCTCCGGCCTCGAACCCCAGCGTGGCCGCGGCTTCCCGCCACACGGCGAAGAGCCCCTCCGAGCCGGGGTTGCTTGGCCAGGGGCGCGTTTCACTCAGCAGCTCCACCGCGACCTGACAGGCAAAATCATCCTCCGGGCTGCGCACCTCGCCCGGGCCGGCCAGGGCCTGCAAGCGCACGCACGCCTCGGCGAACGTGGCCGGGTCAAACGCGCGAAACTCGCCCTCGGCCACGGCCTCGTGGGGAACGCGATTGGTCACGGTCCCGCCGGAGACCGTGCCCACGTTGAAGGTCAACCCGCGCGCGTAGTCGGTGAACATCGCCACGCGCGGCAGCAGCAAGGCCAGTTGCACGATCGCGTTGGCCCCGCGCGCGTGCCGCGCCCCGGCGTGGGCGCCGCGCCCGGAGACGCGCAGGCGCCAGGCCGCCCGGCCCTTGCGCGCCACCACCAGCAGCGGCCGGCCCTCCTCGCGCTCCTCGGACTCGAAGACCAGCGCGGCGCGGGTGTCGGGCCCCAGCCGTTGCCGGCACACCGCGCCGAAGTCGGGCGAGAACGCCTCCTCGGACGAATTCCAAAACAGCCGCCAGGTCACCGCCTCGAACAACTCCGGCGCCCGCGCGCGCAGCGCATCCAGCATCAACCACATCAGCACCGTGCCGCCCTTGATGTCGTGTGTGCCGGGGCCGTAAATCCGGTCGCCTTCCGGCCGCCAGTGGAAGTCGTTGCGCTCTTCCTCCTCGGGCGGGAACACCGTGTCCAGGTGCGAGACCAACGCCAGCGCGGAGCCGCCGGCGCCCGGGCGCGTGAGCACCAGGTGATCGCCCCAGGCCGGGTTGGTCGAGGGCACCCATTCGGCCGTGAAGCCCAGCGGGGCGAATGCCTCGGCCGTGAGGCGTCCCAGCCGGTTCACCCCGGCGCGGTTGCCGGTGAAGCTGTTGATCTCGACCATCTGGCGGAGCAGGTCCAGGCCCGCGGGCAGTTGCCGCTCCAGGTGGTTGCGCAAGGCGGAAAGGTCCGGTTCCCGGATGTGCGTCATGGCGGGCGAGACCTTGCCAAAACCCGGCGGCGGGATGCCAGCCCGGCGCGGTGGGGGGGCCGGCGGGCCCACGCGCGGCGGCGCGTGAACTACTCGGCCGCCTGCCCGGTCGCCTCGAGCATCAGGCGGTGCTCGTCCAACTCGCTCACGGGCCGCGCCGGACCCAGGCGCCCGCGGCACATCACGGCGATGCGGTCGCACACCCCGAGCAGTTCCGGCAGGTAGCTGCTGACCATCAAAATGGCCTTGGGCGCGCGACCCCCCGCGCCGCTGGCCAGCTCGTCAATCAGGCGGTAGATCGTGGCCTTGGCGCCCACGTCAATGCCGCGGGTGGGCTCGTCCAGCAGCCACACGTCCACGTCGTGCTGGAGCAGCCGGGCCAGGGCCACCTTCTGTTGGTTGCCGCCGGAAAGATCATTCACGCGCTGCCCCGCGCCCAGGCAGCGGATGCCCAGGCGGTCAATCCACGTCTGCGCCGCCGCCGCCTGCCGCGCCGGCCAGACCACGGGGCCGGGGCCGAACCCCTCGAGGCGGGACAGGGTGATGCTGTCCGCCACGCTCAACGCCAGCGCCAGCCCCTCGTTCTTGCGGTCTTCGCTCAAAAACCCCACGCCCTGACGCCAACGCGCGGCGGGCGAGGCCGGGCCGATGAACGCGCC